>Ga0207082_1005_pt1 | contig 56644 bp, 51 predicted proteins | sample Alteio_BWMinHeat_56_FD_153588 | JGI IMG/M metagenome (GOLD analysis project Ga0207082, IMG submission 153588) | Enriched cells from forest soil in Barre Woods Harvard Forest LTER site, Petersham, Massachusetts, United States -... | ecosystem: Environmental > Terrestrial > Soil > Temperate forest >...
GTTCATAGGGGTGAGATTTCTTTAGGGCAGCGATGACCTCATGAATACAGTGATCATCACAAATCATTTCAACTTTGAATTCACTAACTTTTTCTAGTTTATTTAATGTGCCGATGAAAGCCTGGCTGCCTGCAAGCGGCATAAACTGGCCTTCACCTAGCACTTGCCAGGCACAGCAAGTATAGCTGCCAATTTTTCCGGCACCTTTTGCAAACATGCTATTTTTAACTTCTTCAGCATGAGATACAGGGACATAAAAGCAAATTTTATACATAAATATTTATCCTGACTATAGCTTTACTTTCACAAATTCGAAGCTTACATTAAACAAATGCATCAGTGACTATAGCTAATTATAATTTGTTGTATAACTCTTTTTTTCATATTTCCAAAGACTTTTGACGTTTGGGTTTTTTTCCAGGCTATGGATTACCGAAACGGTAATGAGGTATCAGTTGTATTTTAAATTAAGGATAGGTTATGAATTTAAATCATAAAAAATTAGGTGTTTCGACAATTTTACTACTTGGGTTACCGCTTGCATTGGGATCCTCTGTTTATGCAGCCGAGGCTGTTGATCTTAATCATGTGAGTCCTCACATTATGCAATCCTTTGTACCTGCTAAAAATAATAATGGGATGAGTGTTAAGAAGCTTACCAGCAGAGTGGATTTTAAAAATACATTACATGTTCGCGTTCAAGAAATGTATAACGGCTATCCTGTTTGGGGTGCAGATGGGATTGTGCATATCCCAAATAGTGGAAAATCATCATCACATATGGGATTGAGCACACTCGCAGCAACTAGTGGCGCCACCATGAATGGTATTTTTTACGACAATTTAAACGCAGATTTAAGCAGCACACCTTCATCTGTTTTCACTGAAGTACAAGCGAGAAAAGCACTGCAACAAGCCATTAATGCTTATCAAAATAAAGTGGGTGGTAAGCCAAATGTGACTAAGCAGAAAAGCAGCTTAATGGTTTACATCGATGAAAATAATAAAGCGTATTGGGCTTACAAGGTGAGTTTCGATGCATCGCCAGTAAGAGCCCAGCAAATCCCTGCTCAGCCCATTTATATTCTAGATGCTGTTTCATTCAATATATTTGAGCAATGGGATGATATTAAAACTATCGATAATGATGATGCATTCGGTGGTGGTTTTGGTGGTAATCAAAAAATGGGCCAACTCGTTTATGATGGATTGGTGGATCATTTAGATAAACTACATATCAAACGTGATGGGACGATGGGCACGTGTTTCTTGCAAAATAGTGATGTGAAAGTAGAGCGATGCACTGCATCGGATAGGGGACAATGCAAACATAGCGAAGATTTCACCGTATCCTGTGCGACACTAGACCCAACCCATAACAATGTTTATTGGAATGGGGATATGGACGCTGTGAATGGTGGGTATTCGCCTAGTAATGATGCCTTGTTTAATGGGGCGATCATCAAAGATTTATATAAAAAATGGTATAACGTGCCGGTGTTAGTTGAAGAAGATGGCGTCACGCCTATGCTATTGAAGATGATCGTGCACCTTCCAATAGATAATGCATACTGGGATGGCGCGGCTATGAACTTTGGCGATGGAAAAATTATATTTTATCCATTAACGTCGCTAGGTGTTGCAGCGCATGAGGTGAGCCACGGATTTACTCAACAGCATTCTAATTTGTCGTACTCAAAGCAAGCGGGAGGGATGAACGAATCCTATTCGGATATGGCGGCACAAGCGGCTGAATATTTTGCTTACGGCAAAAATAGTTGGGAAATTGGCCCTGAAATCTTTAAGCAAGATGGCAAAGCGCTACGTTACATGGATAAACCCAGCAAAGATTGTAATGGCGCAAAACCAGGCCCAGGTGTTCGTTGCTCCTTAGATGATGCTAGCCAGTATAAAGATGGTATTGATGTGCACTTTACTAGCGGTGTCTATAATCGCCTCTTCTATACGTTGGCTACGACCGAGGGATGGGGCGTGAGAAAAGCCTTTAATGTTATGGTTCAGGCTAATGCGAACTATTGGACTAGTAGTGCTACCTTTTCTACTGCAGCGTGTGGTGTCATTAGTGCAGCGACTGATCTTGGTTTTGAGGTTGATGCAGTGAAAGCAGCATTTGATGTTGTTAAGGTTAACTACAGTAAATGTTAAAGTCACTTTTTTAGTGGGGAAAGCCCGGGTAGCGCCGGGCTTTTATATTTGCTATTCGTCTAAAAATACATAGAATACAAAATCAGAATTTCAATTAGTACCACATAGTATCTTCTCAAGTTTTTAATTAGGTCATGCGGGTGTAGTTCAATGGTAGAACGGGAGCTTCCCAAGCTCTTAGTGTGGGTTCGATCCCCATCACCCGCTTTAAATTTAAAGTATCTTACCCGCGGCTTGCCATAGGGACCTTAGCGATGGGGTTTCTCAAGGGAGGGGCGGCTATACTAGGTTTTTAATTTTAAGGAGAGAAAAATGAAACGGATATATATGAAACGGATATATAGTTATAGTGGTTACTGGGTGCGAATACTCATCGTCTTATCCAGTCTTCTCGCCATGACCGCGTTTGCTACGGTTAATCAGAGTGGAGTCAGCGTTAAGTGGGGTTACAAAGGTAACATTGGACCAGAGCGATGGGGTCAATTAAATCCTGCATTCACATTGTGTGCAAGTGGAAAATCGCAATCGCCTATCAATATCATCAAGAAGGTTATCAACACTCCAAATACACTAACGATTCAGTATGAATCGGCTCCTATGGCGATAGTTGAGGATGGTGCGACTAGTCTTATGATTGGTAATGCGCAAACTATTATTAATGATGGGCATGGCGTGCAATTGAATTTCACTAATGAAAAATGGAAGGAAACCATCATATTCCAGGGTAAAGAGTATCATCTTATTCAATTCCACATGCATTCACCCAGTGAGAATGAATGGCATGGCCAAGCATTCCCAATGGAAATCCATTTTGTTCATCAAAGCGATGATGGCCACGTTGCGGTGATAGGCGTATTTGTAAAAGGCGGCGCTGCTAATAAAGCGTTACAAAAAATAATCGACAATTTTCCAAAGAATAAAGGTGTGGTGCATGTGATACAAAATGAAAGAATAAATCCAGTTGATTTAATTCCTGCAAAACACGATTATTTTAACTTTTTGGGTTCTTTAACCACACCGCCATGTACAGAAGGCCTACAATGGATAGTAATGCCTGGTACAATCACGGCATCCCCAGCACAAATTGTATTATTTAGAAAAGAAGCAGGTGGAGCGAATGCGCGTCCGGTTCAACCGTTACATAAGCGGGTAGTTTATTTTAGTGGTAGTTAGGTTTGCACCCTAGAGCTACCCGATGCGCATATTTTTTTGCTAAGGCGCAGGTGCCTGTCACCCCGGCAAGCGCAGTTTTCTTTACAATAACAGAGGCGTGGTGTTTTCCGGGGCGACAGGCACCTGTGCCTAGCAAAAAGATATGTGCATCGGATAGCACCCTAGAGTTTTTAATATAGAGATTGCAGCATGACATTCTTTAAAATATTGTTTTCCATTATAGGATTGTTGATTTTCGTTTGTGTTTTAGCCGTGACTAGCTTAATTATTTTCGTCGATCCAAACAAGCTTAAGCCTGTCATTATTGAAGAAGTGATGCAACAAACGGGGTATCAATTAGCTATTGAAGGAAAGCTTTCATGGTCATTTTATCCACGGATGTCTGTTAAAGTGGACCGCATGTTGTTGAGTTCACCTAATCAACCCCGGCCTTTTATTGATGCACGTGATATTAAATTAGGGGCAGAGTTGTCGCAATTATGGAGCACGACTGGAAAATTACAAGGCAGTGTATTCATATCCAATATGCGATTAGTCAATATACATGCGGACAATATTAACGCGACGCTACATTGGGAAAATCATGTTTTGACATTGCAGTCTATCGATGCGTCGTTATATGGGGGTACGCTTCAAGGAATAGTAATAGGGCATGATTTATCTGCAATTCCATATTGGCAATGGGACATGCAAGGTAGTGGAATTGAGATGAAACAATTATTACAAGATGTGAATAGCACAGATAGTAGAATCAATATTTCTGGTTTGGGTCAAATTAAATTGCAAGGAGAGTCGCGCGGAAAAGATAAAAATTCTATCATTGAGCATCTCAATGGCGCGGGTGAATTCAGTTTACATCATGGTGTGGTGGAAGGGATTGATCTTAATTATCTCGTGCAATCTGCGGATGCTCTTTTGCATAAAGAATCGATCGCAATGCCTGTGAATAGCAATCAAACAGTGTTTGATGGATTGACGGGTACATGGGTGATAAAAAATGGCATAACTGAAACCAATAATATGTTATTGACATCATCTGCATTTACAGCCAAAGCGCAAGGTAGTATGGTGTTGCTTTCTCGAAAACTTGATTTTAGGTTGCAAGTCAAGCCGCAACAAACTGCAAGAACGCAATGGGAAATCCCTGTGCTGATTTCGGGTGATTTAAAGCACCCAAGCGTGAGTGTGGATACCATGGAAATTCAACATTTTTTTGCAGAGCAAGAACTCGATAAGCTTAAAGATAAGGCAGTTGAGCAAATTAAAAAACATGTTTCTGGCAAGGCTTCGGAATTTTTACAAAATTTATTAGGTGGTTAATAGTGCGAATTATTACTGTCAATCTTAACGGTATTCGTTCCGCTGTGCGCAAGGGCTTTTTTGATTGGCTGCAAAATCAGAATGCAGATGTCATTTGTGTTCAAGAATTGAAGGCTCAAGAAGCAGAATTACAACACCCTTCGCTTGCGCTTTTGGGGTATCACGCCTATTTTCATTATGCAGAGAAAAAAGGCTATAGCGGGGTTGGTCTCTATTCGCGCCATAAGCCTAAACACGTGGTGACTGGATTAGGTTTTGACACAGCTGATCAAGAGGGACGATATGTTGCCGTCAATTTGGGTGGATTATGGATAGCTTCACTTTATATGCCATCAGGTACCTCAGGTGACTTTCGTCAGACTGCCAAAAATAATTTTCTGGACCGATATGCTCAGTACCTGAATAGCCTGCAACAAGACAAATGTGATTATATTATTTGCGGTGATTGGAATATTGCGCATAAAAACATAGACTTGAAAAACTGGCGATCAAATCAGAAACATTCAGGCTTTTTACCGGAAGAACGTGCTTGGATGGACAAATTGTTGAATGAAATGAGCTTTGTTGATGCTTTTAGAGTAGTGAATCAAGATCCAGATCAATATACCTGGTGGTCTAATCGCGGACGTGCTTGGGAGAAAAATGTAGGATGGAGAATTGACTATCAAATCATCACTCCTGGATTAAAACCTACAGTAAAATCAGCAATGATCTATAAAGATCAGCGTTTTTCAGATCACGCACCTTTGACGATAGAGTATGATATTATCCTCTGAAGTTAGTATTAATCTATTGTCTGCCGCGCAATGCAAACGAGTTTTCCTTCTGCTGTGATAAGTGTATTAAGAGTTTTTTAAGGCGATTGGAATACACTAAATATAATAGCCTAGAAAAGGCCTGATGTTATGCAAAGCAATGATGAAGAAATAGCAAAAAAATATATTCCAGCTTTTGGGCCAGAAGGGCTTAGGCTGGTATTAGAAAGTCTTTTGGAAAAATCTAAAAGTGATCCAGTATTTGCTGCAAAGGAACACTATATTATGTATCAATTGGGTGGACAAAAATCGTTGATGAAGGTTGATATGAGTCAGCCACCCTTTCAATTTTGGTATTACGATTTGCTAGCCCGGCCAATGACAAAAATGGTGGAAGAAACGATTGCTGATTTTTTATGGGAAAAATGCGGTGAAAAAGAACGATACTTACAGGAATCATTATCGGAGGAGTAGCCATGGCATATGACAAGCAATGGCTGGAAGAGAACAAAGAACGACTTATTCACGATCTTTCGAAAGAAGAGAGAAAGCCATTAATTGATGGTGTAGTTTTACCTATTCTCCCTAGCGACAATCCTTTGTACTCTCGGGATGCTGCTCTTACTAAAGCTAGCCGTGCATTATCTTTGACTGTTACTGGGCCTCATCGTGACTTGGCATTAGCTCTGTCAAAAGAATCGTCACCTACTGCGGTTGTAAATCCGGTATCTCCTGGGTTATTCAGTAAATTTAGTTTATTTGGCGGCAGTGGCAAGCATGAGCCTAAGGTGAATAAAACGGAGCAAACTCGCAAAACACCAACTAAAAGCGGTCCTGGATAGTATTTTTTGGTGTAAAAGCCTAACCTAATTTCCAGCGGTTCCCGCTAACAGCCGGGTTAGCGGGACCCACCCGCTGCCTAATTTCCCAATTTAATGCTATATTTAATGCTATCTTAACAATTTTGGTCTATTATTAGGCTAGTGATTACTATTAGAGGGTGATATGCATACTTCACGAAATGACTTGAAAGCGAATGTGCTGCATGTAGAAAAAGCAGAAGGATCAGGTAATTGTGCTCTTCACGCCTTTATATTGGCTTGTTTTCGTAAAGAAGTCTTAGATCAAATTGAGCGGCGAGCGAAAAAAGATATGGGCATGGCGGATGGTAACGCAGCTATGAACATGATTCTTCATGAGTTTATTCAACGCGCAGCGGCAAAGCTTGCCGTTGCAGCTGATTGGTACGCGGTCAAACATAAAATTCTCACCCTACGAAAGATAAATAAAAAAGCATTGCAACGGACGTTTGCGCAAGTTATGCGAGATATTGCCATTGAGTGCGCGGAGCAGAATCCACAGCACATGGAAAGCACTATAGAACCTCTCAAGTGCACCTTTAGAAATGATGTACTCGAGCAATTAGGTATTGAGGTAAATGGACCGAAAGATGATATTTACTTACAACATCCATTCATTCAAGCTGAATTTGCGGAGCTACAGGGTGAGGTTAGACAAGCGCTCTTTGGGGGTACGAAAATCACTTTTGACTCTGAAATCTATACTCAATTAAAAGAAAATACAGCAAGAAGTATTCAAGAAGATGTGCAATTTAAAGCAATGGATGTGGAGCTTGAGACTGCTCTTGCTACTGCTGAAAATAAACTGCTTGATTGGTGGAAGCCTGCAACTGAAACAAAACATGAGGCGGCGAGTGGATATACGAATTTCTTGTCATCGATGAAAAGTGATGGTCAATGGGCTGGTGATACGCAGTTAGCCGAGCTTGCTGCCTATTTTCATGTCAATCTTGATGTCATTCATCACGATAATGCTCCTCCTCACCACATGTATATTGATCACGGTGTTATACCGGTTAGCGATGATGAATTTGATTATAAGCTAGAGTCACAAGATATCAGTCAATTAGTGGTTCGCGGTATTGTTGATCGCCCCGAGCAAGATCAGCACGATTTGCAATTGTTAGAGTTGGATAGAACTGAAGTTGATAGCCGACTCAGCGCTGTGCCCGAGTGTGAGACAGTAACTGAGTATATAATAAACAGCCCGGCTATCCCAGACAGTGTTCCACTTGAAGTGGGTGACGTGGAATTATCAGACTATGCAGCGTATGAGTTGAAAGGTACACCGGTCCCAGAAAGTTGGCCTCAAGAAGTGAGGCAGCAATTAGTGCAACGAGGTGTTATCGGGCCAAAGAATGGGGTGTATAGCTTTAGTGTCGGTCGTGAAGAAGCAATAGCACGTATAGTCAAAATGGACGATAAAGATAAAATTCTTGCAGCATGGGATGCGTATCACAAAGAGTCTCCCATTCTTACGTTGAAAAATATAGGTGCATACCATTGGGACAATATGTTGCCAGCATCCGCTCCAGAATTAGTTGAGCCCAAGTCGGTTCCTTCTCTCATATCAGAAACGATAGCAAAAATTCAGTCAGGTGAGATCAAACCGAGTGAAGAAAAATGGAGAGTATATCTAAAAAATGATACGGCTGCTCTTGAGACTGAAAAAACAGTGGAATATACGTTGCCAGAAAATCAAGGGGTGCAAAGAGTCACTATCCCAACTCAGGTCGCATTAGATGAGAGAATGGCTACAGAGCTGCAACAACTTTTTTATAGCGAGGATGTGAGTAAGGATACACAAGAACAGTTAGATAGGGAGCTTGCTCAGCAACTCCAAGATGAAGAAGATCAACTTTCGCGTGGATACAAAAAGCGCTAATACGGTTGCGTGTAGGATGGGCACGCTGTGCCTTGCCTATCTTACGTAATCAAAGGTAACCGTTCACGGGGTAGAGAAATCATTGTATTTTTTGTTTATTTAATGAGCAAACAGGATGTTTGCGAAAGTCAAATCCGGTCACGATGGCCGTATTTGGCGGTTAAATAAGCAAAAAATACAATGATTTCTCTACCCCGTGAACGGTTACAATCAAAGTTCACCCTGCTTTTTGCTTCTCAATCAATTGCTGGATTCCTTCTTTTGCTAGCGTTAACATGGTGTCTAAATCATGTTGTGCAAACGTATTTTTCTCTGCCGTGCCTTGAATTTCAATGAATCCACCGTGCTCAGTCATTACAACATTCATATCCGTATCCGCACTCGAGTCTTCGACATAGTCCAAATCCAAAAGGGGCGTGCCTTGACACATACCTACAGAAACTGATGCAACATATTGCAAGAAGGGGTCGGTGTTGATTTTTTTTGTCTTTTTGAGGTATTCGATAGCATCGTACAAGGCAACGCAGCCACCTGTAATGGACGCTGTTCGTGTGCCGCCATCCGCTTGGAGAACATCGCAGTCAATGACAATCGTATACTCACTGAGGGCGCTTAAATTAACGGCCGCACGTAGCGACCGTGCAATTAAGCGTTGAATTTCCTGGGTGCGGCCTGCTTGGTTACCTTTGGTGGCTTCTCGTTGCATGCGTGTGTGAGTTGAGCGAGGTAGCATGCCATATTCTGCTGTGACCCAGCCACGGCCTGTGTCTTTTAGAAAAGGTGGCACACGAGCATCAACGCTTGCGGTGCATAGCACTTTGGTGTCACCGAATTCGACGAGAACAGACCCCTCTGCGTGTTTAGTGTAATTTCGGGTAATGCAAATAGGGCGGAGTTGGTTGTTGGCTCTAGTGCTTTGACGCATAACATTGACACTCCTCAAAAAAAGGAATTTATTATAAGCGAAGTGGGGTCAGGCTTGTAAAGTTTATAACTGCCCTTATATAGAAACGATTAAATCAATCAGGAGTAGGTGTTTTGGCTGAAATGCATGGTACAACAATAGTTTCAGTGCGGCGTAATGAGATGGTGGTGGTAGGGGGTGATGGACAAGTTACCTTGGGGCATACTGTCATGAAATCAAATGCACGCAAGGTACGCCGCCTTTATAACAATAAAATTTTAGCTGGGTTTGCGGGTGCAACAGCCGATGCATTCACTTTATTTGAGCGTTTCGAATCAAAATTGGAAACCCACCAAGGCAATTTGGTTCGTGCGGCCGTTGAGCTTGCTAAAGATTGGCGTACGGATCGTATGCTGCGTCGATTGGAAGCCATGTTAGTGGTTGCTGATTCTAAAGCGTCGCTCATTATCTCTGGCAACGGCGATGTGATTGAACCGGAAAATAGTTTGATTGCAATCGGTTCAGGGGGATCTTATGCAAAGGCAGCAGCACAGGCATTGCTAGAAAATACTGAACTGGATGCGCGTACGATCACAGAAAAATCGCTTTCTATCGCAGCAGCTATTTGTATCTATACCAATAATAATTTTACGATTGAGACACTTGGATAATTACGAACCCTTATAACAATAATGGCTCAATAGAGTTTCAAGGAGGTAACATGTATTTTATTATTTTCGACCGCAAAATACGTTTCCATTCCGGATTTTGCTCAATCAGACTCCTGTCTGATTGTCTCAAATAATAAAATACATGTTACCTCCCTGAAACTCTATTGAGCCACAACAATTTAGCGAAACAATTTTAGCGAGTATCAAACCATGCCAATGACAATACCAATGACAATACCTACCACTCCTACACCAAGAGAAATTGTTGGTGAGTTAGATAAGCATATTATTGGCCAGGCCGATGCCAAGCGCGCTGTGGCTGTTGCGTTGCGTAACCGCTGGCGGCGTATGCAACTGCCATCACCTTTGCGTGATGAGATTATGCCAAAAAATATTCTGATGATAGGCCCAACTGGCGTTGGTAAAACTGAAATCGCGCGACGTTTAGCAAAATTAGCAGATGCCCCATTCATCAAAGTTGAAGCAACTAAATTCACTGAGGTGGGATATGTCGGTCGCGATGTGGAATCTATTATTCGCGATCTCGTTGATATGGCGATCAAGATGATGCGCGAAAAAGAGATGGCGAAGGTTCGCTCCACTGCAGAGACTGCGGCAGAGGAACGCATATTAAATGCGTTATTACCACCACCGCGAGGTAGTTTTGTTGGTGAGCCACATGAGCCGGTGGATGACTCAGCGACAAGACAGCTATTTCGTCAAAAATTACGTGAAGGCTCGCTTGATGATAAAGAAATTGAGATAGAAGTATCGATGTCGGCAATGGGCGTTGAAATCATGGCGCCTCCTGGCATGGAAGAGATGACGAATCAATTGCAGAATATGTTTCAGAATTTGGGCACGGATCGTAAAAAAATGCGTAAGTTCAAAGTGCTCGAAGCCAAGAAAATTTTGCGCGAAGAGGAAGCCGCCAAGCTAATTGATGATGATGAAATGAAAGCGCGAGCCATTGAAAGCGTAGAGCAAAGTGGTATTGTGTTCATCGATGAAATTGATAAAATCGCAAAACGCTCTGAATATGCGGGCGCGGATGTATCACGCGAAGGGGTGCAGCGGGATTTATTACCACTTATCGAAGGGTCTACAGTGTCCACTAAATACGGTATGGTGCGAACGGATCATATTTTGTTTATCGCCTCGGGTGCTTTTCATTTTGCAAAACCATCTGATCTTATTCCTGAATTACAGGGTCGATTACCCATTCGTGTTGAATTAAAATCATTGACAACAGATGATTTTGTGCGCATTTTAACCGAACCTGAAGCTGCATTAACTCAGCAATATACTGCGTTATTAGGTACGGAAGGGGTGAGTGTCAACTTCTTGCCAGATGGCGTACGCCGAATCGCTGAAATTGCATGGCATGTCAATGAACGAGTGGAAAACATTGGTGCACGTCGTTTGCATACTGTTCTCGAGCGGCTATTAGAGGATGTTTCATTCACCGCCTCTGATATGGAGATTAAAGAAATCAACATCGATGTAAACTATGTCAATGGTAAGCTGCAGGAGCTTATTAAAGATGAAGATTTAACAAGTTATATTTTATAGATGTATCAGTTCGGATAACCCGTATGAAATTGTTTTTTGGTAAGCGTGAACGCTTACGCTTTTTGAAGAAAGGAGTATGCAATGAAAGGAGTGATAGATAAGGAAGCAGGGAAAAAAGCTGCAGCAGAAGCAGCCCTTGCCTACATTGAGAATGATATGATTATTGGTGTGGGTTCCGGTAGCACAGTAGATCATTTTATCGCTGCTTTAAAGTCCGTAAAACAAAAAATTGATGCGGCAGTTGCAAGTTCTATCGCAACTGCGAATAAATTAAAAGCATTGTCCATCCCATTGTTAGACCTCAATTCAGTGAGTGCATTGCCACTTTATGTTGATGGCGCAGATGAAATTAATGCAGTGAAGCAAATGATTAAGGGTGGCGGCGGTGCATTGACACGTGAAAAAATTATTGCAACAGTTGCAAGAAAATTTATTTGTATTGCCGATGAAAGTAAATTAGTTGATTTGCTCGGTAACTTTCCCATATCAGTTGAAGTCATCCCTATGGCGCGTAGCTATGTTGCAAGGCAAATTGTACAATTAGGTGGTGACCCTGTTTATCGCGAGGGGTTTATTACTGATAATGGCAATGTGATTCTAGATGTTTTTAACATAAAGCTTGTTGACCCGAGAATGATTGAAGATCAATTAAAAAACTTGGTAGGTGTCGTTGAGAATGGTGTGTTTGCTAGGCGAACTGCAGATGTGCTGTTACTTGGAACGGCAGATGGGGTGAGAAAAATATGAATCTATTTATATAGCGTTATATAGCGGTTACAAAGGGTAATAAATCATTTGAATGATATTGCCATCTGGATCGGCGCAGTAAAAACTGCGTGTACCATCGCGATGATCTTTAGGCGTAGCTTTAATTTCGACATTGTTCGAGTGCAGATAATCATGCCAGTGGTCTACGTCATCGCGTTCTGTTAAAAAAAAACCAATGTGGTCGAGACGTTGATAATTAGCAGGTTCGAAGTTTGCCGGTGCACGATGTAGCGCAAGATTATCACTGCCGGAGCTCAGGTAGTAGTTGTCAGCATCAGGCTGCCAGATCAGTTTCATGCCTAGTAACTCAGAATAAAAGTGTACACATTCAGGAAGATGTTTGGTGTAAAGCGCGACGTGTCGTAGGCCCGCGTGCGGTTTGGGTTTTTGCATTTGTTTATTCATGCCCGTATTGAGTTCCTTGGTGTAACGTATAGTAGTATAACTAGGGTATGTCATTAATTATAGTGGTTTAATATAAATGGCTGTACTACGCTTCATTCGAACATTCTTAAATTCAGTATCATGGTTATATTGATTATCAATCTGGTCTATCACAGATATAAGAATGCGGGTGTTTCGGTCGCGTTGACCATGCACCTTATCTTGAAGCATATTTGCAATCTCAGCAGCTATCAGGGAAACATTTTTTTGCGGGTATTGTTTTTTTAGCTCGGTGATTTGTTTTTTTGTTGCTGTCATAATGGCACTGCCATTTGCATTGGAACGGATAAGTAAAGTAACGTGGTCCAAGTTCGCAAATGGATTTGGAATGTCTGGCAACTTCGTTATTCTCATGGCTGTTCTCGCGAAGTCAATACTCAATGAGTTTGATACATTTTCAGTATAGATGATTTTAATATCAAATGAATATGATGATCATGTATTTATATGAATATATTAAGATAACTTGATTTGTAACGTCTATGGATATCATCTAAGCATTCAAAAATAATAAGCGTTGAAACTTATTTCCGTGACTTGCTACGTGAACCGTAGCAATGAAGGGTATCATTTAAACGGATTGTCAAAGTTGAATAACCCTGATGTTGATGGTAGTTTGATTCATGATCAATGAAATAGGTCAGAAATGGACGAATGAATTAAAAGGAATGGCGGGCAATGTCAATGAATGAAGAAATAAAACGTGTAGCAGATTGCATGGAAGATGATATTTTATATTACGAAAGATTGCTGCATAACAAAATGGGAGATAAAAATACGCAATGGCAATTTGATGAAACAAGCGCATTGCTCGCTGAAATCGATGCGGATACGTTAACAGATTACGACCAATTATTAATCCGCTACGATGCTGTAATACGTATAAACGAATTAGATAAATTATTAAATGAAATTGATGAATTCAGAAGTATTATATCTTTCCTACCTGATAACGATCAGTTAAAGATAAAAATATTAGACGATGAGCTCAGTACATATAGAATGAGCATCGATGATGCTTGGCGAAAGTTTCATTCTATTAAAAATGATATATTGAAAAATGCAATTGACGTATACAAGCAACGATACGTGAACTTATTTAAGAAAGTCTTAGTGCTTGGAGAAGCTGATATAATATCGGTTGCTCATGATATGGATGAGGAAATAAAAGGCCGAGGGTATGGTGCAGGCTATTATCTGATGGCTGCTTATGCGTTATTAGAGCAAAAAATCGATGCAATGATACTCATAGATGCGAATACGGCGCCTGTTAGTAATGATGAATTCAAAAGAAATATCCTCGAGCTGAATAAAGGCAGAGACCATAATAATAGGATACTTGAACTAGATGAAATTGAGCATTTGCTGAATCAAGTCATCATGACAAGGACCCAGCAATATGGTGCTGATATTCTGAAAAAACGGATGGATGATGAATGGGTTCGTTTGTTAGCTAAAAAGCCACCATTGGTTGCCCATGATGAGTTTATGGAAGATAAACAAAATATTTTTAATAAGATAGTTGGATTGATAGGGGATGTGTCGTATCAAGATACGTTTAATTTAGACTCCTCAAAAAAGGACACGTTGTTGCAAGATGATTTTGGCGACGCTTTAAACCACTATGCGAAGATACAAGGATTATTAAACGATGAATTGACTAAATTTAGTAAAGGGAAAAGATGGAAAAGTGCTGCTCATCGCACGAATTTTAAAAATTTATATAAAAACTTACAAGATCAGCATGAAAAAATAAGAGAGACGTGGCCGGGATATTTTGAATTATTAAGTACTAATGTAGAAAAAATAGCAGCAGCTGAGAAGTATAAGCTTGTAAATAAGAATGCCGAGCACGTTTTAAGAATTGCGAAATCGCTATCAGGGGAAACAATTCAAGAAAAATATGAAAAAGTAAAGGATGAAACGACGTATCTTGTAGATAAATATTTAACGCTTTATTCTAAAAAAAACAAATTACCAAAAAATTATGATGAATTGATTGATATTTATATAGCTATAAATAAAAACATTGAATTTAATAAAAATACGTATACAATTTTAAAAAATAAAAATAATTCAATATTTAAACGAGCAGAAAATATATTTAAAAATAATCCCGCTATGAAATTTTTGAAAGGTGAAAAGAATTATATCCATTCATTAGGTGCCATTAAGAAAGATATTCAGTCTAAGCATGTTGAAATGAAACGTACAAGGACACTTCTAAAGACAGTAAATGAAATGAGCAGGCTACAGAGTAAATTAAGTAAATTTGATCAAGCGCCTGCTGAAGAGGGAAAGATTGCTATTTTCAAAAGTCATCTTGACCGAAGTAAAGCGGTTATTACTAAAGCAGGTAAGATTGATGATAAAACAGAATATGAATTTGAGAAAATAAAAAAAGGAATTCATAAATTATCAGCTGAAATAAGGAATGATAATAAACAGTATGTTTCTGAATTAAATGCTAAATTACATACGATTAAAAATAAGCTTAGAATAGAAGATGATATGCTTGCGACCCAATTAGAGGTGGTTGAACAGGATGCGCAAAAAGTGAAAAATGGCATGATGAATATTAATTTAAATAATCATCATAAAGAATTAGTTGAAAGTTATTTACAATATATTGATCAATTGAATGCTGATGTGAATGCCTGTGATGGTTTTAGAAAAATTTATGAAGAAGATCAGTTGAATTATAATGAACTACAAACCTATCGTCAAAATATTGAAAATCTTGAATTTAATGTGGATACTGCCCAAAAAAATATGGATAAATTGCTAAAAATATTTCCATTATTTACTGATTTAATTTTCAATGAATTGCCTGGATTGCCCAAGAAGTACATGGAATTTGTTGCTTTATATGAAATGATTAGAAAAAATGGTAATGATTATTTTGCAAGAGAGGATTGTGTTCATCAGTTAATACGTGTAGTTGGACCCGCTATTGATGCATTGTTGACACATTTTTATTCACGCAATGATAAGGATGATCTTGTTACTTATCTCACTCCTCTATATGATTTTAATCAAAATAAATTAAGCCAAAAATATTCTGACTTATTAAATATCAATAGTCCTGAATATGTTCATATCAATAGATTTCTTAATCGATATTCAACTGATATTTTAAAGAAACGAAACGAATATGAAAAGAAAAATGATTTAGCAAACAAAGATAAAGCAGAAGCCATTAAACAGATAAACTCTTTCAGTAGAAAGCTGCGTAAAGATATGGAACTTTTTCAAAGTAAACCACTGCAATCCAAGAGTTTTGTCAAACTAATGAGTAGTTATAGTGATATCACTACAAGGCTTGATGCAGATTTGGCGCACTTTAGTAATGTGAATATGGTATATGAGTGTAATAAAAATAATTATAACGAACTTGATAAATATTATGATGATTTGGCATATGTAAAATATTTTATTGAAATTGCTGTTGATAATTTTGAAGCAATACGTGATTTAGAGCCACTGATCACTCAATTTATAAAACAGGTTTCATTTAACCATTCGCCAAAAGTGACGCGACTTGAACATCTGCTTGAATCAGTTATTATGAATAAAGAACATTGCTTACTTGATGAAAGTACTGTCAGCAAATTACGTGAAGAATTTATGCTGGCTGTTCTTGATCATTTGAGTACTACAGATTCCGAAGATTTACGCAATATTCCGCTGATGCTTTCTGTATTGGATCAAAGAAATAATTCAGCGCAATATGACTATTCTAATTTATTTAAGGAATATGGTCCTCATTTACTCCCTTATTTTACGCAGTTATTGGCTATGCATAAAATAAATCCATATTTTGAACTAAAAAATCAACGTGAGTCATTTAGGCGAACTGTTACAAACGCAATCATGAGGATTGAAGTAGGGGTCATTAAGGCATCCTCGCAAGAAACACGAAGTACAGTGGATACAATGGCAGCTGCAGATCAATTCAATAGAATTAAAGAAAAACACGAAGACTATGCGGATATCTATGAGGAATTTATTTCTGAGATAAAAACTGAGTATAAGTCGTTACTCTTGGAGTATGATAATCTTGAGAATGAAATCAATGATTTGCAAAATATCCAAGCCAGTACGTCTTTAATGACGACAAAAATAGAATCGTTAAAGGCGAAATCAGAAATTTTTAATCAAAATATTTTAGGACATGCAAAGAAAAAAGAGGAACATATTGAATATGTGAAATCGCTGCATGATCGCATGTCTTGCGCCAAAGGAAATTTTGATAATCAAGTCATGCGCAGTGATAAAATGAGCGAATTATTTACATTAAAGCATGATATGGATCAGAGTAATGCCCAATTAAATATGTATCAATCTGATAAAAAAAATTATCTTAAAAAATTAGAGAAATTGAACATGATTGGCCCCATCATCATGCACGATTATGAATCATTATGTGAAATTAAAACGAATAATGAATGGAATCAGACGAAAGATTTTTTTGTAGGTAAACTGTATTTAGGCGAAAATGACAAACTTTGTAATAAAATTAGTTCTGATTTGCAGGTCGTAGAGTTTTTTGCCGATCTAAAAAATAATATAGATAGATTAATTAATCACGATAAGCCTACCTGTTTATTTGTGGATGAGTATAAAGTTCATTCTGATTATAAAGAATTATTTTCACTATTAAGCCATCTGAGCAGCGCAACGTACACGTTAATCACTGAATATACCAAAGACTTTGATCACTATATTGCTAAGTTACTCTCAGAGCTTAATAAAAATATAGAAGCATATAAGGTAGATCTAACAGAACGCGTTATAGCCATAGACAAAGTGACCCATGGAGTTTCACATTACTTAATTTCGCTTCAAGCAAAATGGTGCTCGGAAGATAAAGCATTATGGTCACAGTGTCAGGATTTGTCTAATCGGTTTTCTTCTTCACAAGAATATCTCGATACCATTTATGAACGGGCAAACTATTTTTATAGTCCCCAGGTGGTAGCAGTTTTTAATCATCATCGATCACCGGAATTGACTCCTGAATCATTACAAAATCTGTTTGTTGAGGCAAATCAAGTTGCGAAACAATTGACACCCAAATCTGATCATTCAGTGTCCAAAGTCAATGCGATTATTCATAAGCTTTATGAGGAAGTCAAACCTAAAACGGTACACTCGGAGGAAAAACAGATAGGAAAGATCGCGATCCCTCCCAATATCAAATTATTGTTAGATCAAACCCATGCATTTTTTCGTAGTAAAAGTAATAAAATTAGTCAAATTAATAAAAAAGCGCGCCGTTTAGATGACAAAAATGTTAAGGATAATCAAGATCGGATCTCATCACGAAAAATAAAATAGGGTCTGTTGACATTTATTTTATGCCTGCCAACTGCTTACGCATATCTGAAATTACATTAGCATAATTAGGCTGGTTAAATATTGCAGAGCCTGCGATAAACATGTCTGCGCCTGCTGCTGCAATTTGGCCAATATTTTCTGTTTTGACGCCGCCATCTACCGCTACTCGGATATTTAGACTGTGAGATTTGATGAGCTCTCTCGCATTGGAGATTTTCTTCAATGAGGATGAAATAAATGATTGTCCGCCAAATCCTGGATTGACTGACATAATTAATATGGAATCAATTTTATCTAATATATATTCCAGACCATGTAGTGTCGTGGCAGGATTGAGTGCAAGACCTGCTTTGCATCCATGCTTGCGTATAAGGGTAAGACTGCGGTCTATATGATCGGATGCTTCTGGGTGGAAAGTGATACATGTAGCCCCCGCATTCGCAAAATCAACGATTAATCGGTCAACCGGTTTTACCATTAAGTGCACATCAATGGGAACTTTAATGCCATATTTCCGCAGCGCTTCGCATACTAAGGGTCCGACGGTGAGGTTTGGCACATAGTGATTATCCATTACATCCAAATGGAGCATGTCAGCGCCAGCATCAATAACAGCTTCAGCCTCTTGACCGAGTCTTGCGAAATCAGCTGATAGTAATGAGGGTAGTATGAGAAAATCGCGCATAAATAACCTGTTGATGATGAATTTTTGTCATAGTATCGTTTATTTATGCGAGTTTCTATAGCTGGACTTTGGCCATTTTTGTTTTTAAGGTTGCTACTTGTTATTTTTTAATCATTTTACCGCCAAACACGCTCTCCTTGATCGGGTTTGGCTCGCAAAAACATCTTATTTTTGCGTAAAATGATTAAAAAATAACAAGTAGCAACCTTAAAAACAAAAATGGCCAAAGTCCAGTATAGGCGGTCCATAGATTTGATCTTAAATCACATTCATTTATGATGATAAACCTGTCGAATTTGAGTATATTTACACCTTCTATGATAATATTGTGCTTTAATTTAATAATAAAATATAATGTCAGCGAAATACCGAAATCTATTAGCAGTAGTTGCCCTTTTCTTTTGTAGCATGATCCTATTCACCTGGGGTTTAAGTGCACAAGAAGTATTCGGCTTTGATTCGCGCTTCTATTTTTTTGTAAAAGAAATGTGGCAGTATGGGACGAGTTGGTTTCCTATGACTTACCACCATCCCTACCCTGATTATCCGGCTACATCTACCGTATTAATTTATCTGTTCGCTTTGCTTTTAGGGGGTATTAACAAATTTGTTGTTGTGTTACCTAGCGCGATTCTGGCTGCGTCTACCCTGACTTTCACTTATCTCATTGGTGCATTGCACCATAAACGCTGGGGATTGTACGCGGTTCTTTTCATGTTATTGACTATCACATTTCTTAAAAGTGCACGCTCAATATCCTTGGATATGTATCCTACGTTAATTACCGCTTGCTGTTTTTATCTCATTTATACGGCAGACAGAAAATGCAAGCCTTTGCGGGTATGGTGGATTTATCCATTATTGATTCTTAGTTTTGCTTTTCGTGGCCCTATTGGTCTTGTGATTCCAGCGGGCGTGATTTGTTCTTATTATTTGCTAAATGGCCAGCTTAGAAAACTTTTTTTTATTGGACTCATATTGTCACTACTGCTGATTGTGTGCACGGGAATATTGTTGGCACTTTCCTACCAAGTTGGCGGAGAGACTTTTATGCAACGTGTTTTGTGTATGGAAGTATTAGGAAGAATCAATAACCATTATTTATCACGCTATTTTTATTTTATCGATAGTGTGGGAAGTTATGCATTAGTGTTTCCATTATCTTGGTTTGTGTTATTCGGTGTTTTTTTCTATTTCTTTACCGCGCGTGATTATTTTTCCGAAATAAGGTTGCTGTTGAAATTATTCGGCTGGATGATGGTGATTCTGGTTGGGATGAGCATCCCGGATGATAAAAAAATTCGTTATATTTTACCCATGCTACCTGCTGTCGCCCTAATCGCTGCATATCCCTTTGTGGCGCCGTCGTCACAGAAATATTTCATTGTTATACGCTGGATTTTGCTGCGAACCTTTTTGCTGTTTCCGCTGATTTTTTTAGTTGCTACCACGTATGTTTCCTTATATGTAAAATGGCATTTATTGAATATTCATTTTAATTATCTTTATTTGAATTTTTTTTATGTCATCACGCAGGTAATAAATATATTAATTTTTTATCATATTGATCGCGAGTCAATTTTTGATATTGGACTTTCGCATTATTGCAAGCGCACATTGTGTGAAACAGCCATTCTTTGTATTGCCGTGTTGATCTTTGCGATCACCTATATTGCAGTGATAGAACCCATCCAGTTATACATCGATAGGGCACGAGATTTTGTTGTTGCTGTGGAAGCGCAACGCATTCAACAACATGCGCGCTTGGTTTTTTATAAGGAAAGACCAGATGGCTTGCCAATTAAGTATATGATCAACATGAAGAGTACAGATCAGCCTTTATTTGTTAGGAATCAAAATGATCTCATCACTTTTTCTGCTCCGGCCTATTTTGTTGCGAGTGAATCATACTTTAATGATCTCTCAAAACATATCGCAGCCCACTTTCATGTTATCGCAAAAGATACATTGGGGCATGTGAAAGTAGTCGTCTTTACTAGATCGGAGGGTGTGCCCCCGATAGTTATTTGATAATGTCAACCGACCCTAGTACATTATAATAATTTTTTAAATTGCTATAAGTGAAATCGCTTAGAGAGGGGAATTACAATAGGGGTGATTATTCATGACTAATCAGATTTGCATTCATTGCTATGTGTCGGGCAAAGTTCAAGGTGTGTGGTTTCGGGCTTCAACAAAAGAGCAAGCAGAACGCCTTAGTATTACGGGTTGGGCGCGTAATTTACCGGATGGTCGTGTGGAGGTGTTGGCGTGTGGTAAAAAAGAAAATATTGCGGAGTTATATGAGTGGCTTAAACAAGGGCCGCAACTTGCCAAGGTTGCGTATCTCTCCTATGAGGAGTTGCCATGGCAAGAACAGTATCAATTTGAAATAGTATGAGTTATTGAATTTCAATCATTTCAAAATCATCTTTGGTAGCGCCGCATTCTGGGCATTGCCAGGCAGGGGGTACATCGTCCCAGCGGGTTCCAGGCGCAATACCATCATGTGGCCAACCTTTTTCTTCGTCATAAATAAATCCGCAAAGCAAGCACATGTAACGTTTAAATAACATAGATAATACCCACTCAATTTTATAATTTTTGATGGATTGCTGCGATCAAAACTGTAAAAATTTTTTCAAAATTATACACGCAAATGTCAACAGACCCTAGTGTAAGAAGAGAGAGCTGTAATGTCTAGTTCGGATATTTCACTCCAGCAATTCTCGGCGAATGAGTAAATGGCCAAAGTCTAGTCTAAACCTCCCCTACAAAAGAAAAGGTCACTTGATTTTAATGAGGGTGCCTTGCTAACTCGTGGTGTATGTCTGTGGTGTATGTCTCGCCATGCAGCAAAAAAAAACGTATCATTGCGCCCCGTCCATACTTGAATTGATGAGAGATTCCATGAACCAATCACGAACATTGTTTAATCTGGCGAAACAGGTTATCCCTGGTGGCGTGAATTCACCTGTGCGCGCATTTCGAGGTGTAGGTGGTGAACCCATTTTTATTAAGAGTGGGCAGGGTGCTTATTTGGTTGATGCTGATGGGTGTAACTATATTGATTACGTTTGTTCATGGGGGCCGCTCATTGTTGGTCATGCACATCCCCATGTTATCACAAGAGTGACTGAAGTCCTTCAAAATGGGCTGAGTTTCGGTGCCCCAACAGAAATTGAGGTCGAACTTGCACAACAAGTTTGTAAGCTAATGCCATCCATCGAAATGATACGTTTTGTCAATTCAGGTACTGAAGCTACTATGAGCGCAATCCGTTTAGCTAGGGGCTACACTAAGCGTGATAAAATCGTCAAATTTGCTGGCTGCTATCATGGTCATGCAGACAGTTTACTTGTCGCAGCAGGTTCGGGAGCATTGACTTTAGGCGTGCCGAGTTCTGCAGGTGTGCCAGAAAGTGTGGCAATGCATACCTTAGTTGCGGAATATAATCACTTGGAAGATGTCGCCGCTCTATTCGCCAAATATGGTCAGGATATTGCTTGCATTATCGTAGAGCCTGTTGCTGGTAATATGAATTGTGTTTTGCCAGAACCTGGATTTCTAGAGGGTTTGCGTGATTTGTGTGACCGGTATGGCAGCGTGCTCATCTTTGATGAGGTGATGACTGGTTTTCGCATTAGTCTTGGAGGTGCTCAAGCCCATTATGGCATTACGCCAGATATAACTGTACTAGGTAAAGTGATTGGTGGTGGTTTTCCCGTCGGCGCATTTGGTGGTCGCGCAGATATTATGCGTACTATCGCGCCATTGGGCCCTGTATATCAAGCGGGAACATTGTCTGGTAATCCAGTTGCAATGATGGGTGGGTTGGCAACGTTAGAGCTTATCACTGAGGAGAATTTTTATCCCAAGTTGGCTGCGCAAACCATTAAGCTCACCGAAGGGTTAGCGGAGCGTGCACATGCAGCCAACATTCCATTTTATGTCAATGCTATCGGTGGTATGTTTGGTTTCTTCTTTACCGACGCACATACAATAAAGTCTGAAGGAGATGTTAAGCGTTGCAATATGGCATTGTTCAAACGATTTTTCCATGGCATGTTGAATGAGGGCATATACTTAGCTCCATCTGCGTTTGAAGCAGGGTTTGTATCTTCAGCCCACGGAGATATGGAGATTGATAAAACCTTACAAGCAGCCGAAAATGTATTCGCAACATTACTAAAGAATGAGCTTTATGAGTCACTACCCAATCTTATCTAGTGGCCAACGATGCCAAAGGGTTTAACGACAACTAATATCACAATTGCGATTAGAAACAATACGGGTATTTCATTCAGCACACGATAGAATACATGCTCATGCTTGTTACGATTAGCTTTGAATGCGAACAATAATTTACCTAGATAAATTTGATAAATAATGAGCAATATTACGAGGCTTAGTTTGATATGCAGCCAAACGTTATGCATATAACCATGTGGGTCATAACTTAATAACCAAAGACCAAAGAAAATGGTAAAAACAGCTCCAGGGGTCGCAATGCCGAAATAAAGTTTTCTTTCCATGATTTTAAAACGTTCAATGCTAATACGATCCGTTGCCATGGCGTGATAAACAAATAAGCGTGGTAGATAAAGTAAGCTGCTAAACCAAGTGACCATGAAAATAATATGGAATGCTTTTACCCAGAGCATGGCATCTCCCTCATTAAAGTGAGGGAGATTATATAGGATGAGAGGAATGTCAGATAGTATTTTCCAGCCGTTCCCGCCAAAAGCGCGGGACGGCTTAAATGTTTATATGATCAATTCGAAATGAATTCGAATTGATCACGTAGAGGGGAGAATCGCGATTCTCCCCTCTACGAACACCCCATCGCGTAAAGTTAGCGGGAACCGCTGGTATTTTCATTTTATCTCTGTTCCAATCGCAGTAGCATAAATAACGCTTGCAATACGAATGGTAGATTGTATCGCAAGCTTACTGATACCCGCCTTTTCAAGTTGTGCTGCATGCGCGTTCATGCACATACCGCAGCCATTGATCGCAGAAACGGCGAGGCTACTGAGTTCAAAAATGATTTTGTCCACACCAGGATTTACCATGATATTCATACGCAGTTTAGCAGGCATACTGCTATATGCTTGATCGGTCATGGAATGCGTAAATCGATAGTAAATATTATTCATGGCCATGATTGTTGCAGCGGCCTTTGTTGCGTTGATTTCATCGGGTGATAAATTCTCGCCGGCTTGGTTAGTAGCTGCAGTGATCACTTCAGTATTGCGTGTAGCGTACGCTGATGCGAGGGCGATACTGTTTATTTGTTTTTGATCGAGATCAGCTGAACCTGCTTCGCTTAGTACGGAGCTCAAGTTTAATTTGATATCTTTTGCGTAATCAGGCAATTCATTCTTTAATTGCTCTATATTCATGTCATTTTCTCCTATTATTCGAGTTTTATGCAACCACTATGGTCGCTTCGCCTTTCTGCCAATTACAGGGACATAATTCGTCTGTTTGCAGTGCATCTAGCACGCGCAGTACTTCCCGTGGATTTCTGCCTACTTTCATGTCAGTGACCAGGGTAAAGCGAATAATCCCTTGTGGGTCAACGATAAAAACTGCACGTTTAGCAACGCCTTCGTTCTTATCGAGAATTCCAAGTTCGTGGGATAACTCACGTTTGAGGTCAGATAACATGGGAAATGGCAGGTGACGCAACTCATCTTTCTGCTGTTTCCATGCAAGATGTACGAATTCTGAATCGGTGCTAATACCAAGCAATTGTGCATCACGATCGGAAAATTCATGATTAAGCTTACCAAATTCAGCAATTTCAGTTGGGCAGACAAAAGTGAAATCATGAGGCCAAAAGAAAAAGACTTGCCATTTATTTTTGTACGTTTTATTGGTAAAGTCGACAAAAGTAGTTTCTATATCAGTAGACACAACACCTTTCAGAGCGAATGTCGGAAATATATCACCCGTATTTAACATGTTTTCTACTCCAGTTATGATTAAGGTACAACTCAATATAAGTGAAGGCGATTCATTATTCCAATGAGCAGTTTATATTGTATTGATAGATATTAACTATCGATTTTCTATGCAAGAAATTTGAACATCAAATTTGAAAATCAAATCGAGATTGAAGGGTAAATCGGTTATAATGAGTGTTAATAAAATGGCTCTTATGGAATTCCTGTCTTCCATAAGAGCCAATAAGACAAGGTGATTTTATGCTAGACCCATTAATTTTTACCCCTCAAGCTGCAACGAAAGTCTGGGAACTTATCCAGGAAGAAGGCAATTTCAACCTTAAATTGCGCGTTTATGTGACGGGTGGTGGTTGCTCTGGGTTTCAATATGGGTTTACGTTTGATGAGGTTACCCAGCCAGACGACACGGTGGTTCAAGAATTCTCAGCGAAGGTAGGTTTCTTAATTGTGTTTGCATGCCTGACGAGTGGATTGGACGTTCATCTGAGCGAAACTCAAAATGGAAGCGTAGAATTCTTGGTGGTGATCGCTAAGCTTCTTGATGCGGTTTCGGTACGGTTACTGGTTGATCCTCTCAGTTTCCAATATTTAGTTGGTGCAGAAATTGATTACAAAGAAGACATTGAAGGTGAGCAATTTATTATTCGCAATCCCAATGCGAAAACAACATGTGGCTGTGGTTCTTCGTTCACGACAGAGTAGCGCTACCCATTGAATGTTGACCAATGTGTGGTCGACACGCGGGGTTTTATACCCTGTGGGTAGTTAAACTTAAGTAACCGTTCACGGGGTAGAGAAATCATTGTATTTTTTGTTTATTTAATGAGCAAACAGGATGTTTGCGAAAGTCAAATCCGGTCACGATGGCCGTATTTTGCGGTTAAATAAGCAAAAAATACAATGATTTCTCTACCCCGTGAACGGTTACAAACTTAATTTCGGTTCGCGTAAATACGTAAAAATAATCACTGAAATCATTCCCCATAATCCGCACGCAATCCATAACCCTCTTGCACCCGCATACTCCATGACAATTGCACCTCCAAAGGGTCCTAGCAACATTCCAAGATTAGAAATAGTGCTAAGTAAAGACATATAGCTACCGCGACGCGCTTTCGGTGCAATTTCAGCGATATAACTGCTTGCAGCGGGAAATAAAATCATTTCACCCAATGTCCAAACCACAGTCAAGACAATGATATGCCATTGCTGACTAGCAAACAGTAAGCCAGCAAATCCTGCTGTAATAAATAAGCTGCCGAGAATAAAATTCACGCGATAAGGCCAGTTCATTGTGGCAACATTTAATAATAACTCAAAAAATACGATCATGAGCGTGTTGACGGTGAATAACCATCCGTAAAAACTCAATGGCAAACCTAGGTTGCGACTGAGGAAAACGGCAAGAGTTGATTCATGTTGAAAAAATATCATGGAAACTGGAATCATTCCCAACATGAATGTACGTAATATACTATCGTGTAGGAAGTACTTGATGCTTAGTTCCAGTTTATACTGATGTGCGGGCCGATATTTGAGCCAGGTAGAACGCCCTAATCCAATAATTAAAATCGCGCCTGCCAAAAGATTTGCTATTCCATTTGCAATAAAAATGACAGTAAATGAATGAAGTGCAAGGTAACCACCGATGGCAGGACCTATGCTCATACCGAGATTTAGGGACAAGCGGTATACAGAAAAGGTAATTTTATGCATGCCCGATGAGGATAAGTGACTGACTAGGGTTTGTGATGCGGGACGATACAGTCCATAAGCCAAGCCCCAAATAACGCACATCATGAGAGTGGTTGAGTATCCTCGAACGAATGGGAATAAGAGTAACGCAATGCTATTTGCAAAAAGCGAACCTATGAGTATTCGCGCAGCTCCAATTTTATCAACCAAGCTGCCGCCGAGTAAACCCACGAATAACATGCTGCCACTGAATAAGGCGAATGCAAATGATGCTTGAGCGAGACTGTAACCCAAATGCTGGGTGAGATATAGCACAAGAAAAACGAATGCCATATTCCCGATCTGGTTCATCAGGGTAGCACCAATTACAATCCAGAATGCGGACGGTAAGGATCGAATATGTAAAACGGCTTCTCGATAAAGATTCATGAAATTTTCTACAGTTTTGAGGGTGGAGAGATGGCTCCGCGAGGAAAGCTGCGGGATAAATTTAATATAAATTTAATATAGTTAAAAATTTCTTATGTTATTCTAATGCTATATCTTCAAAGTGTAGCATGGATTCAGTGTGGAATCATAGAGTGAATGGTAGTGATGAGATTTATGACAAATGAAGTAGACGTCTTATTGCGAGCAGTGCGTGATGCTGGGGATGCGATTATTCAATTACAAAAAAGCGGTTTTTCCGTCGAAAAAAAATCGAATCATGATGTTGTGACAGAAGCCGATCTGCTAGCGAATGCGATTTTAAAAAATCAACTTCTTGATCGATTTCAAGGAGATGGCTGGTTGTCAGAAGAAAGCGTTGATGATCTCGATCGCCTCGCTCGTCATAGAGTATGGATTGTTGATCCTATCGATGGCACGTTGGAATTTGTAGCAGGTATTCCAGAATATGCAATCTCTGTCGCTTTGGTTGAGAATGGCTCACCTATCTTGGCTTGTGTGTTCAACCCAGCTGCTAATGAGTTATTCCACGCGATTAAAGGTGGCGGGGCTTGGCAGGGCAATAAAAAATTACATAGTTCTCATGCTGTGTCGTCAGGTGATTTTTTATTGCTGGCTAGTCGGTCGGAATATAAACGTGGCGAGTGGGATCAGTTTAAGCAACATTATCGTATACAACAAGTTGGTTCGATTGCATATAAACTAGCCTTGGTTGCAGCCGGCAAAGCCGATGCGACATTTAGCCTTAGTCCAAAAAATGAATGGGATATTGCTGCGGGTGTTTTGTTGGTTAGTGAAGCGGGTGGTATTGTCACTAACAAACAGCGAGAAACAATTCTATTTAATCGGAAAAGTAGTTTAGTGGATGGTATTGTTGCAACAAGTGCAGATAAGAATGATGCGGTTTTTACTATGATTGAAAACAGAAAATAGCGGGGAGGGGGCATGATTATCAAATTAGGGGTGGCATTGGTGTTTTTATTAGTGAGTAGCAGCATATCATTTGCAGCCGATAACAATGCAACTAGTTGCCTTAATGATTCGATTTTTAATATTGGTGCTGGAATCTACGATATCACCGGACCCGCAGCTGAACAGCGTATGATGGGTTATGCGATGATTAATCAGCAAACATCGGGTTTGTACTCGCGTTTATGGGCTAGGGCATTTGTGATTGAGTCGCCTTGTAATGGTAAGCGGGTGGTATTTGTCAATGCGGATTTAGGACAAGTTTTTCAGGGTATCAAAGAACACGTCGTGCGCAAGTTACAAGAAAAATATGGGGATCGTTACAATGACCAAAATGTGCTGATCACCGCAATTCATCAACATAGCGGTCCTGGTGGTTATTCTACTTATGCACTTTATAATCTCACCATCCTTGGGTTTAGCAGAGAAAATTTCGATACGATTGTTGATGGCATTGTTGCAGCGATAGATCGCGCACAAATGAATATGACTAAGGCGACAATCAAAATTGCAAAACGGCAATTAACCGGTGTTAGCTTTAACCGATCTCCGCAATCCTACACACAAAATCCAGAGAGTGAACGTGCGCACTATCCTGCTGATGTTGATACAGAAATGACATTAATTCGTTTCGATAGTGTGGATGGCTTGCCAATTGGGTTGATTACCTGGTTCCCTGTTCATGGTGTATCTATGAACAATAAAAACCATTTAATCAATGGAGATAATAAAGGTTATGCTGAATATTTATTTGAAAAAGATTTTAATTCTGACTATGGGCCGAATGCTTTTGTTGCTGCTTTCGCGCAAGCCAATGCGGGCGATGTTTCTCCTAATGAAAATGGGCATGAAGGTGGTCAGGGCCAGGATGGACTGAAGGCAGTTGAGAAAGCAGGAAGACCTCAATACATCAGCGCAAAAATATTATTTGATAACGCAACTGAATTAGTCAAAGGGGGAGTTGATTTTCGTCATACTTTTGTCGAAATGGATAACATAACCATTGATCCGCAATACACTAATGGTCAACCTCATACCACGTGCCCTCCCGCTATTGGTATCTCAATGCTTGCGGGTACCACAGATGGTGAGGGCGTCGGCAAACAAGGAGTGACGTGCGATACGATAGGCAGTGTTATCCCTTTTTTTATCTGCAAGGGATTAACAACATCATGTCAAGGTGTAAAACCTATAGCATTAGAATTGGGAAACATGAAACCTTATCCATGGGTGCCTCGTATTCTTCCTTTTCAGGTTTTCAAGGTGGGCAATCTCGTCATTGCTGCTGCGCCATTTGAGTTGACGACAATGAGTGGTCGCCGTATAAAAGCGACTATTCAAAATCAATTACCTCAATCTGAAACCAATCATATTGTTTTATCTACACTGGCCAATGCCTATACGCAATACATAACCACTAATGAAGAATACCAATTACAGCGCTATGAAGGTGCGTCAACTCTTTTTGGTCCATGGGCTTTAGCTGCATTGCAACAGGAGTATGCGTTGTTAACCAAAGCTTTGGTTGAAAATACGTCCGTCGATGCAGGGCCAACGCCATCTGATTTATTAGGGTTTCAAATTAACTTACAAACAGGTGTTATTTTTGACAGTACACCTCCTTCTAAGCAATTTGGCGATGTGTATCAAGATGTAAAACCGAGTTATAAACCGGGCGATTCGGTTGAGGCTATTTTTTGGGGGGGGGCATCCAAAAAATAATTATCATATTCAGGATACGTTCTTAGAAGTTCAGCAGCTTGAGAATGGTCAGTGGCATACTATTCGTAGAGATCGTGATTGGGATACAGAATACGCTTGGCAGCGAAATGGTATCGCCAATTCACTCATAACGATTACATGGAGAATTCCTAGTGGTATGGCGCCTGGACAATACCGTCTTGTGCATCATGGGGATTGGAAGGCATTTTGGAGTCAAACAATTTCTCCTTATACAGGATATTCGTCAGTGTTTGCGGTGGAGTAAAATACCGACCATGATTTAACGTACTAGTAGATCGTTTCACTGAATTTGTCCTACTTGGCTGTATTGTTTTTTGTATTATTTATCGCAAAACAAGCTCATCCTTGATCTGGTTTTGCTCTCGCGGACTCGTGTCCGCTCGTAAATAATACAAAAAACAATACAGCCAAGTAGGACAAATTCAGTGAAACGATCTACTAGTTAGCCCTGCTTATTGGGGGATGGATGGCCATCAGATTGATCAGATGGCTTGCTAAATGCTTTCACGGTTACTCTGTCATTTAAGAATTGAATATCAATTTCAGCACTTTGGTCTTTCCAGACAGAAGAGGTACCCGAAATTCCTGCAATATTAATACTCTCAGAGCTAGTGGGTTCGCCTAAAATGGCCACGACCTCTTGCATTGTCATGTTCGTTTTAATTTTATCAAAATTTTCTTGTGACACTTTTGAGCAAGCCAGTAAAAAAAAGCATAGGCAGATTGCTACAAATACACGGAGCAAAATAGGGGGTAGGTTACTCATGCATATTCCTCATGAAAATTATTTTCTATTATTCCAAAGCCCTTGTAATGCTACCATGGAATAATGAGGCATGACATAGGATGCTTTTTTTGATGAAACAATTTTTTATCGGTGTAGATGGTGGTGCAACCAAGTGTATTGTTCGAGTCGAAGATGAGGCTGGCAATTTACTCGGTCGAGAAATTTGCGGGCCTGCCAACATCCGTATTTCTGTTGAGCAGACATGGCAATCGATCAACTCAGCTTTGGATAGGATTCTTTGTAGATTGGGAATTTCGCTCAATGATAAGTACTGTCGCTGGCATGCAGGCATGGGCCTTGCAGGATGCGAAATACGGGAAGCTTATGAAGCTTTTTTGGCACAACACCATCATTTTGAAACCCTCGTTATTTCATCCGATGCACATACTGCTTGCCTTGGCGCGCATGCGGGAAACGACGGGGCCATCATTATTGTGGGCACGGGTACAGTGGGCTTTCAGGTGGAATCCGGACAGACAACTAAGGTAGGTGGATGGGGCTTTCCACACGATGATCAAGGCGGCGGCGCGTGGCTTGGTCTTGAGGCTGTTAAACTTACCTTGCAAGCACTGGATGGACGTAAGCCGCCATCTTGTTTGACTGCTGCAATATATGCCAAATTTTCTGATAACTTGGATTGCTTTGTGGCTTGGGTAAATCAAGCTAATTCGACGGCTCTCGCTGAGCTTGCGCCAATCGTGATCCAGCACAGCCAGGCTCACGACCCCTATGCCACCGGTCTATTGCAAGAAGCAGCGCTTGCAGTAGATCGAATTTCCGATGCTCTTTACTCGGCGCAGTTTAACCATTCTCAATCGTTATCCTGTTCACTGATTGGTGGTATTGCACCTTTCATAAAGCAATTTTTGGGAGCAAAGCTTGTAGCGAGAATGTATCCGTGCCAGTTAACACCGGATGCGGGTGCGGTATTGTTGGTACGAAATTATCTCGTTAATGGCGATGATGTATATAATTATTCTCACGTCGAGGCAACCCATGACTGAGTTAAGTCGACACCTTTTTTGGGGTATGCAAATTCTCATTGAGCAAAAATGGGTGCGAGATCATGCCGTTGTTGTTGAAGGGGGTGCCATCAAGGCCATCTTGCAAAAAGATAAGATTAAAAATTATTTGCCAGCAATACGGCATGAGTTCCCCGCCGATTATTATCTCATTCCCGGACTTATAGATTTGCATATCCATGGTGCAAATGGGAACGATGTGATGGATGGAACTATAGATGCATTAGCCGCAATCAGCTGTGCTCTTGCGGTAGAAGGTGTCACGGGATTTTTAGCGACTACGATGACAGCGGATAGTGGTCGCATCGAAATGGCATTAAAAGCGATATCCGCAGCGATGCTGAATAAAGAGGGCGCAGCGATTCTGGGTGCGCATTTGGAAGGCCCCTTTATCTCTAGGGCTAAAATGGGTGCACAACGTGGTGATGTAACTCAATTGCCTGATATAAAATTAATTTCGCAATGGCAAGATGTGGCGAAGGGTGTAATTAAGCTTGTAACAGTAGCACCTGAATTACCTGGTGCGTTGTCGTTGATAAAAGCATTATGCAACATGGGTGTGATTGCATCTGTGGGACATACTAATGCGACGTACGTGCAAACGTGTGATGCCATTATGGCCGGATGTTCTCAAGCAACACACCTTTTTAATGCCATGCGTGGTTTGCACCAGCGAGAACCTGGAGCAGTAGGCGCATTGTTGCTTTCAACCGAGGTGCATGCGGAGTTGATTGTTGATGGCTTGCACTTGCATCCTGCTATTGTTGAGTTGGCGTTGCGATTAAAAGGCAAAGAACGATTATTGTTAGTTACAGATGCAATGCGTGCGAAATGTTTAAGTGATGGCCAATATGAATTGGGTGGCCAGACGGTAACGGTATGCTCGCATAAAGTCACTTTAGAAGACGGCACCCTCGCGGGTAGTACATTGCGCATGCCTCAAGCGATAAAAAATATGGTGCAATTTACCCAGTGCGCACTCGAAGATGCGATTGGTATGGCTTCATTTAATCCCGCACGTGTCTTGGGTATCGCGGATCGCAAAGGCACAATAGCAATAGGTAACGATGCTGATCTTGTGGTGATGAATACATTATTTGATGTTGTGTTGACGATGAGAGAGGGTATCTTGGTGTTCAGGAGTTCCTAAGCAGACCCTATAACTGTATCGATTCAGGATGTGGTTTATGGCGTAGCACGCGAATAACGTCCTTGCGTTTGCGAATTTTACGTAAAATTCGGGCAAGATGAGGGCGATTGCGCACTGAAATTGTTATATCCACATGAAAGTGATGTCTATCGCTTTCTTGTGCGCGGATATTTTCGATGTTTGATTCTGCTTCCGAGATAGCCAGTGTGAGTGATGCAAGACTGCCACGGCGATTGATGAGATCGACGTTCAGGTCAACAGAGAAATCCCCCTCAATGTTGTCTTCCCACAACAATGTTACGTACTTATCCGGTTGATGGTGATGGCGTTCAAGGTTAGGACAATGGACCATATGTACTTCTATGCCTTGGCCAATTTTGATGAGACCAGCAATATGGTCTCCTGGTATTGGCCGACAGCATTGTGCGTAGACAATAGCAAGTCCCTCTGTTCCTCTGATGACTAATGGACGCTGAATGTGAGAATCTGTGCTCTCTTTTTTTATTGTTCCTCCAAGCGATTTTGCTATTTGCTTTGCGACTAAGAGGGCGGGGCGATTCCCAATGCCAACTTCTTCGAATAAATGATTGGTAGATTCAAGATGTGAGTTGTTTACAATAAATTCAAGAGCAGGTCCGAAAACTTGTTCCAACTGCAATCCATAAGCGTGCAACGCTTTTTCGACGAGTCGTTTTCCTAATTCCATCGATTCTTCGCGCTGTTGCTTTTTTAAATAATGTTTGATTTTACTACGGGCTTTACCTGTTACTACAAAATTAAGCCACGCAGAATTAGGACGTGCACCCGGTGCGGTAATAATTTCAACTTGTTGACCACTGATGAGAGGCGCACTCAATGGCGATAAACGCTTATCTAAACGTACTGCTACACAGGTATTACCTATATCAGAGTGAATAGCATAAGCATAGTCGACTGGCGTTGCACCTGCCGGTAGTTCGATAATTTGTCCTTTTGGTGTGAAGACATAAACTTCATCGGGAAAAAGATCAATTTTTACGTTTTCGATAAATTCCAACGAATTTCTCGAACTTTTATCCATTTCTAATATGCCTTTCAACCATTCGCGTGTGCGTGATTGCGCATCATTAAAGATTTTTTTCTCAGTCTTGTACAGCCAGTGTGCGGCAATTCCATTCTCGGCCATCTTATGCATTTCTTCAGTGCGAATTTGGACTTCAATAGGGACGCCGTAAGGCCCAAACAATGTGGTATGCAGTGACTGGTAACCATTTGCTTTGGGAATGGCAATGTAATCTTTGAAGCGTTGTGCAATGGGTTTATAAAGGTTATGCAACGTACCTAGCACCCGATAGCAAGTATCTACTTTGTCGACGATGATTCTAAATCCATACACATCCATAATTTCAGAAAAAGACAAATGCTTTTCATGCATTTTCTTATAAATACTATAGAGATGTTTGCCACGGCCAGAAAGTGTTGCGGATGGAATGGTATTCTTTTTTATCGCGTCGCGAATTTGGTGATGAATCATATCAATAATTTCTTGGCGATTGCCACGAGCTTTCAGAACGGCATCTTTTAAAACTTTATACCGCATGGGATAAAGTGATGCAAAACCCAGATCTTCAAGTTCAACGCGAAAAGCGTGCATGCCTAAACGATTGGCGATGGGCGCAAAAATCTCTAAGGTCTCGAGTGAAATACGCCTACGTTTCTCAGGAGGTAGGCCCGACAATGTACGCATGTTATGTAGGCGGTCTGCTAATTTGACTAGGATGACGCGGATATCGCTTGCCATCGCCATGACCATTTTACGAAAATTTTCAGCTTGCGCTTGTGCGTAATTCTCGAAATGGATTTGTGTTAATTTAGTAACGCCATCAACAAGGTCGGCGATTTCTTTGCCAAATTTTTCTACAATCTCAGATTGTTTTACGGAGGTATCTTCGACTACATCATGTAATATCGCAGCCATGATGGTCGGCGAATCCATGCGCATTTGTGCCAAGATGTGGGCGACGGTAAGAGGGTGGGTAATGTAGGGTTCCCCCGTAAAGCGCGCTTGGCTCCCATGTGCTTCTTTTGCAAACCAATACGCTTTCTCTATCTCGCTCACTTGTTCGTGGCTAAGATATTGGTTTATTTCATCTCGTAAGGACTCAAATTCAGTCACAACTTCACCACTCTGTCAAAAGCCACATTCTACTATTTATATTATGGATTGTGCTGGATAAGTTAGCCACAATGGGCCGTCTTTTTTTTTGTCAAATTAGTAGCGACTAAAATGAGTAATATATCTTATAATCAATGCACGCTCGACGTTCTGGTTTTTACTAGCGTCGTCTGCGGATACATAGGGATGATGATCTTAAGTGAAATTGAGGAGGTTTTATGTCATGTGGTAAATGCGGGTGTATGAAGTTATGTCCAGTCTCATTCGGATTGGCTTTAGGGCTTGTTTGTGGCTTGGCTATTTTTATCTGGACAGTATGGATTATGTATTATGGTGTTTCGCCCGTGATGGCCCAGTATCAAGTGCCACTTCCTACGTTAAAAGACGCGGTGGTGCATGCTCTTTGGGGCTTACTGAAAGGGTTTGTTTTTGGGTTCTTCGTTGCATTGTTTTATGACCTCATAGCATGTTGTGGTAGAAAATGGTGCTGCAAAAAATCAGGTAGCACGTGTGCGTGTTGTGCATCTCAGGATAAGCCAGAGGTAAAATGAAGCATTGATAGCTTCAAATCAACCGTTCCCGCTAAAAGCCGGGGTTAGGGAAACCGATGACCCCAAATCTAAAAGCTTGCTTTTGGATTTGGGGTCGTTACTTTTAAAAAAGTGATGATAATGATCAAACAAAAAATTCATTCTGAACAAGCTATACAAGCAATTGGGCCTTATTCACAAGCAATCCGATGCGGTAGTACGGTGTATTTTTCCGGGCAAATTCCACTGGATCCGAGGACAATGGCGTTAGTATCTGATGACTTTGCGGCGCAAGCAACACAAGTTTTTGCTAACTTACAAGTGGTATGTGAGGCGGCAGGAGGTGATTTTGATGACATTGTTAAGCTGACAATTTATCTGACAGACTTAACGCATTTTTCGACTGTTAACGATACAATGATGAAATATTTCAACGAACCCTATCCTGCACGTACAACGATTCAAGTCTCAGCTCTTCCAAAAGCTGCGCTAATTGAAATTGATGCCGTGATGGTGTTGTGAAGCATTTGCAATCATGAGGATGGCTTTCTTCACCCACGTAGTGGCGGAGTTATGATTTGGCGCCCATTAGATTTAATTGATACATCGTGCGTAGAATTTGCAATGCTTCGAATAATTGGAAATCATCATGTGCGAGCCCTAAATCATTGTACTCAGAGGTGCTAGCATTTGCCGTACTACTAGATGATCCTGCCAAGTGGTTTTTGAGTTGGTATTCTTTAATAGGCTCGATCATTGCGATATCTTCGTCGGCTTTATTCTTTACTACTTGTAGGTCATCGATTTGTACATCGGGAATAATGCCAATATTCTGTATGACTCGTCCTGATGGGGTATGGTAGAGAGCGGTAGTTAGTTTGAGGGCGTGGGTTTTATCTAATGGAATTACTGTTTGAACAGAGCCTTTACCAAAGCTCGTGGTGCCAACAATCAACGCACGGTGGTAATCCTGTAAGGCTCCTGCAACAATTTCAGAAGCGGATGCTGACCCACCATTGATAAGAATGACCATAGGTGCGCCATTTAAAATATCATAGCCATTAGCCTTTGCGCTATATTGTGCTTCGGGCAGTCTGCCTTCAGTATATACAATTAAATCATTGAATTTATTATTTAATTTCTTGCTATCAAGAAAGTTATCCACGACTTGTACGGCTGTTTCGAGTAAGCCGCCTGGATTGTTACGGAGGTCAAGAATGATGCCGCTTAAATGGCCTTGATTTTTATTTTTTAAATCGAGGATAGCATTGCGCATCAGTTTCGCAGTGGGCTCTTGGAATTGTGAGATACGAATATAACCAAAATTATTGCCTAACATTTTAGTTTTGACACTCGCAATATGAATCACTTCCCGCGTGAGCTTGAACATGAGTGGGGTTTTGTCGCCCTTGCGAAGAATAGTTAACATGACTTGGGAACCTTGTTTGCCGCGCATTTTTTCTACAGCGTCTTGTAGTGACATTTCACTCACTAGCTTGCCATCGACAGCAACTATGTAATCACCCGCTTTTATACCTGCTTTCGCTGCGGGTGTGTCGTCCATGGGGGAAACAATTTTGAGGATGCCGTATTCGGGCGTGACTTCAATGCCGACGCCGCCAAACTCCCCACTCGTTGTCATCAGCAATGTTTTATAAGCTTCTCCATCGAGATATTCAGAATGTGGATCCAATCCGCTTACCATCCCGCGAATAGCATCATCTAGCAGTGTTTTATCACCTATCGATTGAACATAGAAATCCTTGATCAACACAATGGTGTTAGTGAACCGGTTGATGTCGTCATCGCTTACGGGCTGTCCCTTAGCGGGAGATGTGTTAGCTTGATTAAGTGCAGCAGCCGCACTGGAATTGCTCAGTTTATCGGTTTGGGTTTGAGATAAAGAAAGTGGGCTTATACTAATGAGAGCAGTAGAAACTAAGAATCCTAAAATAATAGTGCGAATATTCATCTGTAGAGTCCATCCTTTAGTTAATTTTAGTATAGCACTTTGGCTTTTCCTTATACTAATTTCACAGCCGTTCCCGCTAAAAGCACGGGACGGCTTAAATGTTTATATGATTAATTCGAAATGAATTCGAATTGATCATATAGAGGGGAGAATCGCGATTCTCCCCTCTACGAACACCCCATCGCCCCGGTATGTTTAAAGCCGGGGTTAGCGGGAGCCGCTGCTAATTTCACTAAAGAAGTACCGGTCATTTCTGGTGGTTTTGGCAGCCCCATGAGGTACAACATGGTAGGGGCGATGTCTGACAATTTGCCATCGTCTTTAATGATGGTTGCTTCTCGGCCTATAAATATAAAAGGAATGGGGTCACTTGTATGCGCTGTGTGTGGTTGATTATGTTCATAATCGAACATTTTCTCGGCATTACCATGGTCAGCGGTAATGATGAGTTCGCCTCCTACTTCATGTAAGGCATGTATCACCTTCCCAAGGCATTGATCAATAGTTTCTATAGCTTTGACCGTTGCACTAAAATTTCCAGTATGTCCGACCATGTCAGGATTTGCGAAGTTACAAACAATCATGTCGTATTGTCGCGTCATTATTTCATGGGTTAAGCGTTCGGTCAGCTCTGGTGCGTTCATTTGTGGCTGTAAATCATAAGTTGCGACTTTGGGTGATGGGATAAGAATCCTGTCCTCGCCGGGATAGGGTTGCTCAACGCCTCCATTAAAGAAGAATGTAACATGAGCGTATTTTTCTGTTTCTGCAATACGGAGTTGTTTTAAGCCTAGCTTGCTGATGTATTCAGCCAGAATGTTTTGATGTGTCTTGGGCGGGAATGCAACAGGTGTGGGAAAGCGATTATCATATTCAGATAGACAAACAAATTCTAGAAGCTGAGGCCATTTTTCTCTGACAAATCCATGAAAGTTGGGATTGATTAAGGTTTGGGTGATTTCACGGGCACGATCAGCTCGGAAGTTCATAAATATCATGACATCACCGTCATTGACAACAAAGGGTGGCGAGTTATCAGGATGAATGCAGGTCGCATGTACGAACTCGTCACATTCGCCGCGCGCATAGGCAAGTTCCAGTCCGCGTTTTGCATTCACAGCGTGATATTCTGCTCTCCCCAAAACAAGTAAATCATAGGCTTTATGGATACGGTCCCAGCGGTTGTCTCTATCCATGGCATAATAACGTCCAATAATAGAGGCTATTTGCCCGCATTGTAGTCGTTGACAATGGGCCTCAAGTGATTCAAGAGAAGACATGGCGCTGCGCGGCGGTGTATCGCGACCATCAAGAAATGCATGAATGAATAGAGAGCGGATATTGAGTTTGGCCGCGAGCTCAATGAGAGCATGCATATGTTTTTCATGGCTATGCACGCCACCTTGGGAAAGCAAACCCATAATGTGCAGAGACTTGTTGGATTTTTGTGCCAAATGAATGGCATCAACTAAGACCTTGTTATTAAAAAATTCACCACTTTCGATAGCAAGATTAATTCGCACCAAATCTTGATGAATAATACGGCCGGCACCCATATTGAGATGGCCGACTTCAGAGTTGCCCATTTGCCCATCTGGTAATCCTACGCAACGTCCGGATCCTGAGATAAGTGTGTGTGGGTAGTGTTTCCAGATAGTATCCCAATGAGGTTTATGTGCTGCTGCGATGGCGTTTGCTTCTGGTTCTTCTCGATACCCCCAACCGTCGAGGATAATGAGGGCTAATGGACGTGGACGGATATTTTTCATAGTTTGTATTTTCTTAAATTATTGAGTCTGGGTCAGATGATCACATTATTGTAACTGTTCAGTACGAAGGTATTTATAGTATTTTTGTATTTGCTACAAATTATAAGGTAACTTGTCATTCTGAGCGCAGCGAAGAATCTCAACGGATTGATAAAAAGCGAGATCCTTCACTGCGTTCAGGATGGCAAGACAATTTCACCCTATGATGCAGTGGATACAAAAAAATACTATAAATACCTTCACGCTGAACAGTTACCATTATTTAACAAAGTTTGGTATTTGCAAACAGAGAAATTGTTATCTACTAGATCTAACGTTACACTAAACTCTTCGCACACATCGGGATTGTATATGAATAATAAACAACAAAAGAGGCTGAGGTCTCTCATTGCTATCATACTTTCTTCAGCTGCAGTGGTGCTTGTTACTACCGCAGCAGGTTATGCAGATACGACGGCTACGATGAAAGCACCTGCAACTAAGGTGATACTGTCCGGAAAGACGGCCATCACAGATAAATCTGTAGATAAGTCTAACCAAGTTGACAGTCCAATACCAGCAGATGGGGAAAGCACCGCTGATGTGCCCACTTACAGCAAGGATCCACTAGAAGGTTTTAATCGAGCGATGTTTACCTTTAATGATAAGCTCGATATCTATCTGTTTAAGCCCATTGCTACATTTTATAATACCATTATGCCTAAGCCATTAAATCAAGGAATTCATAATTTTTTTAATAACCTGGGTGAGGTACCCACTATCGTCAACGATTTATTGCAATTCAATTTTTATCAGATGACCAATGATTTCTGGCGTTTAGGGATAAATACAACAATAGGTATAGGCGGCCTTTTTGATATTGCTACGCGCATGTATTTACCTTATTTTCAAAATGATTTTGGTCTCACCTTAGCTGTTTGGGGTTATGAAGATTCAAGCTATTTAGTGCTGCCCTTTCTTGGGTCTAATACGATACGAGATGGTGTATTTGGCATACCTGTCGACTATTTTGAATTTTCTGTTTATCCCTATGTACAACCTCAATCTAGACGGTATCAATTGCTAGGTTTGTTTTTTATTGATCACAGAGCCAATCTCTTACAGTTTGAGCCTGTATTGGAAGAGGCTGCCATTGACAAATACGTCTTCATGCGTAATGCCTACATGCAGCATCGTGCTTTTCAAATCGAGCAAGTCAAACATCTAGGTTATGCAAATAGAAACAAAGAAATACCAGTAGCAAAAACATCGATGCCTGAATAGATTCATTCAGGGTACATAATAAATCATAGCGTTGTATTCATATGTTATGCTAACAAGAGAGAAAGTAAGTTTTATCGAAACGAGGTGTTTTTTCATGAGCGAGACCGCGGTTTTGGCAGCATTTGTCAAAACAACATTACTGGAAATCGCTAAACAGGCTGGGGCGTTAGGCTTGGGATTGCAAAACGCAGCACCGGGAGATAAAACGGGTACGCCTAATAATTCAGTTTCGTATTTATTGAGTACTTCAGATAATCTCGCCAAAATAGCTGAAGAGTGCGGACAGCTTTAGCCAGTCTCTACTCATTCTACATAGGGTGGGTAAAACCCCATTGCTAAGGTTCCAATGGCTTGCCACGGGGGAATAAATTTAAATTATGTCAAATGGCGATAAAGAAAAAAAAGAACGTATCTTACAACTTGTGTCGGATGCGATACAGCGTGATAAAGCATTGCGTGAAGATTACCAGATTGGGGATAAATTTCGCTTTATTCGTGATCGTTTGCATGCATTGCAATTGCATGTTGAAGAAGACTTAAACGCAATGCAAAAAGAGATTGAGAAAAAGACGGACCAGGTAGCGGACGATGAAGTTTTAGTTTACGTCTATCTCTATAATGCTCAAGGCATTGCTTTCCAAACGTGGCAAAAAATGCTAAGCCCATCTGTATTTTATGAGTACAGTGTTAACAGACCGGTTTATGCAGATAAATCGTGCGTTGAGTCTTTTGTTAGATCAAGACCAAATAAGGTTCAACATGGATTTTTGACTGTTGCTATAAAAAAACAGAACATCCTTCTACTGCCTGCAGGAACTGAGCCACCCAAAGATCAAATTGGTAATCCGCTCATTAAAATTAAAGAAGGCGCATTACCCTTCGATAGGATGTTTTCATTTACATATCAGGGTCACGAATATGTAGTGAATGAGGCTGGTCAAGTGGTTAAAAAGCAGATTGAATGAACTTACAGTACCGCTTGCGGCTGAGTTTTTATTTTCTTGAATTTGGACCCAGCGTTTTATTAACGTAATCATTTAATGCATCGGATTCGGCATTAGGCGTATTGTTGTTCTGCTGTGCTGCTTTTTCCGCGGCACTCACAATGGGCGCATTGCCTAGCCAACTTTTAAATGCCTGATATATGGGCGATGTTAATTTGATTTGCCCCGCTACACGTGTGTGGTCAACTGGGCCGGTGGCAAAGTCTAATTTTCCAGCTTTTGCCTTTTGTTCTTCGCCGCCAAAAACATGATGAGGGTTAGTTGAAGCAGGCTTTTTTGCGCTATCTAAGAAGGAGCGTTTTTCTAAAAAGCTGCGATGCTTCTTCTCACCCTGTGCAACGTGTTGAATTTTTTGAGTTTGTTGTGTTTGTTTCTCACTTTGTTTTTCACGGTCTTTAAAATACTGATCTTCGATTTGTTTACGCTGTGCTCTTTTATCAATTTCTCCCTTTACCTTTGTCTTGGAGTCAATTTTGACACCTGTAGTGCTGGATGTTTTTTCTTCGGGCTCCTTGGGTGATTGTGGCTTTTCTAAATTCGCTTTGCGGCAAGGTGCGCAAGTATTCCCATAGGTTGTGCCTTGCGGGCCTGTGAGTTGTAAAAAGGCAGACAAAGGCCTTTGCTGACCACAGCTATTGCATATTTTTGTTAGGGACACGCTAGATTTACCCATAGAGTACTTATCTCAAATTCAATCAAAACTAAACTAAGAATATAGCATATTAATATTAACAGTTTAGCAAATGATCAATGTATTTGCTGCGAATAGATACTCACGTTATCTCAAATAAATGTAGGAAAATGTCGTGCTAAGTTGTTTGTTTGAATAAATACCACCGTCTTATCATCTTATATCTATGTTTAAATGCGAGGTTTCATCGATATCGATATTGCTTAAGAATAGTATATTCGTTATCCTCAGAGGCTTTCGTGACCCATACATTGAAGGCTATGTTGAGTTGGTGTGCTGGGTTGATGTGAATCATGTGATTGTGGCCTCGCTTTAGAGGATGGGATTAAAAATTAAAATTGGAGAATAAAAATATGACAAAAGGACCATCGTTACAAGATCCTTTCTTGAACTCTTTACGTAAAGAAAAAATTCCTGTTTCTATCTATTTGGTAAATGGAATTAAGCTTCAAGGAGTGATTGAATCTTTCGATCAATTTGTCGTTCTATTAAAAAATACGGTAAGCCAAATGGTATATAAGCATGCTATTTCTACTATTGTTCCAGCACGAAATGTGTCTTCAACTTTTGAATATAGTAGTAATGGTTATCATACTAATGGTAATGGAAATAAAAATCTCGGGATTAATGGTAAGTCAGGCTTGCCCCCTCATGATGCATCGTGAGTTGTGTTATCAATTAGCGGTAACACAGGGAGGCAATCCTTGAGCGATCACCCAAGCGGCGGTGAACGCGTTGTACTAGTCCATGTCAATTTTCCCATGGGTGAAATGGAGGAAGACCTCATCGAGTTTAGGGAGCTTGCTGGATCTGCAGGGGCTAAGGTTGTCAGTGTGGTGACAGGCACACGTCGTGTGCCTGGGGCCAAATATTTTGTTGGATCCGGCAAGGCTGAAGAAATTCGGGATGTTGTATTAGCAACCCAGGCTCAACTTGTCATATTCAATCATGTTTTGACACCTGCCCAAGAAAGGAATGTAGAGCGTCTGGTCAATTGCCGTGTATTGGATCGTACGGGGCTTATCCTTGATATATTTGCCCAGCGAGCTCGTAGTTTTGAGGGTAAATTGCAAGTGGAACTCGCGTTCCTCAAGTACCAATCAACACGGTTAGTTCGTGGATGGACACACTTGGAACGTCAACGTGGAGGTATCGGATTACGTGGGGGGCCAGGTGAAGCGCAGCTTGAAGTAGATAGGCGCTTGATTCGCAATAAGATCAAGCAAATTACTGTTCGTCTTAATCGAATTCGTAAGCAGCGCGAACAAGGGCGACGTGCGCGTCGTAAAGCGATTGTCCCAACGGTTGCATTAGTAGGATATACTAACGCAGGTAAGTCGACCTTATTCAATCGGCTGACAGGGTCTACTGTTTATGTCGCTAATCAATTATTCGCAACACTAGATCCTACTCTGCGTAGGATTAACTTCCCTGAATATGGATCGGTTATACTTGCAGATACAGTCGGATTTATTAGGCATTTGCCTCACGATCTTATTGAAGCCTTTCACGCTACATTGGAGGAAGTGAGTGAAGCGGATTTGTTACTTCATATTATTGACGTACATGATGAAAATAAAATTACTCATATAGAACAGGTAGACCGGGTGCTTGAGAGTATTGAAGCGCATGCCGTGCCGCGCATTTTGGTGTATAACAAGATTGATTTGAATGCAGGTCTGCAACCCAAAATTGACCGTGATGAACTGGGCAAAGTCAAGCGAGTGTTCATTTCTGCAGACAAGGGCTATGGCATGCATGAATTGGCTATGGCAATTGGCGAAATGCTAGATAATGATACGACGAGCCAAGAAGTGGTGTTATCACCACAGCAAGCTAAGTTGCGTGCTGAATTTTATTCGCGTAATGCAGTGATATCAGAAAAGATTGATAATGAAGGTAACTATCATTTGAGGATTCGCATGCCTCGATTAGAGTTTAATAGGCTTTGTTACAGTCAAAAGACTAAGAAATGAGGCGTGAACAGTAAATTCAAATTAGGGTCTGTTGACCATGGGGAGTTAATGTTTAAATTTATTCCACGCGGCTTGCCGCGTGTCTCTAGCAATGGGGTTTCTTAAGGGGAGAGGCGCTAGCTCTCCCCTTAAGTTGATCACGGGGTTTTATACCCCGTGGTCAATATGACTTAATTAAAATGGATTTTTGCCGTGGCATAATTGAGGATAAGCCTTAGTACACCGATTCACGAACCAGAAAATGGAAGATAGGAGATGACGTTTATACTGTCGATCTTTTGTTCTTCTACAGAGAGGAGTGGTTGTATGATGTTGTCTATTGTTGTAAGTGCGGTAGGATTGCTATTTGTCTTTGAAGGAATGTTGCCTTTTTTGTCTCCCCGCTTTTGGCGTAGGTTGATGCAGCAAATGTTTATCCAAGGCGATCGGGTACTACGTATTATAGGGCTAGTTAGCATGCTGATTGGACTCGCTTTGGTTTGTATCGCGCGAGATCTTTATCAAGGATAATCGAGTAACAGCGTCATTTATCCGTTTTTCGCATCTATCCAAATCATTAATGAAGAGAGTTCATCATGGGAAAAAGTGTTGTTATTTTAGGTAGTCAATGGGGCGATGAAGGTAAAGGCAAAATTGTTGACATGCTCATGGAGCAGGCATCGATTGCGGTGCGTTTTCAGGGTGGTCATAATGCTGGTCATACGCTTGTCATTGATGGACAAAAAACCATTTTACGGCTCATACCATCTGGTATCCTCCATCGTCACGTGCAATGTTTAATTGGTAATGGCGTGGTTCTTTCTCCTACTGCGTTATTGGAAGAAATTGATGAGTTGGAATGTCGTGGTGTGCCGGTTATTGAGCGTTTGCGGATCAGCGAAGCGTGTACACTTATTCTGCCTTATCATGTTGCTTTGGACCGGGCACGGGAACTTGCTAAGGGCAAGTCTGCAATTGGTACGACAGGGCGTGGAATTGGCCCTGCTTATGAAGATAAAGTGGCTCGCCGTGCGCTACGTTTTGGCGATTTATTCAATGAAAAACGCTTGAACGAGAAGCTCGAAGAAGTCCTCGATTATCATAATTTCGTTTTACAAAATTATCATAATCACGAGCCAGTTGAGCACCATCAACTGTTCGATAACTTACTGATGATGGTGCCAAGATTGAAGCCTATGCGTGCAGATGTTGCTGCCCTGCTTTCTCAGTACCGAGGTGAGGGCAAGAATATGATGTTTGAAGGTGCGCAAGGTACGTTGCTTGACGTTGACCATGGTACATACCCTTATGTAACTTCCTCTAATACCGTCGCGGGTGCAGCAAGCGTGGGGAGTGGTTATGGTCTGCGACATCTCAATTATATTTTGGGGATTACCAAAGCGTATACAACGCGCGTGGGCTTAGGTCCCTTCCCGACAGAATTGCAAGATGACGTGGGGAGGTATTTATCCACTCGGGGGAATGAATTTGGTTCGGTGACGGGTCGCCCCCGACGTTGCGGATGGCTAGATATCGTGGCGTTGCGTAGATCGATTCAGCTAAATAGTTTCTCGGGACTGTGTATTACGAAACTAGATGTACTCGATGGCTTGACGACAGTGAAAGTTTGTACAGGGTATCGTTTACATGGCAAAGAGTGTCTGTATCCACCGCTAGAGAGTGAATCGTTCGCACAATGTGAGCCAATTTATGAAGAATTGCCTGGCTGGGTTCAGCCCACCGCTCGAATTCGCAGGTTTAGCGATTTACCAGCAAATGCCCAAAAGTACCTCTTGTATATTGAGGGATTGGCTGGTGTGCCAATTGACATTATTTCTACTGGAGCGGATCGGAAGGATACGATTATTTTGCGTAATCCCTTCGAATACGTAGAAATAGATCCATTCATTGCCGAGGAGAGGACTTGAACCTCCACGGAGTTTCCCCCACAGGCATCTGAAACCTGCGTGTCTACCAATTCCACCACCCCGGCTTGTTATAGGGTGCGTCAATGACGCACTCTATAGAGAGCGCACTTTATACTTGTGGCTGATTTTTTTCAACGTTCTCTCCATCATTCTTAGGGTTTGTTGACATCGCCAATAATCAGGGCAATCTCACCAAGCTCTACTTTAAGATAACGTTAAGAGTCGTATGCTATATCTTTCTTGCACTACTAGAATTTTGGAACTCGATAATCAAGTTTTCGGCAAAGACCGCTACCAGAGCGGGAAGAATGCCTTATTTGCGGGTTTGCCTCAAAAGGCATCTCTTCCGCTATGGGCGCTCAATGAAAAACTTGATTATCGAGTGAAGCTCACTGAATGAATGTTATAAGGAGATGGCATCATGTTGCGTTTTGCACGTTCGTTACTTGGATTGGATGAGCCGAAAGCAAATCAGACTAAAAAATCGATTAAAGCAGCACAAAAATGGGTGCTAGATGGCCAAGGTGAATATATAAAAATTGTGCCATCAACGACCTTAATCGCAGCAAAAAAATTAAAAAATGACGATATGCTTCTAGAGGGTCCTTCTTTCCCCAATGAAATAAGCCTTGACGGCTACCAAAAGAAATTAAAACAGGTAGGCGGGGCGTTGCAGCTATCGTTGTGGCAATGGGAGCGGCTCAAAGAAGAGATTATCGGAGTAGATACGTACTTACCAAAGTATGCAAATACCAGTAAAACAACCATAATGGGGAAAAAGGTTCTTAGCAGCGTGCTCGAGTTTTTCCAGCATTTATTTAATAGAATAAAAAAAGACATAGAACCTGCCGACCAAGAGTTGCACGATTTATTAGAAAAAACACACGATGAGGTGCAAGATCTATGCGATCAGTTAGAGGCATCAGCTCATGTTTTAAAAGATAGTTCTAAATCTGAGGAGGAAAAACGTAAGATTAGTGTTGAGATGTGCAATGTAAGCATTGAAATCATTACCAATCTTATCAGAATGATTAGTAATATTCAGACAGAATTAACGTATTGCCTTATGTTTGAAAAAATTACTGAAAATATAGCTAGGGAATTGGTATTGCTTGTGAATCTAGTGGTGACCAAGATTCCTTTACCTGATTTCGACTTTAACTTTAGCGACGCGTATCGAAATTTTTTGTATAACGAAATCAAAGGTGAGAAAGAAGAAATTAGTACTTTCGAAACGGATATCCGGGGTAGACTAAGAAGAGCAATGCATGAGATTGAGCGGCAAAAAACCGGACGGAATGAGGTTGGCTTGGAAAATGTCAGTCATAAAACACGATCGCAGGCTAATAAATCCGTATTTTTTCAGGAAAAAAATCATGTTCCCACTCCTTCCACACCTCTTCATGTAGAAGAACATGGTATAACCTATACGATATAGATTTTGGCTTAATAGGGATTCTATGGTCTTGGTTATTTTTTATTTATTTTGCGAGAAAACAGAGTTTGCCCCGCACTAGGTTAGACCATACTCAGACTGAAGAGGAGGTATTTGTTTTGTGTGCAAAACAACAAAATGAATCTGGTGCTACACCGCTATTTAATTTGCAAGGAGTGGGTAAGCAAATCGCAAAGCATCTTGCCAGATTGAAAATTTATTCTGTGCAAGACTTACTGTTTCATCTTCCATTGCGCTATCAAGATCGCACGCAAATCGCACTTATTCATGAGCTCATACCTGGTCATGAAGCTGTCATTGAAGGGGTTATCAAAAGTGCTTTAGCGTTACAACGTGGACGCACAAAATTATTGTGTGAGTTAGCAGATGACACAGGAGTGATTCATTTACGTTTTTTCCATGTGTTACCTTTTCAGCTGGATAGGCTGAAGATAGGTGTACGTGTGCGCTGCTATAGTGTAGTCCGATCAGGCCCCAAGGGACTTGAAATGACTCATCCTGAATTTCAAGTTATCGCGGAAGGTAGGCAAATTCCAGTGGATCAATATCTCACTCCTATCTATGCTGCAACAGAAGGGTTGAGTCAGTATATGCTTAGAAAGCTTACGCTGCATGCGCTAGATTGGATGGAAAATGAAAACGTGTTGTGTGAATTATTACCAGCTAGTCTTTTGCAATCACTTGCATTTCCTACACTACAGGAAGCATTACGATTTGTGCATAGACCGCCACATGCAGTTTGCGTGCCATCACTCTTAGAGAATAAAACTATCCCACAAGTACGTTTGGTTTTTGAAGAGTTGCTTGCTCATCGCATCAGTATGCTTTGTGCTAAACAGGCCTTCCAATCACAAAAAGGCGTGCCCTTAATCCAACATGAAAATTTGTTGCAACGATTTCGCAAGCATCTACCCTTTCAACTCACTCAAGCACAAGAACGCGTTACCCAAGAAATTAACGAAGATTTAACACGGCCGTATCCTATGTTGCGATTGGTACAAGGTGATGTGGGTTCGGGTAAGACTGTTATTGCAGCACTTGCTATGTTGCAAGTGATTGAAAATGGTTATCAAGCGGCGATGATGGCGCCAACCGAATTACTGGCAGAGCAACATTATCGAGGGTTCAAACATTGGTTTGAACCCTTGGGTATTCGTGTTGTGTTTCTGTCGGGACGTGTGAAAGCTCGAGTGCGAACAGTCGTAATGCAAGAAATAGAAAATGGTAGCGCGCAAATTATTTTGGGTACACACGCGTTATTCCAAGAGAGCGTGAGTTTCTTGAGACTTGCACTGGTTATTGTTGATGAGCAGCATCGTTTTGGCGTGCATCAACGTGCTTTATTCCGTGGGAAAGGAATGCATGCGCAATATTGTCCGCACCAATTAGTCATGACCGCGACGCCTATTCCGCGCACCTTGGCAATGAGTTTTTATGCTGATCTAGATTGCTCAACTATCGATGAATTGCCGCCCGGCAGAACGCCTATTATGACTAGCGTTATGGCTGATTCGCGTCGTCATGAAGTGATAGCGCGAATACGCGAAGCTTGTCAGCAGGGACGGCAAGCTTACTGGGTTTGTCCGTTAATTGACGAGTCTGAAGTTATTGCAAGTCATGCGGCGACGAAAACAGCGGAAGAATTACAAAAAAAATTACCTGAATTAAAGATAGGATTGATTCATGGCCGTATGAGTTCTGACAATAAAGAAAAGGTGATGTATGCATTTCAGCAAGGTGAAACGCATTTGTTAGTTGCAACCACCGTGATAGAAGTAGGTGTTGATGTGCCGTCGGCGTGCGTGATGGTGATTGAGAATAGTGAGCGGCTTGGGCTCTCACAGTTGCATCAATTACGTGGGCGGGTAGGTCGTGGCGCGGTTGCTAGTCATTGTGTCTTGTTATACCAATATCCGCTATCAGAGCTTGCGAAAGAGCGCTTAAGTGTGATGCGCAAGACCGTCGATGGTTTTAAAATCGCACAGCGAGATTTAGAATTGCGTGGCCCTGGGGAAGTGCTAGGCACAAAACAAACGGGAGAATTATCATTTCGTGTTGCTGATTTAATCCGGGATAGTGAGATGCTGCCTCATGTTTACAAGGCAGCGGAACTTATTATGCGAGAGCATAAGGACATGATAAGTCCGCTTGCCAATCGTTGGTTAAGAAATAAGAATGAGTATGGGAAAGTCTAGCGTTGGGAAGTCTAGCGTTGCGTTAACTGTGTAATTTGATATCATTATAGGCTGAAATATAAACTAGGGCATCTTACAGGGAGCACAAGGAAATGAAGTCATTTTTCAAAATAAGTGCAATTAGTATGGTTGTATTAGGGATGACAGGATCAGCCTACGCTACTATGTCAAATCAAAATACTGCTAATAATACGGCGTGGTCTCCCCATTTGACGGGTGTGTTCCTTGGAGTTGATGGGCTGGATTTGCAACCACGGAACGGTGATTTAGATTATGTAACTGTATTTCCTGGCAGCTCTGGCGGATCTATTTTTGTCCAAAATATTTCACCCTCTTACAATTGGAATTGGCGCGTATATGGTGGTATTAAATTCATTGAGAATGATGATATCACGCTTAGCTGGATGCAGATGCGCACCAGTGAAAACTCTTCAGTTTCTCCTGCTATTCAAGGTGTTCCTAGCTTCTCTGTGCCGCGCTGGTTTATTTCAGACGATTGGCAAAGTGTTTCCAGTCACGTCACATTTGACTTAGACGATTATTATGGCGTATTTGGACATACCGTTAATTTTAACAATCCATGGAGTGTTCGATTCGCTGGTGGTATTGAATATGCAAAAGTCGATAGCAATTTGACGGTGCAAGAACGAGAGCCTTTTCTCAGTGACAATAGAATTTTTGGATTTACTGGGGACAGTGATTTTAAAGGTACGGGACCTCGAGTTGAAACGGATTTGACCTATCATTTGCCGTATAATTTTGCTTTGTTTGCAGATGCAAATGCGGCATTGTTAATTGGCAGACGTGATATTTCACTTAATACTTTAAATGATGGAACGTTTAATGCTTTTCCATCTACCAATTATTCCACACGTCATGTCGTCGTCCCAAAGCTTGGTATGCGACTAGGCGTTAGCTATTCGTATATTTTTGGGCAAGTGGGGGGCGAGGGTTGCAGGTCCACTACGCTCACCGTTGATGCAGGTTGGCAAGGAGAGTCATATATCCACGCAATTGAACGTCCCGATAATAATATCGGCGAATCAGTTGATGCAATAATGCTATCGGCTCCCGCGCATACTGTTTTTGCTACGACGAAGACGAGTAACTTTAGTGATCAAGGATGGTTTGTTGGCGTTAAAGTGGGTATGGATTGGCTTTAATCCTATAACATGGGTACGTCCCGTTTTAACTACACAAGTTAAAACGGGATTTTTTGAATCATCGACTGCGTTGCTATGAGTAATCATCCTGTACTTTCATTACCTATCCCTAGTGCTATTCCTGGGATTTGTTGGCCTATTGTGCCGACGCCAATGGCGGCGCAAGTGCTATCCCAATTATATTATTTTGCAACCAGTGAGTATTTTTCTTCGGCTCAATTGTTGGAGATGCAGTTTTTGCAATTAGTTGAATTAATCAACTTTGCACGTAAAACCGTACCTTATTACCGCGAAAAGCTGGCGCACTTACCCATCATTACTCATGCTGAGCAATTGCGTGAAGTTTGGCATCAAATCCCGGTCTTAACACGTCTTGATTTGCAACAGGCTAAAGACGGTATTTTTAGCCAAGAACCATTGCCTTCGCATGAACCTTCTGAGTTGATGACATCGACTGGGTCAACGGGTATGCCTGTTACAGTAAAAGGAAATGTAGCAACGCAATTTTTTTGGAATGCGCTTACATTACGCGATCATATTTGGCATAAGCATGAATTTAATAAAACATTTGCAGTCATCCGCTTCACTGAGAACGTAGCGGCAAGACCGCCACTGGGCGCAATATTTGATAATTGGGGGCCGGCAACCTATCGTGTGGTGCCAACTGGCAAGTGCCATCATTTGACAATTAGCACGACGGAAGAGGAAGTAAAATGGCTACAAGATGTGAATCCTCATTATTTGAATTGCAACCCATCCACATTGCGTGAAATCACACAATATTTTGCTGCACATGGTGGCATACCCTCTAATTTAAGCATGATTCATACCAATAGCGAAATTGTCGAGCCTGAGTTACGAAAGCTAGTGAAGGACGTATTGCATATTCCGCTCGTTGATACCTATTCAACAAAAGAGCTAGGTTATCTCGCGCTACAATGTCCAGAGCATGAACATTATCATGTTCAATCCGAGAATGTAGTAGTTGAAATATTAGATGACCAAGGCCAACCCTGTGAAGTAGATGAGCCAGGTCGTGTGGTCGTGACCGGCTTGCATAATTTTGCTTCGCCTTTGATACGTTATTTCGTAGGTGATTATGCAATACGGGGAGGAGCTTGTTCCTGTGGTCGCGGATTGCCAGTGATAAAAAACATACTAGGACGCCAGCGTAATATGCTGAAAATGCCAGATGGGCGTCACGTATGGCCGAGCTTTACTAGCAATGGATTGCGTTTGATGGATATATTCGCCGGAAGACAGTTCCAAGTCGTTCAAAAAGCGCTGACAGAAATACAGATCAATCTTGCATATAGTAAACCGTTTAGCAAAGAGCAAGAGGCGGCTTTAATGTCGCCATTGACAATCATATTTGATTATCCCTTCAAATTTACCTTCAATTATCTCGATAAGATTGAACGTGGGCCAGGTGGTAAATACGAAGACTTTAAATGTGAGGTCGTCTAACGTGTATTCATTAAATGCTTCCATAGTATATGCCCCCAAGAATAGTGGCTTCTTTTGCCCCGGTGACACTAGGAAGGTTTCCTGGCTGTTTATTCAGGGTTCGTTGTGCTAACCATGCAAATGCTATTGCTTCAACCCAGTCAGGATCAAGACCATATTTTTGCGTGGAATCGACAGTGAAGTGTGGTTTTGCAAGTTCTTGTAAACGTGTCATGAGATATAAATTATGCGCGCCACCTCCACAAACAAGAATTTCTCCGTTTGGTATAAATTGACGGATAGATTCGATGATACTGCGCACGGTCAACTCAACCAATGTTGCTTGTACATCAACGGGAGATATTTTTCTGCCAAGCTCATGTAGATGCTTATTCAGCCATGTGAGGTTGAAGTGCTCACGTCCAGTACTTTTCGGTGGAGGTAAATCAAAGAATGCATGAGAGAGTAAGTTTTTCAATAGATCAGGTTGAACGACTCCATGTGCTCCCCATGCGCCATTTTGATCGTAATTTTCTTGTTTATGGAGATGGATCCACGTATCGATTAAGACGTTACCTGGGCCCATATCGAACCCGACAATGGGTTCTCTGCCCCCTTGAGGTAATAGAGTAATGTTTGCAATTCCACCGATATTCACCACGGCACGATGAATATTATCTGCAGTAAGTACGTGCTGATGAAATGCGGGAACTAGCGGAGCGCCTTGTCCGCCATGTGCAATGTCTTTGCGACGAAAATCGGCAACCGTTGTGATTCCAGTTTCGGCGGCGATCGTATTGGGATCGCCAATCTGTAAAGTAAAGCGATGCGGATGATAGGGATAATGACGTATTGTTTGTCCATGGCTGCCAATTGCATGGACTGCCTGCGAAGAGATGGTTGCATTCTTTAATAGGCGATTTACGGCTTGCGCAAATGCTTTGCCCAAGATGATATCGAGTTCACCCAGACGATGAATTTCATCGTCACCTTGTTGGCACAAAGCAAGAATTTTTTCTTTTAGTGCTTGTGAATAAGGCGTGTAATGCGTAGTTACTATGAGCGGGTTGGCAAGGCTAAAATCAACTAATGCAGCATCTATTCCATCGGCGCTTGTTCCAGACATTAAGCCAATATATAAATTTTTCATACCATGTACTCGTAGTGTATTTGTAAAATGCTATCTCACATTTGGTCTCTATTGTGCCATACTGCGCTCTCAATTTATAACGATATACTCATAGAAGAGTAGAAGAGCGGAGATTTGTGTGATGGCAACGATTGACGAAGCCTTGGCTATTATTCGTCGCGGTACAGAAGAAATTTTGATTGAAGATGAGCTCATTGCAAAGCTAAAAGAGGGGCGCCCTTTGTATGTTAAAGCAGGCTTTGATCCTACTGCTCCCGATTTGCATCTTGGTCACACCGTACTTTTGAATAAGATGAGGCAATTGCAGGAACTTGGGCATGAGATCATGTTCTTGATTGGCGATTTTACCGGTATGATTGGCGATCCATCTGGTAAAAATGAAACACGTCCGCCATTAACTCGAGCGCAAGTTCAAGAAAATGCTCTCACTTATCAAAAGCAGGTTTTCAAAGTATTGGATCCAAAACAAACTAACATTGTGTTTAATTCTCAGTGGGGCGATAAACTTAGTGCTGTTGATTTAATTAAGTTAGCTGCTACACATACGGTTGCCAGGATGTTAGAGCGTGATGATTTTCATAAACGATTCACATCTGAACAGCCAATCGCGATCCATGAATTTTTATACCCATTGCTGCAAGGTTATGACTCAGTCGAGATGCAAGCTGACATCGAGCTTGGCGGGACTGATCAAAAATTTAACCTATTAATGGGTAGGGAATTGCAAAAGCATTATGGGCAAAAACCACAAGTAATCATTACGCTGCCTCTTTTGCCGGGGCTTGATGGCATTAAAAAAATGTCAAAATCACTGGGAAATTACATTGGTATCGATGAGTCGGCGGAGCAAATTTTTGGTAAAGTCATGTCAATCTCTGATGAGACGATGTGGCTTTGGTTTGAGCTCATCAGTTTTCGATCCATAGAAGAAATTAAGGAATTGCGAGACGAAGTAGGGAATGGTATGAATCCAAGGGATGTGAAGTTTCTTCTCGGGGAAGAAATAGTTGCTCGCTTTCATCATGTGGAAGCGGCAAAGTTGGCACGTGAAAACTTCATTGCGCAATTCCAGAAAGGAAGAATGCCAGACAATATAAAGGATTTTAAGCTTAAGGTGCGAGACAACGAGCCGTTGTCCAATATCATGAAGCTAACTGATTTGGCAAAAAGTACCTCAGAGGCAAATCGACTCATTGAACAAGGTGCGGTACGTGTTAATGGCGAGCGTGTTCTGGATAGAAATTATCAAATAGAGCTTAATAAGGAAATTATTTTACAGGTTGGGAAGCTAAGATTTGCAAAAATAATATTGGTATAAAATTAATTTAAAAATATTGCGTTAAGTATGTTGACAAGGGATGAGGAAGGGGTAGAATGCGCCCTCTCAAGCGGTAAAAGTTCTTTAAAAAGATGAAAGAGTGAAATATGTGCGCGCTTACCTGAGCAGTATTTGCGAAGGAGAATAAGCGAAGTCAGAGAGATCTGATGGAGCAACCGAGATTCAAAGAAGTGGAGAGTTTGATCATGGCTCAGATTGAACGCTGGCGGCACGCCTAACACATGCAAGTCGAGCGGTAGCATGGATAGTAGCAATACTATCTGATGACGAGCGGCGGACGGGTGAGGAATACGTAGGAACTTACCCTCAAGCGGGGGACAACCAAGGGAAACTTTGGCTAATACCGCATAAACTCGAAAGAGTAAAGCTGCCCGCGAGGGTGGCACTTGAGGAGAGGCCTGCGTCCGATTAGCTAGTTGGAGAGGTAAGAGCTCACCAAGGCGATGATCGGTAACTGGTCTGAGAGGACGACCAGTCACACTGGGACTGAGACACGGCCCAGACTCCTACGGGAGGCAGCAGTGGGGAATATTGGACAATGGGGGCAACCCTGATCCAGCGATGCCGCGTGGGTGAAGAAGGCCTTCGGGTTGTAAAGCCCTTTAGGTTGGGACGAAGTTTATGTGGGGATAATCCATGTAGATTGACGGTACCGACAGAATAAGCACCGGCAAACTCTGTGCCAGCAGCCGCGGTAATACAGAGGGTGCGAGCGTTAATCGGAATTACTGGGCGTAAAGGGCGCGTAGGCGGTAAGATGTGTGTGATGTGAAAGCCCCGGGCTTAACCTGGGAAGTGCATCGCAAACTATCTAACTGGAGTATATGAGAGGGTGGCGGAATTTCCGGTGTAGCGGTGAAATGCGTAGAGATCGGAAGGAACGTCAATGGCGAAGGCAGCCACCTGGCATGATACTGACGCTGAGGCGCGAAAGCGTGGGGAGCGAACAGGATTAGATACCCTGGTAGTCCACGCTGTAAACGATGAGGACTAAATGTTGGCAGGGGAACCTGTCAGTATTGAAGCTAACGCGATAAGTCTTCCGCCTGGGAAGTACGGCCGCAAGGTTGAAACTCAAATGAATTGACGGGGGCCCGCACAAGCGGTGGAGCATGTGGTTTAATTCGATGCAACGCGAAGAACCTTACCTACCCTTGACATCCTACGAATCTAGCTTAGAGGCTGGAGTGCCGAAAGGAACGTAGAGACAGGTGCTGCATGGCTGTCGTCAGCTCGTGTTGTGAGATGTTGGGTTAAGTCCCGTAACGAGCGCAACCCTTGTCCTTAGTTGCCAGCATTAAGTTGGGGACTCTAAGGAGACTGCCGGTGATGAACCGGAGGAAGGCGGGGACGACGTCAAGTCATCATGGCCTTTATGGGTAGGGCTACACACGTGCTACAATGGGGCGTACAGAGGGTCGCGAACCCGCGAGGGGGAGCCAATCCCGAAAAGCGTCTCGTAGTCCGGATTGGAGTCTGCAACTCGACTCCATGAAGTTGGAATCGCTAGTAATCGCGAATCAGCATTGTCGCGGTGAATACGTTCCCGGGCCTTGTACACACCGCCCGTCACGTCATGGGAGTGGATGGTACCAGAAGCGGGTAGTTTAACCGAAAGGAAGACGCCTGCCACGGTATGATTCATGACTGGGACGAAGTCGTAACAAGGTAGCCGTAGGGGAACCTGTGGCTGGATCACCTCCTTACTATACGACAGATGGCTACTTGCTAAAAGTGGGTAGTCCATCGAGTAGCTGCGAAGCTACGAATGAAGATAGATCGCATGCTTAGAGTTAGGCGCGCACATAAATCACTCTTGATAGAAGAACGAAGACGAGTCGTTGAAGAGCGTAGAGCTTAAAGACGATGAGTTGTGCTTGGGATGGATGAAGACTATTCTGTGTAGCGGTTTGCTGTAATTGATTTTTAAGAATTGGTTAGGCAAAAGCAGGCGGTATAGGGCCTGTAGCTCAGTTGGTTAGAGCACACGCTTGATAAGCGTGGGGTCGGTGGTTCAAGTCCACCCAGGCCCACAGATAAAGATGGGTGAAGGGGCCATAGCTCAGCTGGGAGAGCATCTGCTTTGCAAGCAGGGGGTCGTCGGTTCGATCCCGACTGGCTCCAGGGATAGGGTAGGCGTGCTAGAGCGCGTAGGTAGAGTGGAAGAGAGATCAGAATACAAGAGACGGATTTGGAAGAGAAGCAGATGTGTCTTTTGTGCTCTGATGAGTACAATGAGTTCTTTAACAATTTGGTTGAAAGAGAAGCGAAGTACACTGGGTGTTACTCAAGTTAACTTT
>Ga0207082_1006_pt1 | contig 54862 bp, 38 predicted proteins | sample Alteio_BWMinHeat_56_FD_153588 | JGI IMG/M metagenome (GOLD analysis project Ga0207082, IMG submission 153588) | Enriched cells from forest soil in Barre Woods Harvard Forest LTER site, Petersham, Massachusetts, United States -... | ecosystem: Environmental > Terrestrial > Soil > Temperate forest >...
AAGCTTGCTTTTGATAAAGCTAGCCAAAGACAAATTACCGTGCAAATAAAAAACTAATGTAGTGCTTTTTCTGTTGTAATGTGGCTTACTAAGAAATTCCCAATCAGGATTAAAACATTTATCACCATTTGATTTTTCTGTAAAACCATCTTTAAATATATTTCCATGTTCAAGTAAATTTCCACTATCATCGTGAATTGGTTGATTGCCACGATACATTACCCAATAAATGATTAAGTCATAATTCAAAGTCACTACTTTCTTAAACCTTTTTAGAAAATTAGCAATGGTATCTAAACATTTCTCATCAATATTAGGATATTCAGGATGAATGGCTTGAATAACTTTGACTAACGATTCACGACACAGTTTATAAGCATTATCCACCAGTGTATTGTCAATGGAAAAAGAATGATTAACAGTTGTTGCTTGTAGAAGCTTATGTAATATTAATTCAAAATCAGTTGTTACAAAATGTGTAAACAGTGTCTTTAGTTCTGAATTTATTAGATCAAGTTCAGATGCTTTGTCATATAATGAATCATATTTAAACGAGTTATTTACAGCTATACTAGATCCATTTCCTAATATCAATGATTCAGTATATTTTTCCTTTATCGAATCCCATTCTTGTATAATATTTCCCATACTTAACCCAATAACTCTCTTATAAAATCCTCAATTTTAATTTCTGCATATCTTGATGACGTTCATTATCTATTGAATGTACATAACGTCTGGTTGTCTCATCATTTTCATGACGATGATTTGCTCGTATGTGCTTAAACTGAATTCCTACACGGTCTTGCATGGAAGCAGAAAGATGACGCAGCCAATGCGCAGAAAATTTTCTTAATTTACTAGCTTTATCCGGTTGATGCACAATTGATCGGCTGTTGCTATGGCTAATTTTTTAAGAATTTTATTCATTTGCCGTGCAGTGATAGCATCGCCACGAGCTGATGTTATCAAAGGTGTAGTTTCGTCCGTACTGGGGTAAAGTATTTTTTTTAAGTGCGCACGATACGTTATTACTGCACGTAATAACTCATCATTGACAGGAATACGCCCTACTTTATCGCCCTTACCCATCACATAGAACCACCAATTATCATCTATTTTTCGGAAAGAACTCCACGTATGAGTTGCTAGCTCATTGATACGCAGACCTAAGAAATACAGGATTTTGACCAAGAACATCAATCGTGCTTTTTCATTTTTTTGAGCAATTGTGTCATCAGGAAGACGATCCATGGTATCAAGCATAGTATGCCACTCATCAATGGTAAGCATTCTTTCTTGGAGCATAATCTCGCCATGGTTAATAAGAACTTTTCGCTCACGTTTGCGCATCAGGCTAAATGGATTGAAGGATAAATATCTTGCTTCTACCAAATAATTAAAGAGAGAATCAATGCTGCTAATGGCCGTTGTCTTTGCGCTATGGCTTAATGATCCTGTAAAGGGACGCCACTCTGGATCACCCCGCCTGCACCCTCTTCCATTTTTTTTTGTGCACCAAACTTCTTTAGGTTGAGGATCATCCAAAAATTTCAAATACACTTCTATATCATCACGTTCCAGGCTCGATAATGCTTTCCTTCTTTGAAAGACAGCCCAAAGCAAAAACCGCTCCGATTCCTTTTGATAAGTTCGAAAAGTTGAGGCCTTGTGACGATATTCATTCAACCAACATTGAATGGCCTCATAGTCATTTTTAGCATGAATTTGACAACGATGATGAATTTCTCGATTATTTCCTTGTTCACCACTTAAGTGGTGAATTGATAGATTGGACAATTCTCCGAGTGATGGCAATAAATGTTCGTCCATATCATTCATCATGTTTATTCTTGTCCTTTTCTTTTAAGAAGCTAGAGAAATCAAAAAGTTTAAAATTTTCTTTTAACTCTAAAAATTTCTTATCTACTGAACTTTCAAAAATCACATTTATTTTATCAATTAAATTGTCAAATTTTGGCGTGTCATAAATTTTTGAAATAACATCATTTGATATAAGTGTTTTATCATTGAAATATGACCATTGCTTATCCCGTTCTGTTAATTGATTTAAAATATCATCGCGCTCTACTGTCATGATTGCGAGATCAGTTTCTAATTTTTTGAGATTAGAAAATTTATCTTGCAGTTCTTTTTGTAACCTTTGAATCGTATCATTTGTTTTTTTATTTTCTGTCTTCAAGTGATCAATTTGGACAATATGGCCGTGTCTTTCTTTTTCATTTTGGTCTTTAATCGTGTCCACCAATTTAGTATGTGCTTCTGATTGAGAGCGGCACACTTCTTCTAAACGTTGCACTTCCTTTTGGTGTGCCTGAATTAAATCTTTTAGATGTTGAGAAGTAAGCGCTTGCATTTCTGCGTATCGCTCTTCCAATGCTTTAAAGGGTTCTTGCAATAAGCCATGTTCTTCACTTAATTTCTTGATATCCAGCTGTAATAACTCTTTTTCAGCACTTTGGGCTAAATTGGCTTGTTGCAATTGGTCCAACTCAGCTTGTACTTTACTAAAATTAGATTCAGCTTCTTGTGCTTTATTTTCTGCTGCAACAATCAATTTTTGCGCTTCTTCTTTAATTGACTCTATTTCACTGTCTGTTTGTTCCCGTATTTCATTCCACACACGATCAACAGCAATCTTAACAATGTCAGGTGTCACCATTTTATTCTCTTTGGTCGTACTGCCATGAATAAGGAGGTTCGGCCCCGATCCTGGTAAAAAGTTATCAAATCTCTGAATTTTGCAAATCGTACTCTATTTCTGCCGTTGTTTTCTCCATATCCAACTGAAACATTCCAAAACGATTAAAATGCTCCGTCCAATAGGGTGACATGCCGGCCAGTATTTCATTAGGTATCTCTATCCCTTGAGCCCTTAGTTTATTAATCCCTTTTGTCTGATATACAACATTATGAAAGATCAGCATGTTTGCCAAGAGATGATTAAAGCGAATAATTTTACGTTGATTAGGCCGCATGTTATCGCTGATAACACCGCCACCACCAAATCGAATCCAGCTAACAAACTCATTAAATTCTTCACTCTTACAGGTCGCAGCTTGTATCATGCGACGCATCTCTGGATCATTGATATAGTTTAATAAAAATATAGTACGTTCAACACGGCCTAATTCTCTGAATGCAAAATACAATTTATTTTTCCGGCTTTTGGAACAAAGCTTACGTAATACCGTTGATGCCTTTACCTTACCTTTGAAGATCGAAATGGCTACACGAAGCATATCATGATAATGAGTCTCAATTAATTCCCAATCAATTGGCTTTTCGGTAAAAAGCTCATCAATATTTTCATAATGATCATGGCGTGAAGCTTTGTAATAATAAAGATGCTTGAATTGTTTAATGCGTGGCATAATTTGTATTGCAAGCAATGCAGCAAGGACAAATAGCACTTCACTTTGCGCCCACGAATCGCCATGGACTTTTTTTGCTTGCATATCCGAATCATTTTCTACAACACCATCCAGCAAATAAATACTCTCATGTGCACCACAAGAAATAAAATTACTGAAAGTAGCAATATACCTATCAGAGACATGGTAATAACCGACACCACCATATCTACCATAACGAATGTGATGGGCCGCTAATAAATTTTGCTTGTACATGTCCCAAAAAGTCCCATCCACAGACAAACTATCACCTGGCCCCCAATGCTTCGGTAAAGCAAACTTGTTGTAACGATTGATGAGTATGGTAATGACTTTTAATAACTTATGATCGTTAACATGATGATTGAAAAGCCATGCTATTTGTTTACGGGTAAATTTTAATAGGCAGCGTTCCGCTTGAGTCGGGCCCATATTGCATCCATAAGATAATGATGTTGCAACAAATCGTGAAGGATAGTCTGGTATTTTTGTTTCATATCCAGAGAGCGGTTTAAAATGAGCACTCAACGTTAGCCAATTTTCAAGCTCAACAATCACATCGACAATACTTTTTATTGGCATCTCGCCCATGATCATTTGTTTAGTTTTTGCAAGGTCAGGGTGTTCTTTTTTCTTCGGTAATTTTTTTAAAATGGGCAGGCTATTCTCGATGATTAAATGAGGATTGTCGTGATAATTCTCATCAACTTTCTTTGCAGTTTGCTGTAGTTGTGCCTGCTTCGATTCGGTAAATGTAATTGGTTCCTTTGGAAGGTTCGCTAATTCACAATATTTGTCTACCTCTACTTCAAACTGCTCCCATGTAATAAATTGTTTATTCGGATCATCAAAAATAAATCCGCCTTCAACGTAAGCATCACCACAACTCAGATCGCCCATGAGTACTGTGCCAACTGCAATCTCGTAGTAACGGCGATTTATTTTTTTAATGATTAAGTTTTTCTCCCTTTTAAATCCAGTAACTGCTTTGAACCATCCATCCGATAATAAACTTAAATCAGGTTGAATAGCCTGGTCGGCTTTTAAATCGATCCATTCATTGTGAGAATGGCGATAATGCATAATAAATGCTAAAGCAGTTTCAATCGACTTATCCTTGGATGCTGAGAAAACATTTAGATTTTCGAGTAACTGGAAAATGACATGCCGCTTGTTACTGTAGGGTTTTAGCATCCAAGCAATATGATTTTCTCCAGTGAGTCCGAGATATTCTCTACACTCTTCAATAATTTCATCCGTCTTTCCATTCAGGTGTTCTTCAATCGCTTGTATTTTATCTTGCGCAGCCTCGTTGCTTTTTAAAGCAAGCAACGTATTGTAAAGCAATAAAATAAATTGGTCAGTCTTCTCTGCTTGTTTAAGGCGATATTCTTCCAACTTGTATTTGGCTTGTGCTTCAATATTTTTTATCCATGTAATCAACACCTGGATCAAGTCATCAATGGCTGAAGCGGTTTTCATGTAAATAAAAATCGTAGCAAGAGAATAGCGTTTGACAGGCCTCATCGCTTTCATGTCATCCATATCAGCCGTCATCGCTTCATCTCTTAACTGTTCAATGCGTGCAGGTGCAATAAAATCTAAATTGATATTACTTTTTTGACGCAACGCCCTCATCTTATTAACGTATTGAACGAATCCCTTGATATTATTGGTCGTTGGTTTTTTGGGTTCCAACTTTAGCATCTGCCATGATAACATTTCATCATCAACTTCCTCTGGTTTTACCAATCCAACGATTGTGTCTATTAATTTTTTTTGATCCTCTGATAATGAATTAAATATTTTTCCGTAATTGTCATTGTTGACTACGGTTCTAGCTGCCCTTGCGAGCCTGACAAGCTTTTGAAACGCAGGCAATTCAAAGCTAGACTTAATAAACTCATCAATAACACAGTTAATAATATCAGCTAGGTTTTCTTTTGTCGTTGCGGCATCTAATGCTGCAACTTTCATAATTTTTCGCCGTTCTTTTTTATCAGGATTTATTTTCAAAAATTCCCTGATGATTTTTATATGACGGTGGCGAGTTAATTTGCTGTAATTATTGAGGTCAGTTGCTTGATCAACTTCAATTTTTTCAGCAATGTATTTTCTAATTGATGCATCTAGCTTTAATGCATTTATGGGGCGTCCTAAATATTGATAACACTTGAGCGTTATCATGAAACCTAAGCGTGAAATGGGTAACGTATTTTTTGTTTTTGAATTGAGTAAAAATAATTCCTCTGCTGTTGGCGTGAAAATTTCTTTTTGTTCCTTGTAACTTAAATTGGGTTTTATACGTGGATAGGCTGTTTCATGTATTGCTGCCATTTTTATTCTCTTTAAAATATCGATACAGCGTTGGTTTTGTGATATTAAACAATTTGCAAATCTCATTTATTGCTAACTCTCCTTTTGCATAGTGCGCTGCCATTTTTTTAACCTGATATTTATTAAGTAAAGAGGGTCTTCCGCCTAATCGACCACGAACGCGTGCTGCTTTCAATCCTGCGTTAGTTCTTTCTTTTATTAATTCACGTTCAAATTGAGCTAATGCGCCGAAGATATGGAATATTAATTGGCCGCCACTTGTCGTGGTATCAATATTTTCCTGCAAGCTTTTAAAACCAATTCCTTTTTCACTCAATTCTTTAACAGTCTGAATTAAGTGCGCTAACGATCGACCCAATCGATCTAATCGCCATACAACTAATGTGTCACCCTGACGCAAATGCGATATTGCTGTTTGAGCAAGAATCTAGCCAGGGACTAAAGGAGATTGCGAATGAGGAAAAGCCGTCACGGCGCGCGACGGCAATAAAGAATAATATTAATGATTTGCCTCTTACATATCGTGGATCACCGGATTCTAGTCTTTTACTTGGTCGGGATTTTTTTGTTGACATTTGTTACGGTGACGGTTTTGGTAACCTTGAGATGGTATATCCCCCTGCGTGGTCTGACTTCGTTGAAAATCTATGTCGAGCAAAAAGATTAGGCATGGAAAAATTTAAGCAGCAGCTTGACCAGCAACAACCATCACCTAACAACAGGTATTAGGTTATAAAATAAAGGCCGCCGAATTGTCTGAGACGTTTTAATAGCAGACCGGCTGTGTAAGCAGCGATTTATGCCCCAGCATGTCGCGAGGAGCTGCATAACCAGCTCCTCGTATTTCCAAGTTTCTGATGTATTTGCCCACCAGTAAATAAAGCAATCCAAGTAGCTTCTGATTGTGGGGGTAGAGGACCCAGTTTTGAACCATTAGCTGTACTTGTATCCTTGCCTTACGCAGTGTTCTTGGATGTGGAAGCTTCAATTTATATACACAAAAAAACCAAAGATCGCTACCGTGTGCCGGGTCATTATTCAAATAATGCCAGAAAAATATACAAAACCTTCGAGTTAGAACGCTCATTGGATGCCACTGTTTATCTTCCCTAGTCAAAAATTAAAACCCAACATAATGTCGTGTCTAAATTTTTTAACCCGTTGTTATTATTGATAAGGCGCCCAATATGCCGTTTTGCAGACAGACTAGTAAATAGTTACATCTATTTACATTCAATTGCTATGCTTATGATTAATTTAAATATATATAATTGTCAGTACCGTTAGCGTCTTCACAATTCGATGATATTTAACCGGTATAATCATAATAGATGCGATAATACTTACATATATATGGTACCGATATGGAAACTCCAAAAAAAATATTAAATGCAAATGAAGAAAAACGAATACAGCAAATAGTATTCCATGATCGTGTTAAGCTCCTGCATGATCATTTGCTAACGACAAGTATTCCAGCCACACTTTTATGCGCTTCTATTTTATTTATCGGTTTATACCACGTGGAAAATAAATCATTAATTATTGGCTGGTATATCAGTCTGATTGTGATATCACTCTTTCGTATTTATCTTCTCCGCTTATACCTACAAACGCCAGAAAATGATTACTTGCATTTGAGCTTATTTATTTTGGGCTCAACAATTGCCGCTCTGTCTTGGAGTATCGCAGGTACTGTCCTGATGCCAGAAAAGAACATGGGCGACCTCATTCTTATCATTATCATTATTGCTGGCATCACGGCGGGAGGATCACAAACTTTACAGGCCAGTCGGCTGGCGAATATGCTTTTCTTGGTCACCACTATTCTCCCTTTAGCAATTTGGTTAATGCTAGAAAACGAACATGTCTATGTTGTATTAAGTATAGCGGTATTAGGATATTTAGGATTTATGATGAAACTGGCACAAAATGGCTACACTCAGTTGACTAATTCAATGAAACTGCATCATATAAATATATTCCTTGTGAAACAGTTATCAGAAATTAACACTGATTTAATGAACGAAGTTTTTGAACGTAATAAAACTCAAGAAAAACTGGATTATTTCGCTACGCATGATCCACTCACCACAATTCCTAATCGTCATTCTTTTGATTTACACTTCAGCCAGGCTTTAGAACACGCACATAGTCATGCGAGAAAATTCACTGTGTTATTTGTAGATATCGATCATTTCAAATCTATCAACGACAGCTACGGACATGATATAGGTGATATGCTACTTTATCAGGTTGCAATGCGCTTAAAGGAAATTTTGCGAGCAAATGATACGATTGTGAGAATGGGTGGTGATGAGTTTATTATTCTTTTAGAAGATTTAATCGGAGAAGAATATATAGAAAAATTTACAAGCCGTATAAACCGTCTATTCAAAACATCTTTTCATGTTAATGATTATGAGTTAGCGATCACTCTTAGTATAGGTATCAGCATTTATCCAAATGATGGCATGAGCAAAAATACTTTATTAAAAAAAGCCGATATCGCTCTCTATCGAGCCAAAGAAATGGGAAGAAATAGAGCGGAATTTTACCGAGAAACATTTACGTATGGTAGTCATTAATATGACCACAGAATTTGATATCTGCTAGTTTTTCCCTAAAAACGCACAGTCTCATTTTAAATCATAACTATAGTATAGAATAGGGGCGCCCGGAGATCGCGCCCCTACATTTTATTTAATGGTAGCTTTGAACACACCAGCGCCATCAGTACCTGCTAATAATAGTTTGTTATTAACAGAAAGACTCAGCACATTTTCATTTTCTAGACCATTGTCTTCAGTGATCCAGTGCGCACCGCCATCTTTAGTGAAGAATACACTTTGATCCGTTGCAACAATGTAGTGATTTTCATCAATGACTTTGAGCGTATTAAAATGAAAATCATATAAACCTTGATTGATTAAATCCCAGGTTTTTCCTTGATTGGTCGATTTAAGTATACCCGCGCTATCGAAGGCAACTAGTATCACTTTGGATTGATAGCCGGTGATGATTGCTCCGTACTGATTGAGGTTATCTAATAAAGTGATCCATGTTTTTCCTTGATCTGCAGACATTTTGATAGCTGAGTTTGCATAAACATAAACATTCTTACCATCAAAATAAGCTTGATTATAACTACCATCGCTGGTTAATTGTTCCCAATTTTTTAAGTCGAATGAAAGATATTGTCCGTTGTCGCGAGTAACCAATATTGCGCCATTTGCGATTGACAGATTCTTTATGTAGCCATTATCAAAATGATAACTAGTCTGCCAAGTTTGACCCAGATTATCAGAAGTTAAAATATCATAGAAATTTGCTGCCATGATAAGGCGATTTTTTTGTAACTCTAAACCACTGATTCGACCATGATAGGATAGTTTCCAAGATTGGCCTTCGTCATCACTGTGATACAACGTATCATTTTGACCTGTACTACCATACTCTCCATCAATCGCAAAATAATGTTTATCATTCATTACTAGTACGTGAGCTGTTTTTGAGATCGAAAAATTGGTAGTGAGTGGTGTGAAGTGTTCTTGGCTATCATCGCTTTGGAATAAACCTCGTTCCGTACTCAATAAAATTTTGCCGCTTTCGAGTACATTTGCATCACTAATAAATTCAGAGGCATACAAAATATTCCAAGTTTTACCATTATCAGATGATCGAGATAATTGCATTTGGTTGTTATCGACATCATGACTAATCAGGTAGAGACGATCTTTTTCATCGACTTGAATTTTTTCACTATATCCAGGAAATCCTTTGTTGATTTCTTCCCAAGTGTGACCGGTAGAATCAGTTTTATAAAAACCACCGCCAATGACAAAGACATCAAATTTACTATTGACCGCGATCGAATCAGCATAGGTTTCTTGCCATTTTTGACTGGGTTGAGCCCACATGAGACCGCCATTCGATGAGATATTTAAACCATTCGCACCAATAAACAAAATATTGTCTCGACCACCGATTCCCCACATGCCCTTATCGCCATTTAAACCTAAACGAGCAGGTGTCCAGGTATGGCCAAGGTCAGTGGATCTATAAACGTTGTTGTATGGAGACCCATTATTAGCCACTGCTAACATCAAATACGGATGACTAACAAACAGATTGTCAATATCTTGATCCATATGTTCTGCAAGAGCCCAAGTGTTACCTTGGTCTGAAGACAAATATATTCCTTCTCTAGAACCTATAATTAAATGATTCGCATCGATTGAATACATATCTCGAATGCTGATGTGGTGAGGTAATTGCAGTCGTTGCCACGATTGTCCGCTATCTATTGAACGATAAAGCGGTGAAAAAACATAAGGTCGATAAGCAAATAAAATAGCAGGGTTATTTTTCATTTGTACTGTATGGACTGATTTTCCAATAGTAGGGCCATTTAAGGATGACCAAGTAAAATCATACTGACGATTAACTTGATGAATACGATGATGAACAATTATTTTTGCTTGATTGATAGTTTTAACAATATCTGCATTGCTCATAGCCAGGGCTGTTGAAATTGGTTGAGTGAGTAATAAACAAATTATCCAAGACGTTAGTTTCATATTTATCCCTATGGTTAGCATTTATAGAATTGATTGTGTTAGATGCAAGATCCTAAGTATCGATTATAAGTATCTTTGCATACGAATCAAGACACTAGATGATCCTATTTCAAGGAAGTAAATGGGTCATGCCGGGGTACGTGTAATTTTGCAACACAAGCAACCTTAAAAACAGGCATTCATCTGACGTTATGATATGAAAATAACAGTTTTCTTGTGTGAGTATTGATAACTTACTCTACTGTGGGAGGAGGAAGGCTAGCTTTATTTTGCTGTTGTAATGGATTGGTATTCGCAAATGTCAACAGACTCTACTCTATTTGTTTTGGCTCTTGATGGGTTTCAGGGAAGTGATGAAGCTCGGAACGGCTTAAATGTTTAACTCCATCGCCCCGCATGCTTAAAGCCAGGGATTAGCGGGAACCACTGAAACACTGTAAGTATAGATCAATATCGACAATTAAATCACCTCACCTCTTTTGTCCTGTATGATAGTACACGTTAATAAAGCAACAATAGCAGCTACCATCATATAGAATGCAGGTGCTGCATTGTTCTGCGTGATTTCAATTAACCATGTAGCAATCAAAGGGCATGTGCCCCCAAAAATAGCAAGGCCAATATTAAATCCAAATGAAAGCCCTGTATATCTCATTTGGACTGCAAATGATTCCACCATGATTACAAAGGTAGATGATACATATAAGCTAAAAATCAAGGTAAATATACCCATGGCAAGATTAACTTGTTGCAACGAGCCTGAAGATAACATGTTAAAAAGCGGGTAAGCTAATATCAGCATCGCTATGCAGGATATACATATTAACAATTTACGACTAATATAATCAGCATAATAACCAAATACCAAGATTAAACAAGCAAAGAGAAAAATATAAAAACTATTAATTTGCAAGGCGACCGTGTTAGAAAAATTCTGTATCTCGCCTAAATAAGTTGGCATCCAGATAAACAATATTTGATAAAAAATGCCCCAACTACTGGATAAGATAAATACGATGCAAAATGTTTTAAATGTGTCAGGGTTTTTAAGTAAAGTAGAAATGGCGTAACGTTTATTAATTTTATTAGCTTGAGCTTTCTTAAAGTCAGGCGTTTCGGGTAGCGTAATACGTAAATAAATGCTGATTAAACACAATACTGTACCGCCCCAAAAGCCGACCCGCCATCCCCATGCCAATAATTGTTCATTTGAAAAATCATTAACAATACATAACGACACGGTTGAGCTTATTAATATTCCTACTGCAGCACTAGTTGGTACCGTGCTTACCCATAATGTACGGTGTTGAGGCGGTGCGTATTCAGCAATATACACAGCAGACCCTGTATGTTCACCACCAGCGGATAGGCCCTGACAAATTCGAAAGATGCATAACAATAGAGGACTTGCCATACCAATACTATCGTAGGTTGGTAAGCAACCTATGAGAAATGTCGGTATTGCCAACATAATCAGAGAAATAACCAACGCACGTTGACGGCCATATGTATCACCAATCCAACCAAAAAATATACCACCCAATGGTCGTACAAAAAAGCTTAATGCAAAAACAGTAAATACTAATGTCAATGACAACAATTTATTTTTAAAAGGAAAAAATAATTCTGAAATAACAGAAGCCAAATAACCATATAGTAAAAAGTTGTACCATTCAGTTAAATTTCCGATTGTTCCGCCAATAATAATATGCCAAATATTTTTCCTGGCAGTAATATTGTACATATGGCCTAGTATCCTTGTAAAATATACGAAACGTACACACATAATGTGGACATTTGCTTGAAGACCATCTGCCACATGGATGTATCATGCGATCGCAGGAGCAGTTTTGCCTAAAGCAACTAGCGACGTTATGCGGATTGATCCTATAACCATGTAAGCTGTCTCACGCTTTTAGCAGGAACGGCTGAAACACTACAGATATCCTACCTAAAAGGGCTCTTTTATGGAAATAGAAAATTTACTGCGCTGGGAGTGTTCCGATTATGACTTTGTACACGCACATAGACCACTATTACTCCCCACAATGTAGTAAGCAAATTTTTGTTAGGCGGTGGAGACAATATAAACATACATCAAGTTATTTGTAATAAATAGATTATACTAACTATATAAGGACATCAGATTATTCAATAAATTTAATATCTTTATTAAAGAGTGTAACCTTATGAATACAAGAGACTTAACACCTGATGACCTCATTTCTGAACTTTGTAATGCAGCTAAAGAAGGTAATTTAGAAATAATTGAATCTATTCTTAAAGATTATCCTAACCTTATTAATGAAAAAGATATTAATAATTTAACACCTCTCTGCTATGCAGCAGTTTCTGGTCATCTTAAAATAGTTGATTTTTTAATTAAAATGAATGCGGAAGTAGACCACCTTATTCAGCTAAATAATAATGATTCTAGCTCTGACTCTGACTCTGACTCTGATTATGATCTTCATGAATCACCAAGCATACGAATAAATTTAGTAGAGTGGATAGCTGCATCTGGCCTTAGAGAAATTGCTAAAAGTTTATTAAAAGCTGGGGCAAACAAAGACTTTGGACACCTTGATATTTTAAAAGCAGCAAAAAAAGGAGATTTAAAGCAAATTCAACAATGCCTTTATCAAGATCCGACATCTTTAAATATACATGATGAATTTAAACGAACCCCTTTATATTTTGCTGCTGCAAATGGTCATATTGATGTGGTTGATTTCTTAATAAAGCAGAATCCTCTTATTGACACAGGAATCTACCAAGAAGATATGCCTATCAATCCTACCAACGGGCAAACACCTCTTTGTGCCGCACTGATAGGGAAACATATAGAAGTAGTCAAATTACTTCTTGATGCAGGATGCTCTACAGGCAATACAGATCACAATTCAGTATTCATGAATTATAGTTATCGACCGCTTGATTATGCTGCGCAAAATGGATTTTTAGAGGGAGTAAAGCTACTCGTGCAATATGATCCTAACTTAATAGAGCAACAAAACAAATGTAAGACAACAACGGTCCTAATACAAGCGGCCATCCATGGTCATGCCAATATTGTTGAATTTCTTATACAAAACAATATCAATGTTGACTCTATGCCTTTAATTAGACACCAGGGAGAAGAGAAAACAGCGCTTTATTATGCAATTGAAAATGGCTATTCGGAAGTAGTTGCATTATTACTCAATGCCCATGCAGATACTAACAAACAAGTTAACTCAGAATATTGCATCCATATTGCTGTAAAATTAGGACATACAGAAATAGTTAAGCTTTTATTAAAAGCTAATCCTGATCTTATTCATGTGACTAATAAAGAAAATAAGCCCCCTCTTTTTATAGCGGCTGAAAAAGGCTATCAGGAAATCGTTGAATATTTAGTGAACCAAGATGCTGATGTTTATTATAAAATTAAAAATAGGAATCCTAATGACGATAAGGATAGAACAGCGCTTGATAAGGCAATTGAAAAAAAGCGAATGAGTACAGTTGAATTTTTATTGCATAAAATGTCTTATCCTAAAGAAAATATATTAAATTTGATACCATTTGAAAACATTCATTTACGAGCAAGTCAAGGGGACCTGGAGTTTATAAAAAAAACTATTCAAGGTAATCCCTCCTTACTTGAGCAGCCAGATGCTTTGGGTCGAACCCCTCTTTTTTGGGCCATTGTTTCAGGACAACTTTCTGTCGTCACCTTTCTTTTAAGCGAGGGGGCAAATGCTAATTGCTTAGCACAAACATCTGTAGAGAATGATAGTAAGAAATCTTTATTACAATGGTCTATATATTATAAAAATCCCCTAATTACCAAAAAACTTTTAGAGAAAGGTGCTGATCCTAACTTTCAACATAAAGAATTAGAACATCGTGTCCCTGGAAAAAATCACCATGCTATACCTTACTCAATTAAAAATTCTCCTAAAGACTTTGATATATTAATCTCGTTAGCAACATATGGCGCTCATGTACATGAGATTAACTCCGTTAATGACAATCTTTTACATCATATTTTACAATATAGCACAGATGCAAAATGGATCATGCAGTGTTGCACACGACTCTCAGTCGACCTTGTATCTGCTATGTTAAAATTTCCCAACAATTCAGGTGAGCTGCCTATTCATAAGCTACTCAACAATGGTTCTATAAATGAAGAAGAAAAAAAGAAAATTTATGAGATTATTTTACCTTTAATGACTACAAGCTCACTAAAAAAATTATCAGATCCTATTAGTTTTGATGAAGTATGCAAAAAATATAATCCTGTACCACATTCAGAACTGTACTATCATTTACAGTTTGCTTGTGAAGTCCTTAATCTAACTCGAGAACATTTTAAATATTCATCAAGTCATCCTCAACTAAATGGAAAAGATTATAAGTACTGGATTATTAGTGAGCAATTAAAATATATACGTGAACAAACTTACAAAAATATAAAACCATTTAAAATAAATAAATTATCAAAAAAATCAGCTGAAGAACAAATGAATTATTTAAATATTTATTTATATCTTTTTCAACAAGCGATGCTCGCAAATTGTGATGAATTGTCAGTCATGGCTTTAAAAATAGCGTGTGAAATAACCATGAAAATGACAAGCAATGAAAATTTATATCATGTAGAGAAAGGTAAAGAGAAAGGAATTCAATCCATCGACTTTTGTGTTTGTACATTAAAAAACGGAGATCATGCGTTTTGCAAAATGGGGCTCGTGATTTGTGATCCTTGGGCAGGTGTTGTTTATCCTGTTTCAGAGAAAGATAAGGAGTTAAGTGCTTATAAAAATATTGAAATAAATTCAAAAAATTACAACATTGTTGTATCGTATAATTCAAAATACCATAAACTTGAATCCTCAGCACATTTTAATTTGTTAAATAAATTAAGTAATTTTGAACACAAAATTCAAGTATCAAAAGCACCAGTAAATGATTCCAATTATCAAAATCAGGAAGAAGAAAATACTGTGTCTAAACCCCCTATTTTTTCTCTACGTAAATTTCACTCGTAAATAGAAATTTGAAATATCATAGTCTCAATGTGTAGAGTAATCAGCTCAGATAGCCAAGACTTATCATTCTAATTACGTGATTAAATCTAGCCAAATAAATTTAATGATACCAGTAAAAGGTATTGCACATCGAAGAATCGTTGCTAGATAGTATTCTGCAATGATTCTTGATGGCAAATCTTATTGTGACAATAAAATTATTATTGGTCATTTTAATCTAGTTTATGTAAACTGCAATTCCAACTACAGAATATGCAGTTGGAATTGAGAATTGACATATCATTACTTTTGTAAGGAGGAGAAAATGGAAAAAGCAGTGTGCGTTATTGTTGGTGTTGGCCCCGGAAACGGTACTGCTTTTGCATCTCGCTTTTCTGAGGAGGGATACCACCTAGCATTATTGGCGAGATCAGGTAATTTTATTAGAGAGCTTGCTGCTAAACTTGTAAATGCACATGCCTATGAATGTAATGTAGAAGATAGTAACTCCATTCAAAAAGCTTTTCATCAAATTAAACAGGACTTAGGTACAATTGACGTCATCATTTACAACGCCGGATCAGGTCATTGGGGTAATATTGAGGAAATTAAACCTGAGGAATTTGAGTCGAATTGGCGAGTTAACGCTTTGGGATATATGTTAGTTAGCCAACAAGTTATTCCAATGATGATAAAACAAGGTCGAGGGCAAATCATTGCCATCGGTGCAACAGCCTCAAAAAGAGGAGGTAATAATACAGCCGCATTTGCACCTGCAAAAGCGGCACAACGAAGTCTTGCGGAATCAATGGCAAAATATTTATGGCCATATGGCATTCATGTTGCATTAGTTATTATTGATGGAATTATCGATTTACCAACAACCCGTGAACGCATGCCCGATAAACCAGATAATTTTTTTGTGAAGCCTAGCGATGTTGCAGCTACTGTTTTTTGGTTAACGAGTCAAGCTTTATCTGCTTGGTCTTTTGAAGTTGAAATTCGTCCTTTTGGTGAAGTATGGTAATACTATCTTCGGCCACGTCACAAAAATCAGCTATCAACTCTTGAATCTTACATTTAAGAGATTAGAAAGTTACCGACAGGTTTGCTGAATATTTACATCAATCAAATAAACAACCTTTATCTTTAATATAGAATAGCTTAAATTTAAATACTTAAAATTAGACTATACTATATAAAGAACACAAACAAATAGAGAGTATTTTATATGTCTATGATGTTAAATAAACATGAAAAAATCTGGATTCACCCTGACGAAACTATCTCGGATAGGGTCAATTTCCAAAAATTAAGTAAAATCCAATGATACACTTACACGTTTGAATACCAGTCTCATTATCACTAAATTATAAAAAAACGAGGTATAATTTTATGAGAATCAGACAATCAATTATTGAGCCTATCTTAAAAGACATAAGGCTTAAAATTCATGTATTAGAACTTTTTCGTTTCGAAGCTTTTCAAGAAAAGAATTTTAGTGAGGTTTTAATTAAAAATACAATTAATTCATTAACAAATTTATTAAATACTATCAATTATTATGCTATAGATCCTAGATTTAATGAATTATATACACCAGAAAATATAGAGTATTTATCGTGCAAGATTTATAAAAAATTCCTTGATCAATTATCATTCTTTGAAAATAATCTTCCGGATTATATAATAGACAAATTAAATGAAGCTGAAAGTATAGATATAGATTCATTACAAAAAAAAGATTTATCTTTAACTCAAATGAACCATAATATCATCGTTGATAAACCAATAGACCCCGACGAAGAGGAGCGTATTATCAGGCAAATTAAATCAGAGGAAAATAGATTAAATATAACAGGAAATAAAAGTGTGCTAACTATATTAAATCTCTTTGATCTAAAAAACTCGATAGAGGGATACCTTGGACAAATTTATACTTTTCCAGGTGTGGAATGGTTTTTCAAAAAAGGTCGAAATTTTAACGAAAACCCTTTAGTCGATAGCATGATAATTTCTAGTGATTTTGATACTGAGGATGCAGCTAAAGCTTGCTTAGACAAAATGAAAAAATTAGAACATCAAGATAATATAGAAGAAGATGAAGATGGTAGCTCTTATTATGGAATAAGAAAAATAAAAGGAACGGGAAAGTACAAGATAATTATTTATCTTGGATTAAATATTCAAAAAACTTATGAGACGGCTAAAAAATCTGAGGCAACAATAAATGAATTACAATATAAAATAAAAAAAGAGAGATCAAGAATTTTTAATAATATATCTGATGAAAAATCAAGAATCCATATGCAAGAGATATTAAATAATTTCTCGCATACTTTATTCGAAAAAATAAATATTGAAAATTATCATGATTTCTGCAATAAACAATTCTTACCTTTACTTTCTTTATTATCTACTTGCGCAGAAAAAAATTTGCTGAATAGCAATAATCTCACCCATTTAACAAAACGGTTAGTTTCATCATCAAATTCAATAGATCAATTATTATATCCTATTATAAATCCCATCCTAAAATTAAAAAATACTGATCTTTTGGTACAATCCAACTTAGATGCCATCATTTATGATAACCAATTTAATAAATCATGTGATGCAAGAGTAAATGCAGGACGAGGATTACGTGATATATCAAGTTCAGCACAACAAACTATGTGGGGTTATTACTGTGAAGGTGTAGAATCAACTATAGCTCATTTTATTAAAGAAGGCCTATCATTACGATTTATCTTTGATTATGCAAGAGAAAAACGCACGCAAATAGCACAAGAAGAAGAGATGAATAAATATGCTGACTTTGGCCGTTTACGACTCAACATGATTGAAGACAAATACTCTAATGATAGCGAGTCTATCGTTGATCCTAACATATTTGATAGCCTTTGGTTGCTCCAAGAAAATATGCTTAATGAATATAAGAATCGTTTTAATGAAGATAAAAACCTTAATACGCTAACAGGAACTTTTGATCATATTAGTGATGTATGTACACTACCTAAAGAAACAGTTGTTATACGCAATGAAGAACAACATACTAGTATTACAACCTTTTTTTCTGGATTGTCAGAAGATGAGATTTATGACGCTCTAGATAAATTAGATCAAGCTTTTTTAAAAAAAATGAGTAACCCCCATGATAACTTGCAAGAATTTTTATTAGAGTTAGGAAAACTTACTTATCATTTAGCACGTTTATATCCAGTAATACGAGGAACGGGCGCTATTGTACAATGGATTGTCAGAGGCATAGTAAGAAATAACACGGGCATAGAATTAGGCAATATTAATTTAGGTAGCAAAAGGAATATTCCTTACGATGTATATGCGCAATTAACTCAAGATCCAAATGCGTATGCGCAAGTTTTTATGCAAGCACTTTTACCTATATTCCAATCAAAACTAAATATAGAAGAGAAACATTCCTTTATTCCGCTCTCTTTACTTGCACCCATTACTCATCATAAAGAAGAAAAAAATACAAAGTTAGATAACCCTGCAAAATCTCCTAAAAACTTCTGAACAGTAACTATGATTAGCCACTGCGACATAAAGTAAAAATATAAACCAAGGTACTTATCTGAATACTATAGCTAAAAATACCTGCCAAAGCCTTGCAATAATGAGGGGATACCTGAGATTAAAAGTTTTGTTATTGTTGAGAAATTAAAAATGATGCTGTATTATGTGGAGTATTTTTTACATTTCCATTTCATTATAAGTATTCATGGAGGAGAGTTGAGTATGCATAGATCTAACAGCCATTCAAGCCCTGACACAATAGATAAAAATAAATTAACTACTCAACAGGAATCTTCTACCATTAATACTGTTTTGCAATATGCATCAACTGGATTTACTTTATTTAACTCAATTATTGCACCGTTATATGATCAAACAATAGGGAAGCTACCTTACAATGCTTGTCTTTGGGGATATCCATTTTTAGGAAAATTTACACAGCTTTTTCAACCTGATGGGAGAGGATTAGATAGACTTATCACCAATACAGCAAAGTTAGCGACTGAAAACAATGGTATCGCGTGGTTTCGTTTAGGTCCGAGCAAAAATGTAGTACTAGTAACAGAGCCAGACGACATCAAAACAATCATGAAAGATCAAATTACAAATTTAAGCATCACTGATAATACAGGTTCGTTTAGGTTATTTTTTGGGCCAGATAGTATCTTTGCTCAAACACCATTTTCTGAAAAATGGAAGGAACTGAGAAGAAAATTTAAGCATTCTTTATTTACAGAAGATACGTTAGCCTATGATGTTCAACCTATGCAAAGTATTATCGATGAACTTATTTTTAACATTGAGACAGCAAATGCTAACATAGTAAATGATTTAGAACAATTTTGTAATTCTATTACAATAGAAATGATTTGCTTAAAATTAGCGTTAAAAATTAGTGAAAAAGATAAAGAAAACATCTCTCGTTTAATCCATAACGTTATACTTGAAATTGCTAATCCATGGAATCAATTCATCGCGCCCTATCATCCCTTATATAATTTCAAACAAACTAAGCTAAGTGTTTTACTAGAATCTGCCTGGGAATTACTTAAAAAAATTATTACTGAAAATGAAAAAGCAATTCGTACATCCAAAAATTGGTTGAATCCGCGAGCTGATGTTAATATTGATTTATCGTTGGAATCTTTGGAAAAAATCAAATACGATGTTGCTCAATTCCTTGTGGCGGGCCACGAAACTACTGCAAAATTGTTATTATTTAGTTTAATATTGCTTACAGATAAGAAGCATGAAAAAATACTAGATGAATTTAGAAGAGAAATTAGCGAGAAATCGCAGCAGCTACCTGTAGAGAAATGGACTAGAGAAACACTTAAAAATCTACCGTATCTTGACGCCGTTATTAATGAAGTATTGCGATTATATCCACCAATTCCTGACATGATAATTAAAGTTTCTAACCCGTTTTCTTTTAAAAATGACACATGCCATCTTAATTCAGGAGATATAATTATCATTTCACAGCGAATCACTGGATGCTTAAAAAAAATATGGGGAGACAATGCGTTAGAATTTAGTCCTGAAAGATTTATGAAAAAAAATTCACCTACATCTTATGAGTACTTTCCTTTTGGATTTATGCCACGTCAATGCATAGGACAACATTTTGCAAAACAAGAAGTTAAACTTATTTTAGTGAGAATGATGAGTAAATTTAACCTACGCTTATCATTAACAAATGGTGACCCATTACTACATCCCATCCCGACTAATCATATTTTCACATTGCAAATAGGACTAAAGAACATTCGATTTGAATTTACACCTCGTTCTCAGGAACAAGAATTCTCTTACAATAACAATGTCTGCCGCCTGTAATATAACGTATTTAAATAATGCAGTTTGAGGTAGGGTGGGCAAATGTACAGACTGAAACATGCGTGACAGTGTTTCTTATATATGATCATAGAATCGTCATATGTTTACCCTAAAGGCCTAATTATTACATTTTGCACTCAACAGTATTGGTATTCTGCAATTTTTCATTAATTGTCTGACACAGAGATGCTACATCATTCTCAGAATTTAATGGTTTTAAATCATTACTATCCAATACTGGTTCAGAATCAATGTTGAAAATCTCTTCAAAATGTTTTTGGCTTGCTGATATCCTTGGACCCGCCTTTCTTTTTAATGCACAGATACTATGGACTAAGAGTTTTACATTATTTAATGTAGCTTCTGAAGCTGTTGTTTGCCTCTGTAGCCAATTTAATATTGCTCGCAATTTATCGATTTTGTCACTCTTATAGCCACTTGTAGCAACTTCATGTGTTGTAGGATTGTTATTTGTATTTTGCTGACTTATCCATCCTAATAATTTATTCCCAACCTTGGTTTTTGAATCTAGCTCTAATACCATTTTCTGTTGAATGGATGCTATTTCGTTAATAAGAAATGTTTGTAGTGATGATTTTAGTTGATTGGTGATAGATGGTTGTGTACCTGCTATATCATTGTTTAATATGCGATGATCAAAGGTGGTGATTGAGGTGGATGTGAGAGAAGGTGCTAGCAGTGCGCTCTGTTGCATATTTTCAGCAGCTAGTTGTTGATAGTAAGCTGTCATAGCATCAATAATTTTCTTGAATCTACCACCGCGTTGGTTGATCTTCGTCGTTAAGTCTTCGAATTTTTGCTGCGGCGATATATCTTGCTGATGAATATCCTGAATTTTTTTAATATCCTCGAGAACCAACGTATTTGGACTATGATATTGAACAGATAGTTCATATTCTTTTCTATATTGAGATAATGCTTCCTCAATCAGCTCGTTGCTATTTAATGGTTGATCGTAATTAAATTTTGTAGGGAGTATGACTGGTTGTATATTTTCATTAGTATTAACTATTTCTCCTTTTATTGCAGACTCAATCAATTTATTGAGTCTTGAAGAAGAAGGATCAGCATTTAAAGTCATGCGGTGGATAGTACTAAATGCTGTGATATCAGCCAATCCAATTTGGCTGTTTTTCTTAATAGAAAAATAAGGAGTACTTCTTTGTTCACTTTTACCCTCTCTTGGATTTAGGTGATATAGCGGTAATAAGATTTCAACGCATCCAACAAATGAGATCGTAATATCTTTATACCAAGAATGTTGACCTATGATTTTATTAACCTCTTCCTTATCTATTCCAACCTGATCGTCTTTATAGGAAAGAGATTCATTTATTTTTTGTCTTAGTAAAACAAACCGGGAAGACTTGTCCTCGAGTTCTGGCATAGTGATGCGTATACCATAACCATAGCCATTATCTACTGCTTTACCTATTACATATATGGGTAAATAGACTTTAACTCTAGCTTTTTTAATGACCACTGTATCTGGAGCAATATCTGGGACTTCAACATGAGTAGTATAAGTATAAGCATCCGTATTATCAGGTCGTACTGGGGATGAATGTGATGGGTTATTATTTCCTTTGCTAATCAGTTCGTAAGCCTCCTGAATATCGTTAAATTTCTCCTGAGCGAGAGCAGTAAGTGCTGTGATTTCCTCTTCGCTGCATCCTTGATTGTTCATCCTCACTCTATCAGGATGGTATTCCAAAATGAGCTTTTTATATGCATTTCTCACATCACTATGTGAAGCATTAGTAGGTAAATCTAAAAATTGATAAGGATTATTTTGAATATCTTCTTTTGATCCGCGAGTATACATAGTTTAAATTCCTCGTAAAAATATCACTACAATTTATAAGCTACAGATTTTGTTCAACATAAAATTAATAGATTTATTAATATTTATAGCGGTTTCATTACATACTGTCATAGATCAAGTTATAACTATTCGTAAAACTGCATTTATTAATGCATATACTATGACCGTATTTACTTAAACCGCTATAATCAGATTAGTCACTTACTTTTTAGAGTCCAAAAAAACGAGAGTTTTATTGGACTCGCAGCATTTGATTTTAGTGCTACTATAAAAAACCCTATTTTCGATTTAATATACTGGTTTTTGTAATCTAGATCTACTGCATGATTTCAATAGCATGCTTCCATTTGAACGGCTTAGCAGTACCCTTGTATTTATTATTGGCCCTAGATATGTAGCTCGACTATAATTTGCAGCGTAGGTTAGCAGGAGTAGCTTTTTTTGCAACAGTACCCAAAATATCCACTCAAAATATGATATAATTTCCACATGGAATACAGAATAATTAAGGAGAACTAATATGAGTAAAACCATATTACTTATATTATCGATTATTAATAATCCTGGCAGTGGTTTTTCAGTTCGTAATAGCCGCCCAATCTTGGGCTACCGTTCATCTAAAACTACTTGCGGAACGTTGAGCCACTTTTATATTCTGGCCAACCACCACCCAGGGCTTTAATGAGCTGGATACTTGCAATTTGTCGACGTGTATGAATATTCACTGACGCAAGCTGCGCCTGTAAGGCAATATTTTGAACTACAACTACATCTAGATAGGTTGTTATACCCCCTTCATAACGATAAATTGCTTGTGTTAATGCACGATTAGCTGCAGCAGTCGCTACAGTTTGTGTTTTATTCTCTCTATTAAGTTGTCTCAAAGCGATCAGACTATCTTCGACTTCTTGCAATGCAGTCAGTACAGTCTGACGGTACAGCGCCACATTTTCATGATATGTAGCCCATGCTTCCCTGGTTATTGCGCTAATAGCCCCGCCATCGAAGATGGTATAATTCGCTAATGGTGCTCTTGCAATATCTAGCGACCCTAATGATGTGGATGGACCTATAGACCAGATCAGACTAGGTGTTTTTAACAAATTACTAAGCACAGCGCTTTCTAAACCGATACCTGCTGCGAGATTAAAATCAGGAAAATATGCAGCACGGGCAACACCTATATCTGCATTTGCTGCTTGTACTCGTAATTCTGCCGCTGCAATATCAGGCCTGCGTTCTAGTAATGTCGAAGGTAAATAAGGTGCAAGAGTCACTAATTTGATGTTGCCAATTGCCGGATGTAACGAGAAATGACCTGGTGGTTGGCCAATTAATGTGGCAATGGCGTGCTCAAGTTGCGTTCGTTTAAGACGATTGTCAGCTGACAACGTTCTTGCATTTTCTAGCTGTGCTTCTGCCTGATCTACATCCGCTACAGGTGCGGCTCCACCCTTATAACGATTACGAGTTAAATATAATGCTTTCTGGTATGCAAGCACAGTTTGATCGTATATTCGTTGTGACGCATCAGCGGCACGTAATGAGAAATAATCACTGGCAAGTTCTGCTTGTAAACCGAGATTAATTGCAGCTACGTCAGCCGCACTTGCATGAGCACGATGAACAGCAGCGGCTACCGAATTTTTAACTCGTCCCCATACATCAACTTCATATGAAAAATCCAGCCCTAGTAACATATCGTTATAAAGGGGAATATTGCTTTTATTTGCGATGCTACCAGAAGTTTGTTGTCTACTTGCGTTGGCAATGCCTATACCAGTTGGAAAATATGCTGCGTGTGCAACTGCCGCAGCAGCTCTTGCCTCTTCATAACGTGCTATGGCAGCTTTTAAATTCTGATTTGCCTTGCAGACTTGATTTTCCAGTGTATTCAAATCATGATCATTATATAGGCGCCACCACGGCCCATGATCAAGATCAGCTTGTAGAGGGTTAGCGTGCAGCCATTGTCCTGATTCCTTATATTCAGTGGGAATATTTATTTTCGGACGATGATAGTCAGGTGCTAGTGAACAGCTAGAAAGCAATATCAGGTGTAATAATACGGTTATCTTGATACCCTTCATACCTGTTCATTTTCCTGAGAATTATTTTTCTGCTCGACAATTTGAACTTCCTGACCTGTCAGTATTGAATCAGGTGGGTTGAGTATCACTGTTTCATTTGGTTTTATACCGGTAGTTACCTCAACAAAATCACCGAAATCACGGCCGATTGTTATTGGTTTAAGAACTACTTTATGATCACCATCAATAGTTGCTACTTGTAAACCATCCGCGCGAAATAACAGAGTATTAACTGGTATTCGCACAATATTTTTACCTTCTGGAAGCTGTAAATTCACTTTTACATATCCTCCCGGTAACAATTCATTATTTTGATTGTCTGTTACCAGCTGGATCAATAAAGTACGCGTATTTGGATCAATCGCTTTCGCTGTATCTAACAATGTAGCGGAATAAATTTTGTCTGGATGTTCCGAGAAATGTAACTGGGCAGTCAGAGTAGGTACTATACTGGATGCATAATTCTGCGGCACTCGCACATAAACACGCAAACGATTATATTGGACAATGCGAAATAATGGCAACATTGATCCACTGCCAGAATTGATGAGCCTGCCTACATCCGTTGTACGCGACATGATAATACCGTCAAAAGGCGCGACCACACGTTGGAAATTGACAAGATCACGTAATCGGTCGCGATTTGCACGCATGGAAGCAACTATCGCCTGTTTCGCTTTGGCGTCACTGATTGTTACATCTGCTTCTTGTTTAGAGACTGAATTTGTTTTTAACAATGCAATCCAGCGTTTTGCGGTACTCTTGGCTAATTCATTATTTGCTTCTGCAGTTTTAAGGTCCGCTTCTGTCTGTAACAATTGCGCGTTCACTTCAGGCGCTTCAATGACAGCAAGCACATCACCCACCTTAACCCGTGCACCGATATCTACTTTCCATTCCTTGATATAACCATTAGTCCGCGCATATATCGAAGCAGTATGCCACGCAGCGACATTACCGGGTAAGATGATTTCCTCATGCGCAGGAGCTGTAACAGCTTTAATGGTTGTTACAGTTAGAATAGCAAGTTGATCAGTCGATTTACTCAATTTGAAATATTCGATTTCACGTATAACGATACCAGCTATTGATATCGCTACCATAACAATAATAATAAATCTCATACGGCGTTTTGTATGATCATAACTATTCCGATTTAAATTTCTACTCATGACACTCCTCAATCGTTACACTTCCTCGTCCACAGTTGACGATGGGTGGCGATAATGAAACATACAAAACACAGATGGTACAAAGAACAATGTCGCTAACGTTGCAAACGATAAACCACCAATGACGGCGCGTCCTAATGGTGCATTCTGCTCGCCCCCCTCACCCAGACCTAACGCCATCGGAAACATACCGATTATCATTGCGAGCGCCGTCATCAGTACCGGTCGCAGGCGGGTAAACCCAGCATTAATCGCAGCCTTAACCGCGTCATCTCCACTCTCCATACGATGACGCGCAAAGCTAACAATAAGAATGCTGTTGGCTGTTGCGACACCCATACACATAATCGCGCCTGTTAAGGCAGGAACACTGATGGTGGTATGGGTTATGAATAACATCCAGACAATCCCCGCTAGACTTGCAGGCAATGCCGAAATAATGATTAACGGGTCAATCCACGATTGAAAATTTACTACAATGAGTAAATAGATCAGAATGATAGCAAATATAAGGCCAGCAAATAGACCATTAAATGAATCCGCCTGCGTCTGCATTTGTCCGCGTGCTATGACACTCGAACCTTTTGGAATATCTTTGGTAGACGTAGCAATAATACGGTTAACATCATGTGCTACCCCACCTAGATCACGATCTTGCACTGATGCAAAAATATCGATGACCGGTTGGACATTGTAATGAGACACAACTACTGGACCTACACTACGATTAATCGTTGCTAATGCTCCAAGGATTTGGGATCTTTTCCCGACAGTGGTGATGGGTATATTACGCAATGAATGCAATGAATCCATGTCATATTGTGGCACCTGAGTAACGACAGGATACGAAACACCATTTTTTGGATCTACCCAGAAATTTGGTGTGGTTTGGAAGCTTCCAGATAGTGTAATCAACATATTTGAAGCTATATTCAATTGTGTAATACCAAGTTCTTGTGCAAGCGTCCGATCCGAAGTGACATTTAATTGTGGATAATTAAATGCTTGTTGAATGCGTGTATCAACAATACCCGGAATATGCTTGAAACGGTTTAAAAGTGTTGCTGCATATTTGCGATTATCACTAAGATTTAATCCTACGACTTGTACATTGATTGGCGCAGGCAAACCAAAATTCAGAATTTGACTAACAATATCCGCTGGCAGGAAAGCGAAAGTCAAACCAGACATTTGTTGGTCCAATTCAATTCGTAATTGTCGGATATAATCGGCTGTTGAATGATGGTTTTTATTTAAGGATACTAAAATATCAGCATCTGCAGGCCCAACAGGTGCTGAATTACTGTACGATAAATTAATACCACTGACAGGCAACCCAATATTATCAACTATAATGCCAAGCTCATTAGCAGGAATAGTGTGCCGAATCAATCTATCGATTTGATCACAAATCCTGGCTGTTTCTTCCACGCGTGTTCCTGTTGCCCCATGCACATGCAGTTTGATTTGTCCCGCATCAACATAAGGAAAAAAATCTGAGCCTAGCCAGGGAACAAGTATCAACAATGATAGCAACATCAGCCCCATAAATCCTGACATGAAAATATTTCGATGCTCCAAGGTGTTAGCCAGTAGTTTCGAATAGCGTATACGCATATCTTGAAAATGTTGTTCAAACGTATATTGAAAATGTACAAATATATTTTTATTTTCGGTCGCTGATTTATGCTCGAGAACTGTTGCGTGCTTTTTCAACCAATATTTTGCCAGAGTCGCTACGAGAGTACGAGATAAAAAATATGAAGCGAGCATCGCAAACACAACGGCTTCAGAAAGTGGAACAAACAAGTAATACGATACACCTACTAAAAAAAAAATGGGCACAAAAACGATGCAAATACATAACGTAGAGACTAGCGCAGGGATCGCAATCTGTTCCGCTCCATCCAGGATGGCGGTTTCCACTTCCTTACCTTGCTCAAGATTCCAATTGATATTTTCAATAGCAACAGTTGCATCATCAACGAGAATACCTACTGCGAGTGCAAGACCGCCTAAGGTCATAATATTAATCGTTTCGCCAAGTGCATAAAGTATGATAATGGAAGTGAGTATTGAAAGAGGAATGGAAATCGTAATAATTACCGTACTTCGCCAACTGCCAACGAATAATAAAATCATTAGTCCAGTCAGTGCTGCTGCTATCATCCCTTCGCGGATGACATCATTAATCGCTGCTTTGACAAAAATTGATTGATCGCTAAACATTTTTAAGTTTAATGATGATGGCAAGCTATCTTTAATTGTAGGAATTAAGGCTTTCACCCGATTAACAATATCAAGTGTTGAGGCATTACCTGTTTTCTGTATGGCCATCAAAACAGCACGTGTTCCATCAATGCGTACGATATTGGTTTGCGGTGCATAACCATCGCGCACATGTGCTACATCATGAATATATAAAACAGAATGATTAATGACTTTGAGTGGAAGATTATTCAATTCCTCAATCATCGTGGGACTAGCATTGAGCTTTACAAAATACTCGTAAGTCCCAATTTTTTGAGTTCCGGCGGGTAAAATAATGTTTTGCGTCCCAATAGCAGCATTAATATCTTGCGCTGACACACCATATGTCTGCATCGCTTGTTGGTTGAGATCTACCATAACTTGACGGAGTTTTCCTCCATATGCAAATGGCAACGCTGCACCTTGCACAGTCGCTAGCTGAGTGCGAATTAAATTATTGCCTATGTCATTGAGTTCTTGTTCTGATAATTTTATGCTTGATAATACGATTTGCAATACCGGCACTGTTGATGAGTTATAACTTAGAATCAATGGCGGCGTTGTACCAGGTGGTAGTGCTCTGAGTAATGTTTGTGACACTGCGGTTACTTGTGCTAATGCTATTCCAATTTTTGTCGAAGGGTGAAAAAAAACTTTTACCACCGCAACGCCAGAAAGTGATTGAGATTCGATATGTTCAATATCATTAACTGTGGTTGATATAGCACGCTCAAAAACACTAGTGATATCATTTGCCATATCATTCGGCGGTAATCCAGTATATGACCAGACAACGCTAATAATCGGAATATCAATGTTAGGAAAAATATCGGTAGGTGTTCGTAATATTGCTAAAGGACCCAAGATTAGTATTAAGAGCGCTAGTACAAGGAATGTATAAGGGCGAGATAGGGCGATGCGTACAATCCACATGTCTAATCCTTAGACTTGGTATTGGGTAACTATTCAGCGCGGAGATCTCGCGATGCCTTTTTTGCTTTATTTTAAATATTTTTAATTTTTGCAACAGTGCCTTCCAACCTCCCAGGTCCAGTGCCTGAAGCTGGATTTATTTTCCATGGCCATTCAGTACTATTAAATGGAACCAGGGGAGGAAGAATAGCTTTCAGGCCGCGCTTCGCTGCCTCAGCCTGTATTGCTGCGCGTCCACCACCACCGAGGAGCTCTGAATCCATGAGCCTATAATCATTAAAGAAAACCTTGCCAAGCGCTCGATCTGAGATAATACGGATGAAGGCATCCATCATGGCGTCAGGAGTAGCTGTGAAGTCAGTTGTTTCCATGAGAATAAGGTGGTCATTAATTGCCTTCTCCCCCATAAATTGCACGAGTATAGAGAAAATAATATTGTTCTGGCGAGCGACATAGATTGAGTTGCTTAATGCATAAGTATTCTCCCAATCTTTTCCCAGCAACTGCTTCCACTTTTCCAGTACTTTATACCAGTGAGCTACTTGGGTGCTAGATGCTAATGTAATCAACTTGGCTAAATTTGGTTCTATACCGCGTGCATATGCCTGGACATCATCATAAGTGAATGAGCCTTGTTTAAGGCATTTATCCATAAAAGTTTCAACTTGCTTGAGTGTATCGCGCAATAATTCACGATCAGTTACATTGATATTTGCCGCGTCAAGTGCATCCAAAGCGCTTTGAACACGTGTGTGATAGGCTTGCATTTCTGCTTTCCAGGACTGATCAGCGGCAGCATTACTAATATAAGGCGCTACAAGATCATAGGTTGCCATAGCGCAATGACCAACGGATTTTGCCATACTATATATTGCTGGTGGTGACTCGGCTTCTAGAGGTGGTTGACCTGCACGATAGAGGATGAAACGGCCACCCTTAGCGCTAAAAAGTGCCATAATCAAATTTTGACGATTTCGGAAGTGCTGCTTATAAATCGCCAACGACTTATCATATATTGGAAACATCCCTTCGTTGAGTGCATAAATATCATCAAAAGCTATTTGATCTTTAGTTGGTGACGCACCCTCATTCACTACAACGATTTTCATGAAATCCGGGATGTTTGTAGTACTGGCATTGGGTTTATTTACGACGGAGATTGTTGTCGTAGATTCAGCAGCGGCTGCTGTGTTCATAACAAGGGTAAGACATAAAACCCAAGAAAATTGATGGCGAAAAATACGGCTTAAAAAATGACGAACATCCATGTTCATGATCCTCAAAATCAGTTGCAATAAAATTTCTTCTCTATCAATATCGACGTATTCTCATAGCTAAGCAATATCAGCGATTCTCGCTCATCACCGGCTTTAAGCATGCAGGGGCAAGCTTATGCGATGGGGTGTGCTATAAATAATTAAAGCAATTCCACGTTCTTAGCGAAAATTGTTGAGTAATATATTACGGGCAGCAGAATGAATAAGCAACTTCAGATTTGGAAGTTTATTGCCAAGAGTTTACAACATCAAATTCCAGTGACACTGCTCTATGTACTAGAAAGTTCAGGCAGCAGTCCGGGGCGACAAGGATTTTTGATGGCCGTTAATGCAAGCAACGAAATGGAAGGCTCCATTGGCGGCGGCATCATGGAACATCGATTCGTAGAAATGGCGAGGGTAAAGCTTGTTCAAGAGCAAAACTCAAAAGTCCGCAAACAAGTTCATAATAAAATTTCGGGGAGAAATAGCAGTGGAATGATTTGCTCTGGGGAGCAGACTATTTTACTCTATCTGATTAAATCAACAGACATGACTGCTATTCAACATATTATTTCTTCACTCGAAAAAAACCATCATGGAACCTTAACGTTGTTCCCTGCCGGAATACAATTTGATAATGCTGTCCCTCTTAAAGATTTTGAATTCCGAATGAACGCAGAAGATGATTGGGTTTATCAAGAAAAAACGGGGTATAAAAATATTCTGACAATCATCGGTGGCGGCCACTGTTCTCTTGCTTTCTCAACGCTCATGAGCCAAATGGATTTTTATATCAAGGTGTATGATGAAAGAAAAAATCTGAAAACAATGCTAGAAAACCATACTGCGCATGAAAAATATGTTCTCACTGATTACACGGAACTGGCTTACCTGGTTTCTCCAGGACAGAATCATTATGTTGTGATTATGACCTTTGGTTACCGCACCGATGATGTAGCTTTGCGGGTCTTATTAAATAAAGAATTTCGTTATCTTGGCCTTCTAGGCAGTAAAACAAAAATTGAAAAAATGTTTGAACATTACAGAAAAGAAAACATTGATGAGCAATTACTACAACGTATTTATACTCCCGTTGGTATTCCAATCAAAAGTCAAACACCAGAAGAAATTTCTATTAGCATAGCAGCACAAATTATCTGCGAAAAAAATAAATTTCTTCTTTAATTAACTTATACTGGCGCTAGCTTTCCCCCTTGGGTCGTCTGCGCGGTTTTATATGGCGTTGGCGATTTAATCATTAATTTTTAGGCTCTATATGGGTTTCAGGGAGGTAACATGTATTTTATTATTTTCGACCGCAACATACATTTCCATTCCGGATTTTGCTCAATCAGACTCCTGTCTGATTGTCTCAAATAATAAAATACATGTTACCTCCCTGAAACCCATATAGAGCCTTTTTATTTATCTGGAGAACTCGCAGCAGCATTCAGCACCGCTTGAACATCTGTTACCCAGACCTGCTTTTGATTCTTGAAATTTTGGAGAACTCGACGCAGCGCTGCTACACCATCGGGTGTTCCAACCACAAAGGGATGAATACCAATCACAACAACTGTTGCTTCATCAGTCGGGTGAGATTCGGCTTCTCCCGCTAGTTCAGTGACATAGTCTATCCAGAGTCGTTCAATCTCACTGGGCTGTTTTAGTCGCTGAAAGTATTGTCCCATATCAACAGTAACTGTCTGATAGGGAATCAAGACCAAAGGTCCTGACTTCGTTATGATGCGAGACAAAATATCAGAGTCCATGCCGTCGAGTGAATAGGTGATACCTTCTGCTGTCGTGGCTGCGAATGTATTGGCATTAGCGTACACACTTGGGCTTGTCCATCCATGTGGTCTTGTACCTGTTTCTTGCTCAATCAGATCCAATGTTTTATGAATGTATATCTGTTGCTCGTTCTGGGGGCGATCAAGTGGGAGTATATCTGTCGAATTGTTCATACCATGTGCGATTATCGGAGCTTTTGGTACCAGAGAACGAAATATTTCCCAGACATCACGATGCTTTTGCGGAAAAAGCGCGTTCAAAGCAATACTCAACGGTATTCCCTGTTCATTGAAAAGTCTGCCAACCCGAACAACACCCCAATTTATCGCATATTGACGAAATGATTCATTGACAAAATCTGGATTTCGTCTAATTGTATCTGGTCTAAAGTTAGGTCCTTGCCCAAGGCCCCATTCTTCAACATAAAGAACAAAACAAACCGCAACTTTCTTTCCATTTGGCCATGCTGCTAAGTGAATGGGCTCTCGCGATAATCCAGTCATCCAATCAGTGCTATTTTTTACAGGCGACAGTTTTGCACCGGTTAAAATAAACAATCCTATGAATGCGAGAAAGATTTTGATGGCAGAACCAAACTTGCGTATGTTCTTTTGGCTTACGGTGCTGTCATTCTCCATATTATCCCTCCAACGCGTTTGACTTAAAAAGTCAGTGATTCCGTCGTAATAGAACAAAGCTGCTGGATTCGTTGACAGGTTAATGGCAATTGCACATCAATCCAATCGTCTTTTCCAGTCAATTCTCTGCGAGCATTTTTGATGGCGTGTATCAGTGCGAAATAAACAGATACACCTAGCGTCATACATGACTCAGTGAACGCTTTTGTTGATTTTACGGCTTGCTGTTCTGCTACATATTCTCTGGCATTACGCTCTGGGTTAACCGGATGAAGTTTGGTTCGAAAATCTATTGGAATCGTCTTAGAACAAGGTGGCTTGTAACTCCAGATGTTATCAGTAACGAGCTTCCCGTCGTGATTATAAACGAGCTCTTCTGTGGTCGCTATGCCGACACCCTGGACAAATCCCCCTTCCATCTGACCGATATCAATGGCAGGATTAGGAGATTTACAGCCATCAAAGCTAACATCCGCACGATTGATTTTGAACTCGCCAGAAAGAACATCGATCTCTACTTCGGTAACCGCGACCCCGTATGAGAAGTAGAGAAAGGGCTTGCCCTTAGGATGATGAAAAGACGGCCCCTTGTAGTGAGGACTCTTATACAGCTCTGCCACACTGAGATTGACACGATGAAACCAGGCTTTGAAAATGATTTCTTTCCATTTTAGAGACCAATGGGTACGCCAGTTTTCAATTCTTTGATCCGGCACGTACTGCTCCATGGTGACACAGAACTCCTTGAGTCTCTCTCGCAACTGTCGACACGCTTTTTCAATTGCTCCCCCATTGAGATCGAAGCCTGTTGATGCCGCAGTGGGTGGTGTATTCGAAATACAATCACTGTTATTGCTCGCTATTCTGATCAATTCAAGCGGAATACCTAATGTATTAGCGGCAAGTTGTGCAAGCTTGGTATGAACTCCCTGTCCCATTTCGACGGCACCATGGTGAATAATCACAGACCCGTCAGCCATGTTCACGTTAACAATAGCGCATGATGAATTCAGTGATCCTCGAGGTTCCGTAAATGCTATTCCATGTTTTTGCGGTATCATAACAATGCCACGCTTTCTCCAACGATGTTTGCGATTAAAAGCTTGAACCTCACGCTCACGCTCTTCGAAACGGGATGATTGCTTTAACGCATCCCATATTTCACGAATGTTACAAAAATCGAGCTCCTGACCAAAGTGAGTGGTGTCGTACGCTTCCGGCGTGCCGTTGCGATACATATTCTTTTCACGGATGTCTTCAGGTAGTACCTGACGACCAAGTTTCTTTGTTAATTCGAATGCGACGCGCTCAATAACGCTTTCCAGAATAGTCCACATTTGCACTACACCGAAAGTACGAAAAGCAGTATTGCTAGTTTTGTTGGTGCGATAACATGTTCCGTTGGCTTGAAGCGTGTCAACCCTATAACAGCCATCCGCCATAAGAAGGCTCAAATCCAAAACGGCAAATGAACAATCATACGTGTCACCAGCATCGCTCCTGAAATCCAGCCGCAACGCTTCAATTTTGCCATCATCAGTGAATGCCACATAATATTCGCCCTCATACGGATGATGTTTGCCAATCATTTGCATATCGGTGGCTCTATCATATAGCAGTCGGACGGGGCGGTTGCATTTATGCGCAGCGACTGCGGCTTGAGCGGCCACGATGTTCGCACGGTGTTGTTTGCCACCAAAACCACCGCCAATTTGTTCAAGAATAATGGATATCTGGTTAAGCCTCACACCCAGTGCTTTTGCCACTGCATTCTGAGTTCCATTCGGATTCTGAGTGGAAGAATAGACAGTCATCTGATTGTATGCACCTGGCATGGCCAGAGCACAATTTGTTTCTAAATAAAAATGAGCAGCAGGCGGCGTTTTTATCGTACCGCTGGCCACGCTAGTGTTAGGGAGTGGTTTCAATGGATTCTTCAGCCATTCTTGATTACTGCCCGAACGTTCTATCGTTGGTATACGTTGATTGATATCTTCATCTGGATCAGCTGATTTCAAGATCATCGGCATCGCTGTATTTTGCTTGATTGCATCTGCTAATGTGATGACAGCCGTAAGATCTTCGTAGGCAATACATTCCTTGCCAATAAATTCCACCACTTCTTTTGCAGACGAAATAGTTGCTGCGAGTACCATCCCTATTGGCGCCCCAACTGATGTCACTAGTCCATCACTAAAAATGGGATCATCCTCTCCTAATCCGATCAAATTCATTCCGCCTTCCGGAATATCCGCTGCCGTCACCAAGTCTTTAAAGTCAGGGAATTTTTTCCTGAGTAATTTTTTTAGTGCCGGAAGTCCAGATGCATTTTTAGTAAAAGAAAATTTAGCATGCGGACGCGCACTCATCACCATGGCTCCATGATAACCACCCACAGGTAACGCAATATCTTGCGTATATTTTATTTCACCAGACGCTTGTACAAATGCAGCGCGTTTAATAAAGGGTTTAGTCAATGGAAACATCTCGGGATACTCGATATACTCCTGAGTACCCGTGGACAAGGGGCGTATATCATGATTCGCAGCCGAAACATATTCAGATTTCACAGCTTCTGGATTTCGCTTAAGCACAACATGCAGAAAGAATTTGTAGAAGAAAGTTTCTGCGAGTTGCAGTCTGTATGCAGTTGTAATCCCTTCTTCCTCCATGGGCACCGTGAAACTCAGCACTTCTTCCTTAAGCACAACTAGCGCCGCACACAACGTTTCGGAATTCCATTTCTTGCCCTGCAAAAACTGCTCTGTTTTATCACAGCGACGTATCATGGTAGCTAGTCCACCATAAACAATAGTTATCTCTTTTGGCTTTACTAAATTGGTCTCATCAAAACAGACACGAAAACCCGCATTAACGATGGGATGCGCCATTTGTGGACGACGAGCAACACGATAGGTTTGCAGATACTCCTCTTTTCGAGTATAGGGAATGTCAAAACAGACAATGATGGCATCTTCAGGTAACACATCGGTAGCAGGCATATCAATTAAATCAAATTGCTTGCGTTTACCCTCATATTGATCAGATGCAATCGTAACTTGAGCACCTAGCGCTGATAAAACAGTAAATAAATCAGAAGGAAAAGCGCTACCACGCGCAGCATGATCTCTTGTCATGAAAATGTTACCCGCCACACTTCCAGCAGAGCGTACTTGCAAGCCGGCAATAAATTGGCCATGGTAGACCAGTGAATCAAGCCCATGTCCTTTTTCAGGACCCACTTCCTTTGCTACATTTGCAGCAAATTCAAGAAGCATCTGGATCGGTGTTGTTGCACCCACCGTTATTCCAATTGCATTTTTCACCAGTATATTCAGTGCTTGTATGCGAGAAATATCAATCAAATAAAGCGGTTTTTCATCAGGGTAGACACCCGATGCTGTATTCCCAAATATCAATTTTATGCTATTACGCCCGCACGCTTTTACAAACCGTTTCTTAATGCGCATGACTTCTTCAAGCGTATTGGGCCTGAACCACTCACGCCCACGGCCCGAAAAATGGAGTAATCGCGGCGGCAATGTGAAAGCAGGCAGCGGCTCTAGGTCAATGCGCACAAATTTGCTTTTGACGTGAACATTGCACGATGGATCGATGAGACACTTTTGGGATTTGTCAGACTCTACTTGATAGTCGCAAGCAAGCGTTCGTGCTCCTGCCAAGATAGGACGATATCCAGTACAGCGGCATAGATTGCCCCCATAAATATTTTCCAACTGCTCCTGTGAAGCTTCAGGATGTTGCTGCATGTAAGCATGTGTGTTCATTACAAATCCAGGTGTGCAAAAACCACATTGACTGCCATTGTTTTTGGCGATGCAATACTGCGCTGGATCTAGCCCTTGATGAACATTTCCTATACCTTCTGTTGTTGTGACCACGGTCCCATCGACAGCACAGAGTGGGCGAAGACAAGCGTTAACAGCGTGGTGAATAGGATCGTCAGTGGTTGGGTCACGGTAAGACAGCATGACTGTACATGCGCCGCAGCCTCCCTGTCCGCATCCTATCTTTGTTCCAGTTAAACCTACTGCATGCAGGTAATCGACAAGCATCATTGTTGGGTCTGGATTTACGATTTTAACTTCCTCGCCGTTGAGCCAAAATACAAGCTCACTGGAATACGAATCGTTCGTAACAGTGTCTTTCGAACAATGGGAATTGAATTCATTCACGGCAGATTATCCTTTATTTGCATGTGATTCAGTGTCGCGGAAACTCAAATGATAGCATGATTTTTGTGTCTATTTACATTACCAAGACGTCATCACCATTGCGTTATTTATCCCAAACTTATTTTTTACTTTTTCAGTTAACCCTTCTCTTACCACCAATAAAATTTTTAGCTTCCTGTTTACTGAATTGATTGCATCTTTCAGCACGCTTGCAAATCCTTCATTTTTCAATTCCAATGGTCCAATTTCATCGATGATCAACCAGAACAGCTGCCTATTCCTAATTGAATCTCTAATGATCTTGCTTGCTTTTAGAAAAGCTGATTGACGAAATACATATCGGCCTATTGTAATAATTGCCATATCCTCTGCACTCGCTTCCATAGTAAATTGTTCTCTGCTGTGCACATCCATGAAAACTTTTTTTCCCTCAATTTCTGGCGTGATGATACCGTAAACATCATTTCTTCCTGCCGACCAATTTAATAATTGAGTTGTTTTGCCGGATCGTATGGGGCCACTCAGTATATATGTTTTTTTCTCAGTCATAGGGTGAGTGCAATGTATTAAGTAATATTATTTTACCGCAAAGTAATATCCGTCTTCCTCCTTTATTATGAGCTGTGAGCTGCCAACTTTTACTTACTAGCTGCTTAGTATGGGGGAGAAATTTTAAAATATTTTGAATCATCTCATTTTCTCTGATTTTATTTTTTTGCAGCCATGTATTTAAAAGCCAGCTTAAGGATGGCCATACAAGAAAATAACATGTCAGCATGATAAGGATGGAACGAATAAATATTCTCGTGGGCATATTCGGTGGCAGAAGCACAGACGATTGAATATATAATAAAAGAAGCACGAGCCAAATAAAAATAGCGCTTTTTCTTAATTTCTTTATTCTTTTTGAAGGTAAAGGCATTCCAATATCATTGGTATCATTTATATCCGTGGTCAGAAGATACTCCTTGTGCAGAGCAATCCATGAATGGATTTTTTGCGGCAATCTTCCGGCCCAGAACCCAACTAATATGCCTACAATGATATGGATCAGAACATAACCTATAATGAAAAAAAAGCTATAATTGATTAGTATTGTTTGTCTTGTTATACCATTGATGAAAATATTAATAGCCTGCCAAAGATCATTACCATATACAATAGTTAAAACAACAATACGCTGTAGTCCTGACTCAAGCAATACTAGTATTCCAAATAATAAGCAAGACAATGGATATGTTTTTCTATTCCAGAATAAAACTTCGCCAATCAGTCCCTGGAAGAGCACAGCAAAATAGGCAGGTGGTGGCGCTTGAGGACTTAGCATCATTTTAAATATAGCGACAATCATTGTAGCTTTCAGTATAGAACCTTTTGAGGGCGCATGATATGAAATTAGAGAAATACAGATTACCGCACAGCTTCCCACAATCAAACCAGAGGCAGGAATTTTAGCTCCATGAATGATGCCTCCCAGCATGACTTCACATAAGATCCATAACGCGATCAGGCGATAATAAACCAGCTGCTCTATTCTAGTTTCCTGCTGCGATTTCAACTAAAATATCCAAATTAAGTACGATAAGTATCTTTAATAAAATAAAGTAACAGGATTGAAATCAAAGAGCAAAATGGCAAAGTCCAAAGATATGTAAAAAATTCTTTAGAAATATGTGTGACAAATATATAGGGAATAAATAACATCAGTGTATTAAATATAAAGACGGCTGTATTTAGAAAACTTATCGCGACACCTCGCGTACTGTCAGATGAAATTTCACTAACAATGGTGTAAAAAAGCATGGAACCTGAAAGTAAAAAACCTATCAGAAATGAAATTATTTTAATGGGAATAAGAGTAGTCAAATTGAAGTGTGGCAGATAGATACCTAATAGTAAAGCCATCGTGCCAAGCACAAGCGTTATATGAATAACCATGATTCTCGACTTAACGAGATTTGAACACCAGCCTAATAATGGTGTACCAATCCCTATACCAAAAAAAATCATCCCGCTAATAATCATCGCGTCAAGATTTTGCACTAAATAATAAGTTTGAATTTGCAGATACCAAACACTTCCATAAGCCAGTAACACGCCGAAAGAAGTGGCTGCCGCAATTGAGGAGAGCCAAATTTGCTTGTTGTGAAGTACGCTTGCTAGTGATTTTTTTAATGAAATACCCGCAGGACGTTTATAACTTAGGGGCGTTTTTACTAATAACAAAGTTAAAATAAATAATAAAAAACCGAATATCGCTAGCCCTTGATAAATTTCGCTCCATGAATGCGTTTGTAATAAAATAGTAAAATTGTAATGAATAATGCCTGCAGAAATACACGAAATCGTTTGCGTCAAACCAAATAATATAGGAAAAACTCTACTGGAAAACCATTGTGATATCAAAATTGCCGCAGCAATAAAAGAAAAAGCAGCACCTATGCCTTGCAAAAAATTCGATAACGAAAAAATAATAAGATTATCTGATATTGAAGTAATCAGATTTCCTAATGCTAATAAAAAAACGCCTGTACTCACTATAAAGCGCGCATTAAATTTATCGAGCAAATAACCTGCTGGAATTTGCATACACGCAAACCCCAAAATAAAAGCACCTGTCGCTATAGATACACCAAAATTACTGGCATGAAGAGTTGTTTTTATAGCACTCGAAAAAACAGCTGCAGCCGTATTCAAACAAAAAGAATAAATAACAAATAACGTTGATATAAACCAGACAATAGGTCCATATATTTTATTTTGCATAATAGTCCCGGATTGTTTGCAAAAAACAACATCTGTTAATCTATTATGTCGCGCGATTTTCGTGCGCGTAGACATGGATGCTCTTATGTATCATCCCGAAAATAGCGACTCGCTTGTTTCAATTCTCAATTTGCTATTTCAGCCTAAAATGACCAATGCCGCTGATGATCCCAAATGTTTGCAAAAGCCATAAAATGACCACAATAACGACTATTACATTTAAAATAGTCTTTATAGACCCTGCCATTGGGATATACGTATTAATTAGCCAGAGTACAAAGCCAACGACAATAAGAACAATAACAATTGAAATGAGTGACATAACAATCCTTCGTATCAGTAGTTTAGATTAGTATCTCAGAACATATTAATTAATACAATTCCTAGTTCTACTGAACATCAAATATGCAGCTAACTCTTTGGAGATGAACGGGTTAACCGAACCTATACAATTTATACTTTATAAGTAACTATTCAGCGCGGAGATATTCATATACTTTTTTGTATTATTTACTCATGGACAGAGCTTGTCTCGCACGGGTTGCGGAGAAGTCCGTAAGTGCAAAACTAGTACAGGATGAACTTGTTAACACCCCAACCTGAATGTTGCGTAATGCCACTCTATGTCTCTCATAGCGATTATTTGTTAACGCTTTTATCTGAAATGACATAATTGTTATATGTTTGTCATATTATTGTTTGCATTTGTCTTGTAAAATTGCTAATTAACCATAACTTAGATAGATAAGGGAGTAAGCATAGTACTCAGAATATATTAAAAATTTGGCTCTATAGGGATTCCAGGGTCTTGGTTATTTTTTATGCTAAAACGGAGTCACGGTAGTATATCTGTAATCAATGAGTTGTGACGAGCGAGTATATTAAAATGTCATTTTTAGAAAAGCTTACTCTTGAGGAGTTGGACTATATCCTTAATTGCAACAAGCTAAAAGAAATAAACCGGAAATTTGATGAACACATCACCATGGATTGGATTCATAATCTAAGACAAAAGCATAAACTAAAAATCAAGAACAATCGAGTTAGTCAATCTTTATTTGAATCACTAAATGATGCACCAAGTTATCCTATCGTAGCCATATGGTCTTTGATAGGTTTAGTAAATTTAGGACTCATTACTCTCATAGTGATAACTGTCGGGTGTGCTGCCCTCACTTTAACATCTGGTGGTATATTTTTTTATTCGACTTATAAAGAAAAACAAAAAGAAATGAAAAAAAATAACCAATTTATTGACCTTGCTGTCCTGAAACTAGCATGCGCTAAAGAAATTATTAATAGACGACAAAATGAAATCGAGACATTACTCCATAAAAGTAATATAAAACTAGAACCTTTTAAAAAATCTATCACTCCAGTGATCAAACAATCTATCAACCGTAATCCACATCGATTAACGATGATGAAAAACTCACTTAGTGTAGGAATGCTCACTAGTGCTATGTTATTTGGAACTTATTATTTAGGGATAAGTAGTGTAGTCGCCGCATTTGGTGCTTCAGCTGCCGTATCCATGATGTTAGGTCCGATTGGACTGGGCGTGGCCATTGGCATTGCTGCGGGGATAGGTATCTATTTTGGATATAAGTATTATCAGACTTGCAAGCGTACTGCAAAAATTAATAAAATACAAAAGTACCTGATAAGTGAGATTGAACTGAAAACACAAGAGTGTGATAAAATGCAAAATGAATTACAACAGTTACAACAGTTACAACAGTTACCATCAGCAAACCATGTCGCCACCCTTACCTGTAAGGAAACTAAATCATGGAAAAGACCAAGATCAAATTCATATTCCTATTTTACTAGCCCAATGAGCTTGACGTACAAGCCTAATGGTGGGTTTCTTAACAATAGAAAAGAGGCCTATCAAGAAAGAAATTTTGATAGGCCTCAATTTGTAATTTAAATAAAATCGGGAGTTACCGCTGTTGTTACCTTTGATTTCATGCTTTTCATAGCCTAGATGGGTCGTTAATTCCGCTTGTAGTGCCCGTTCTGTCAGCGCAAACACATATCGCTAATGTTTATTAGCATTAAATTTATCAGAGAAACCAGTAAAAGCACAGTTGAAAGTTAATTCACTCATTTCATCTCCTTGATCGTCAGTAATTTTTTTTAATTCCTCTTTACTAGTTGCTATATGACATAAAATATTCGCCAGAAGTAATTGTGCAGATTTTACCAATACAATATTTATTTGTAACTCAGTCGGTAGCTTTAAAAATTCTTGTAGTAAAACCATACTGAGTTTCTCGGTAATGTTATTAATTGCATTGGTAATTAATTCTTCTTGATTTTCATTTGTCATTTCTTGTTCCTGATTCGTTATGAAAATAGCCTTACGCTAAATTTTTAGGTAATTTTAAGACTGATTGTATGATAGCCTCTGCTTCTACCTCCACTAAGCAACCGCCTACTAATTTAGCCTGAATCAATGTATTAACGGGTCGAATTTGGCGGAATTTATCGCCGTGAATTTTTGCAACTAGTTCCCAATCATTAATATCATTAACATAAATTCGAGTACGCACGACATCATTCAATGTGCCGCCTAGTTTCACAATAGCTTGCTCGATTCTATTTAAGATAAAGTGCATTTGTTTAGCAGGATCGCCATGATCAATAATACCTTCTGGGCCAGAGGCTGTCGTGCCTGCAACAAAAATAGTATTGCCGACGCGCACAGCACGTGAAAATCCAGCGATTTCTTCCCAGATAGTTCCCGATGAGAATATCTGCTTATTAATGTTGCTCATATAAATATCTCTTAAGCCTTACCTATCAGATATAATCAGTATTAAAACAAGCATTGTCATTTCAAGGTATGTAAGATTCAATTGTCTAAAAGGAATATACAGATAAGAAAGAAGAAATGCTCGTCAAAAGATACTGAGCATGATAAATCATCTCATTCAAAGCCACATTCAGCTGCTATCGCTTCTAAATCACGATGCAGATGAGTCATAAATAAAGCAGAATATAAAATTATGATTTAAAAGATAACACTACAATAAGGAAATATCCAGCCATTCCCGCTAAAAGCGCGGGACGGCTTAAATGTTTATATGATCAATCCGAAATGAATTCGGATTGATCACTTAGAGGGGGAATCGCGCAGCCCCCTCGCTTCGCTCTCCCCCTCTAAGAACACCCCATCGCCCCGACATGCTTAAAGCCGGGCGTTAGCGGGAATGGCTGGGATATATCTTTAATTTTATGTTTGACACCTTTATTGTTATATTAATTAGATCCAAGGAAGATTTCCTCATGAGGAGATAAACGATGTCAAGGGTATTAGCACCGATTACACCTGCTCCTGATTTTACGTTACGTGTTACTGCCGATCAAACATTATCCCGAAGTGGACTAAAGATAAACTTATTATCACCGTTTTTTATCCTGCTGATTAAAGCCTGGTTTGTGGTGATTAAATGGCATTGCTAAACTAAATATTTCCAGAATAGCGCGGAACCTTCTTACCACTTTGAATAAGGTAGGAAAATAAAATCAATAATTTATAAAATAGGAATATTCAAAATAATGGATCAATTTAGTATTTATATTTTTTTATTTAGTATTATTGTTTTACTTGGTCAATTATTTCAAAAATCTACTATTCCTATCGCTTTGATTCTTGTTGTATTTGGAATGCTGCTTAGTTTCGTTCCATTTTTACCAGAAATAAATCTAGACTCTAAACTTGTTCTAAATTTTTTTCTACCCTTGTTAGTGTATCAAATCAGTGCATTTAGTTCATGGCGTGACATGAAAAGCCAATTTCGTCCAATCGCATTATTATCAATCGGTCACGTGATATTTATTACTATTTTAGTTGCAGGAGTCATTCATGTATTGATTCCACAAATAGGATGGCCTTTAGCATTTGTGTTGGGAACAATTATTTCACCACCTGATGATGTAGCCATTGTTGCAATTGCTGAAAAAATTAGGATACCAGAACGTATTTACATCATCCTTGAAGGCGAAGGAATGTTTAATGACGCAGCGGCTTTAACTTTGTTTCGATTTGCTTTAGCAGCTGCAATTACAAATGAGTTCTCTATCGCGCATGCATTTTTCGATTTTTCCGCCATGATTATCGGTGAAACATTATATGGACTGATATTAGGCCATCTTCTTGGTAAATTAAGAGCAAAATTTTTAAATACACCATTACATGTTATTGCTTCATTTTTAACACCTTTTTTAGCTTACATTCCTGCAGTAAAATGTGGTGGTACAGGAATCCTTGCAACAGCAATTGTTGGTTTTGTGATTGGGAATCAATATACATTACGTTTTACTCCAGAATACAGATTAATTGCTTTATCAATATGGCCTACATTAGGATTCGCAATCCAAGGACTCATATTTTTATTAGTAGGCTTAGATATGCGATCTACTTTTATCCGTATTTCATCGATTCCGTTCGAAACCTTATTGTTATACCTATTTTCAATTACTGTTGTTGTAATTGTCGGTCGATTCATTTGGGTATATGGTGCCGTTATATGCTTACCAAGATTGTTATTTCCCTCCCTTCGCAAAAAAGATCCTTATCCAACATGGCAATATCCATTTGTTATCTCATGGTCAGGTATTCGAGGCGGCATATCATTGGCTGCAGCTTTAGCTATTCCGGCCTTAACTGTGAAAATTGGTGGTATTGATCCGCGAGATTTGCTGGTTTTTCTCGTGTTTTGTATTATTGTAGTCACTCTTGTATTACAAGGATTATCTCTTCCGTTTATTCTTAGAAAATTGGGTATTGATAAAGTTGGTCAATCTGAAAGATATACGGAGCATATGACCGAATTACAAGCCCGAGTTCAAATGATAAAAGCTGCACTGAATTGGCTTGAAAAATGCAAAAAAAAGATAAAAAATAATAAGAAATTGTCGCTAGATGTATCTCTGTATATTTATGAATATCAAATGTTAAAAAAACAATTTGAATCTAGAATTTTGGACCACGATAGAATATCAGTTCATGACGAACAAGCAGAAATAAAAGAAAAATTATCTCTTTTATTCCAAGTTATTGAAGTTGAAAGAGAAGAGCTTTCCAGACTGTGGTATGAAGAAAGAATTAATTTAAGAATTAGAAACAAATTATTAGCTACCCTGGATCATCAAATTCAACATCACTTATTTTGATACATTTTTATCTAAAGGATCCTTGTTCTGTGCTGCTAAAAGCTCGTAATGCACCTGACACTGAGTGAGTTTATAGATGTACTCAAATCCACCCAGTAAGCCAACTGCATTACTGGGCAAGCTTACTACGTAGATTCTGATTGATAGCGTATAATGAACAAACATAGGTGGATAGGTACAGATATGAAAAATAGTAATAACAAAAGGACTTTAACATTATCACTCGGCGCCCTTGGAGTGGTTTATGGCGATCTTGGCACCAGCCCTCTTTATGCACTGCAACAAACGTTATCTGGTGAAGCCATTACGACGGAAACTGTTTTTGGCGTGTTATCACTCGTCTTTTGGTCTCTGATTTTAGTCATTTCGACTTCTTATGTAAGTGTTTTTTTACGCGCCGACAATGAGGGAGAGGGCGGCGTATTGGCATTGTTGTCATTGCTCAAAAGATATGTCAATAAGTTTCCTCGATGGCTTTTTTTAACAGGCATAGTAGGCGCAGGCTTGCTGCTAGGCGATGGTATGATTACACCTGCTATTTCTGTCATCAGCGCAATTGAAGGGTTAAGGGTGATTTCACCCAATTTTTCTCACCTGATCTGGCCCATTTCATTTATTATTCTGTTAACCCTCTTTCTTTGTCAACGTTTGGGTACGGCTAAAATTAGCTTTATTTTTGGGCCCATTTTATTGTGCTGGTTTATTATCATTGGCATCTTGGGAGCAATCGCTATCTTTCATCACCCAGGTGTTCTTTCTGCTATCAACCCTTATTACGCATTGGCATTAATTTATCATGGTGGTTGGCATGCTTATCTTATGTTAGGAGGCGTTTTTTTAGTGATAACAGGAGCGGAAGCGATGTATGCGGATTTAGGACATTTTGGACGAAACCCAATTCGTATTGGATGGTTTGCTGTCGCACTACCCGCATTGTTGCTCAATTATTTTGGTCAAGGTGCAAATTTACTGCAATCACCAGAGGCGATTGCAAACTCATTTTATACGCTTTCGCCTGATTGGTTTTCATATCCATTACTGGTTATTGCAACCGTCGCTACCATTATCGCGTCACAAGCAGTTATTACAGCCAGCTTTTCTCTAGCCAGACAAGCTATTTTGTTAAATGTATGCCCCCGCTTATCTATCATCCATACTTCCGAAGAAGAAATGGGACAGGTATATGTTCCAAAAATTAATTTCATTATTGCCGTCGGTACGCTTTCATTGGTAGTAATATTTAAAAGCTCAGATGGATTAGCAGCAGCTTTTGGAATGGCCGTCAATTTAGTAATGTTGATTGTAGCAATATTGGTGATGTGTGTTGCGCATCAGAATTGGAAATGGTCAATAACAAAAATTTTCCTAGTATTTTCTCTAGTCATTTTAATTGATTTGGCATTTCTCGGTGCAAACCTTCATAAAATTTATCAAGGTGCCTGGATTCCGTTGGCGTTTGCTGTGGCAATCAGTATCATTATGATCACCTGGCAAAAAGGAGTTGAATTATTACGCTCTTCTTTTTATACAAAAAAAATATCTTTACCTGATATTATCAAGCAATTGGATCATACGAAATTAAATTACTTGGAAGATCTAACCACGATATTTATTACCGATCCATATGACAACAGCGGTGGAAGTTTTTTTAATTATATAAAATTAAATCGCATCTTACCGAAACAAGTGTTGATTGTCAGTGTCGTCATTGAAAATTATCCTTATGTACCTGAAAAAAAATGCTATGAATTGACTGAGGTAACTAAAGGGATTTGCAACTTGATATTACATTATGGTTTCATGCAATCAATTAATATTCCACGAACATTAGCCTTAGGCGAAAAAATGAAAATCTTTCCTTTTACACTTGATGTAAACAAAGCGACTTTCTTAGTTGAAATAATCAATATCTCTATGACCAAGAAAAGATACCCACGTTTGTTCTATTGGCAAAAAGAATTATTTGGGTTCTTGCTACGTAACTCGGCACTCGATATCGAATTTTTCAGATTGCCTTACAATCGTACGATTGCAATTGGCTCTTATTGCGAAATTTAATATTTAATAATCAAATTTTTGACAAAGACAGGCTATCAAAGCTGGAGAAATTCCTTATCGTAAATTAGGAGCAAAATATGGTATCGCTGCCCCACAAATTAGCTGTAATAAACGAGTCATTATGTTTGGATTTGAAAAAAGCGAACGTTACCCCAATGAAAAACCCGTACCGTTCACAGTTCTTGTCAATCCTGTGATTACTATTCTCTCTGATGAAACAACTGACGGCTGGGAAGGATGTTTAAGCGTCCCTGGACTGTGTGGCCTTGTTCCTCGTTATAATAAAATTCAATACGAAGGTTTTGACCAGGAAGGTAACCCTATTTCGAGAATAGCTGAAGGATTTCATGCACGAGTTGTACAGCATGAGTGCGACCCTATCGATGGTATTTTGTTTCCGCAACGAATCAAGGACATGAAATTTTTTGGCTTTGAAGATGAACTCAAAGATATCATCCGGCCTAAAGAAAAATTACAATCACACGAATGAAACATGCAATTTTTTACCAATAAAATGAGCGGCCTTTACCAACGTATTAAGTGTGACTGACGTATTACTAGGATCTAGTAACCTATCCAAGGCTGAGCGACTCGTTCCCATTTTTGCAGCTATCTCAGTTTTACTGAGGTGTACTTTTTTCATTTTTTTCTCAAGCTCGTAGGCAATAACTCTTTTTATTGCAATAGCCTCAGCATCTTCTAATAATCCCTCTTCTTCAAGAAAGCTATCTAGCGTAGTGCCTCTATATTTATTTGTAGTCATATTGCCCTCCTCAACGCCTGTTTCTGTGCGATAAAAAACTGCGCCTAATTTTCTTGTCTTAATATCCATTGATACCTCATATTAATTTTACCAAAATGGTAAAAAAATCAAGTAGCTCCGTGGGTTTATTTTAAATGGTTACTAGCAAAAAAATACGATTGATCTCGTACTACAACGGTAGCGGGAGTAAAGCAAATTAATCGTGCGTTAGGATCATTCAGAAATTGTTGAAACCAATCAGGCCAACATGATTGATTATTCTTGCCTAAATACTTGGAAAATATTTCTTTGGCTATCGTTATGTCAAAAGGAGTAAGCTTTGCTGTTCCACGAAATCCAACATGGTGTAATTTGCCCGATGTCGCATCATAATCTACAATGCCAATAGCACACCGATTATCTTTTTCAATACGGTAACAATAGGTATCCTTTTTAATATCAGTACATATCCATAGGACTTCATTTTTCCACAAACACCATACTGGTGATTCTCGTGCTCCATCGGCACCCGATGTTGCTAAATGCGCAAATAAGGGTCTCCTCATAAATTCATCTAAATTTAGAGAGGGGCTTTTATCAATTATTTTCACTATAAATTCTCCCGCAAGTAAAGAGTCTAATACAAATGTTATGATCTTCACCCATAAAACTGTTGATAGACTTCATCTAGCTTTCCACTTTTAAACAGTATTTTCATTTTAGCAATCATGTCACGAATTCGAGAGGGCAAAATTTTATTGGAGCTAGCCATAAAATCTTTATCCTCTTGTGCGGTAGAATCTTTTCGTATGCTATAAACATAATGCCCAGAGAAATAGACATTGCCACTTTCTTCCGTTACTTCATTAATTGCAAATAGGAGTATTTTTCCAGTGGCTTCCAATTGAAAGAATAATAATGTTTTTGTATCATCATCAATCACAACTCTTTCTCTAATACGAATAATATTCGTATTACTCCCTTGAGTTACATCACTTCCAGGCATGATAATCTCTCGAATAAAACCCATCTGTGCATTTTCAATAACATCGCAAGATTTAATTTCATCAACAAATAGAGATACTTTTTTTGCTTTTACTTTAGCTAATTTCCAGAAATCATTGATTGATATTTTTTCAAGATCATTTGGTTCATTAATAGCCTGCTTGAAGTCAAAAGTGAAAAAGTCGGCATCCTTGCTTAATATTTCCTGTTTAAGCTGATTTAGATTTTGATGTGGGTTGATGGAATGCGTAAATTTTAAATTACTCATGGGATTTCCCGTTTAAAATTTTTCTGTATAGGGTCGTAAATCAATTTCATGTGTCCAGGCTGTTTGATCTTGTTTATGTAGTTGCCAATAGGTCTCGGCAATTGCTTCTGGGTCTAAAAAAGTATCCACAGGTCTGTCAGTAAAATGCTTTAATACAGTAGGAGTGGCGATATATGCCTTTTAATGTCTATTAGATTGAAATTGGTCCATTGCTTACTATGGTATTCTTTTCAATTGCCTGTGCATATGCAAAAAATGCACTCCCTCCCTTAACATAACCAAGTAGTGCTTTTTTACTAGATGGTGCGATGGCAAAGCAACCCCAGCTTCGTCCTGCTCGGTGATTCATCTTAATATATTCAGGTGATGCATAAGGTGCTTCATGAATGACAATATTGCGTCTGCGCGCATTGTCATTCACACCTTTTTGTAACCCATCAAGACGCATAGACTTGCCATGTCCTCCATAATATTCATTTGATGTTACATACAATCCTATACTTGTGGCTTGCGTATTATTTTTATTTGAAAATCGACTTGCGTAAAGCAGACCACTACCAGCACCCTGTGTAGTGTGTAGCTTCATCAATACTTTATTTTGATGTAAATTAAGAACCCACATACGTTTTCTGTAAGAAGGTAACGTAAAATCAACTACGGTCAGTGTGTTTTTGTTACTCCCTAATTTTCCATGATGCAGAGCCCATGAGTATGCATTAAGAGCAGCCTTCAACGCCTTCGGTTTCAAACCCTCAGATGAGGCAACGGAAATCAATTTATTCACATCGACGTCAGCAACTTTACTACTTTTTTTCACAACGTAGTGTGCTATTGCTGTTGATGGAGAACTATTTTCTACTACTGATGCAGAACTATTCTTTGTTACTACTGATGCAGGACTATTCGTTGTTACTGCTGATACAGAACTATTCTTTGCCGATGAGAAATATGGCTTTACCCACAATAATGCAATAAAAGTAGTGGATATAAGAAGAATGGAAGTTAATAAAGCTCTCATACATAACCCTCACTCTGATTACTCAACATTGATTTTTTAATGGGTAAGACTACAGTCATTCCCGCTAACCTTACGTGATGGAGTGTTCTTAGAGGGGAGAATCGCGATTCTCCCCTCTAAGCGATCAATCTGAATTCATTTCGGATGGATCGTATAAACATTTAAGCCATCCCGCGCTTTTAGCGGGAATGGCTGGTAAGACTATCATTAGTAGATTATAAAATAAACCAAATATGTGTATTTAACTAATAATAATACAATTTCTTCTTTAAAATCTTATATATCGCAAATTCTTAGCTTAGCTTTAATTTTAATCACCCCTCATTTTACTTGAAATCATTACATGATTTTTATGTACGCAAAACAAATAAGGTATCTACCACGAATTATTAATTTTACTCTTAAATCAATCAGATAGAAAATGAATGGGCTCACACGTAACTATTCAGCGCAGAGATATTTATAGTATTTTTTTGTATTATTTATCGCAAAACAAGCTCATCCTGTACTGGTTTTACTCTCACGGACGTCCTGTCCGTGAGTAAATAATACAAAAAAACATATAAATATCTCTGCGCTGAATGGTTACGCTCACACGTACTATTTTAAAATTTGGCTCTATATGGTTCCAGGGAGGTACCATGTATTTTATTATTTGAGACAATCAGACAGGAGTCTGATTGAGAAAAATCTGGAATGGAAACGTATTTTGCGGTCGAAAATAATAAAATACATGGTACCTCCCTGGAACCCATATAGAGCCTAAAATTTTTTAGTAGTAAAATATAAAAAACCACCGTGCGTGTGAAAGAATTTTACATAAATGTTACTCATTCCCCTGAAAAAAACCTAGCGATATCACTAACTCTGATAGGTGGAGAGTTTTAAGCTCATGAATCTATTTCATTGCTATACGAATCTAATATGAAAGAGTATGAAACGCTGGAAACATTGCTTGCTAGTAAAATAACCGGAATAAACGTAGAAAATTCTAACTTGAGCTGACAGTAAATACCTAGTCTTACCTTTTGCATCTAAATTTTAATATTGTAATTTATTTTCAGATTATTCTCGTTGCTAGCATTAGAAATTGATACTTGGATGATGGCCAGGTGAGATGCAGTCAATTTTTGTATCTTCACCCATGGTGTAAGCTGCATTAATGGTGATCATGCGTAAGGCTTGCTCAAGATTGACTCGCTCCGCAGGAGCATGCACTTTGCCGGATAAGCCAAAACGATTCACTACCCCATACTTCTTTGAGCAATTCAGGTGTATCCGAATGTAGTGCAGTAGATACACCCGCATTTAACAACGATACAGCTGTATCTGTCCTATCTGTATCCAGATAAGGTTCATACCGTTCTGACCGTGCATATAGAGAGCTGGGATTTGCACTGACCACACCTATTTTTTTTACTACGATGCCGTGCCGTGTACGTTAACATTTTTTGAAATGTACTCGATTCGGACTTAAATTTCGGTTATAGAGTGAATAACTTTACTAACTATTCCATACTTTATCGCTTCTTCAGGGGTCAGCCAATAATCGCGTTCCGTATCTTGTTCTACACGAGCTAAGGGTTGACCAGTCCGTTCAGAAATAATGCCATTAATCCTTTTTTTTGTTTCTAAGATTTGTCGAGCTTGTATTTCTATGTCTGTTGCTTGCCCACGTGAACCGCCCATAGGTTGGTGTATAAGAAACCGAGTATTGGGTAGGCAATAGCGGTTTTCTAATTCAGCAGCGAGATATATATGCGTAGCAATGCTTGCGACATAACCTGTGCCAACTACTGTTACTTTAGGTTTGATGAATTGGATCAAATCAAAAATAGAATCCCCAGATTCAACGTGACCGCCTGGCGAATTGATATACATAGTAATATCATCATCGCTGGTACTTGCTAATGCAAGCAATTGTGACACTATAGTTTTAGAAAGAATGGGATTCATTTCGCCATAAAGCAAAATAGTCCTAGATTTAAATAGCTCTTTTTCAATAACTGGATTCTGCGATGGTTGCTCATTCTTTTCATTTTCTTGATCTAATGTTTCCATAATAGCCCCATAATAATTTTAAATTTAACGAACTATACACATTTTTTTCAATACTTTAAACTCGATGTTCTAGTTTTTAACAACAAAAACTATAAAAAGTGGGAGGGATGCCTTATTTACACTGAACTTTGGCCACGAAATGGGCCGCAAAACATATGGAAGTCCACGTATTCACGCAGAATTGCGTTCAGAAGGAGAAGCATGCTCACGTCGACCGGGTTGTGCATTGCTATTTTTTATCGTTATTTTGTTGGACCTTCCGAGTAAGGATTGCTAAACCTACACTGCAAATTAATACCATGATAAGCAAATAAATACTAGGCGTCTGATAAACATTGTAGCCTTCCCTGATGACATTCGTAACTATAAGTGGCGCCAACCCACCAAATAAAGTAAATCCAACGTTATAGCAGAATGCAACACCAGTTAGACAAATTTTCGATTCGAAAATACTGGTAATAGCATACGGCGTAATCATAGCAGCAACACCTTCTAAAAATCCAAGAATGATTAAACCTATTGTGACATGAGCACCATGAATAAATAGATAGCTAAGAGGAATTAAAAAGCAGCACAGCAACAACAACCATTTCAAAATGATAAACGGTTCATAATATTCAGCTATTCTTCCTGAGAAATAGATTGCAAAAATGTTCACAATCATCAAAGCTGTCATAGCATAACTTATATCTTGATTGTCCAATTTTAGCATTTCATGCAGATACGTTGGCATAAAGATAATGGCCACTACAACCAACCCAGACATCACGGCTACCATTGCTGTTCCTGCAAAAACTTCTATCCAGTGATAACGGAATAAATAAATCAGCGGCACTTTAGGTTTATCATGAACTCTCTGGAATACAACGGTTTCATGTAATGTTTTTCGAATGCGATAACTGATCATGCAAGCAAAACCACCGATAATAAAAGGTAACCGCCAACCAAATTCTGTTAATTGTTCTGTTGTAAAAAAATAATTTAAAATATAGTTAACTAACATCCCTAATAACAATCCACCATTTACACCAGACATCGTGAGACCGAATGCGATACCACGATTTTTTGCAATGGTTTCGCTAATATAAACATAGGTGCTAGGTAACTCCCCTCCTAAAGCAAGACCTTGTATCAATCGCAAAATCAGTAATAAAAAAGGTGCGGCAATTCCAATTTGTGAATAAGTAGGCAGCAAACCAATGCCCAATGATGCTACACCCATTAAAACAATCGTGATAATAAGGACTTTTTTTCTTCCATGCTCATCACCGATATGGCTAAAAATAATGCCACCTATAGGTCGTGCGATATATCCTAGAACAAATACGAGATAACTCTGAATAATAATAATCAGCTCATTGTGACTTGGAAAAAATTGATGCGCAAAATATATGGAAAAAACACCATAAATGATAAAATCATAAAATTCTAACATCCCGCCAAGAGCCGCTAATGTTACAATTTTTCGTTGTTGCTGATTTAATGAATGCTTTGCCATGATTAAAATTACCTGATGATAGCCCTCTAAAAAGCGACAAGATATTCACAAAAACAATCGTGCCTCCTACTGCAATGATGCATACGATACCATTACGTTTGTTTTTACTCAATGCGCGTCATATTGTTGCGGTTTAAAACGTATGTGCGGGTGTATGTTTTTATTTTTTATCACAAAAAAATATGAACATACTTTTTATAACCGCTATAAGCCACTAATAATTGCTAACGTACATATGAAAAAAATTTATTTATAATCGTACTCGACTGCATGGATTATACTTTGGAGGGAAGCTTGATTGAGCGCTCAGAAAGCATAAAAACTCCATTACCTCGAAAATGAAGGGTTCGCGGGTATTTTGGAGAAATTGCCACATGAGCTTTGAGCACTTTAAAAATAAAAAAATTGTATTTCATTATCAGTGTAGTATCGATAAGTCGACATTCAAAATTAGCATAACATTCTTGAATTAATGGAGCATCCACATGGAAGCTAGATATTGCAGTGAGTTTAAATACCTTGAATTTATCTATGTTAACGCCAGAACAATTACCGATATCTACAACTTTTTTCGCCATATCTTGCGTTGGAAAGTTAATAACACATACTTTGCTTTTTCTCATCATGTTGAAGCTGTGATTTTGATTACTGATGATACAGCCGATCAAAGAAGGTAAATTCCATAACAGTATACCAACCCATCGTCATGATGTTACTTTTTTCGTCCCATTTTGAGCTTACGAGCACAACAGATCCAGGCTCCAGAAATCGACGAATCTCATGTACGGAAAAGTCTTTTTTTTCATAAGTCTTCATCCCAAATCGCCAATAAACTGCAAATATTAGATTGGGATGCTAACGACATTTACTTATTGCTAAAACCATTCAGGTTCTTTAGTGACATTCGTATCCCCAGTAAATTGCTTTAGCATTTGCGCGCCATAAAATATGTAAGGAGTCATTGGCTGCATGATAGATACCTGCTCCAGTTTTTCTGCCAGACTTTTAGGAATGGTAAAATCAAGTGCCTTGAGATTATTTTCGAGCTGGTCCATTTTTGTTGCACCGATAATAGTTGAGGTGACACCTGGACGTTCGGTAATCCAATTTAATGCCACTTGAGCTGGCGACTTGCCAATCTCATGAGCAACCGATTTAAGTACTTCGAGAATTTCCCAATTATGCTGGTTCTTCAAAACCAAACCCGCTATGGGATGTTCTTGTACGCTGGCATTCCTCAAGCGGCCTTGTGTCACATTTAATGTATTTCTATCATATTTTCCAGATAAAAATCCGCCCGCCAAAGGACTCCAAACACAAATGCCCATACCTAGTGTTTGCACCATGGGAACATATT
>Ga0207082_1007_pt1 | contig 52465 bp, 45 predicted proteins | sample Alteio_BWMinHeat_56_FD_153588 | JGI IMG/M metagenome (GOLD analysis project Ga0207082, IMG submission 153588) | Enriched cells from forest soil in Barre Woods Harvard Forest LTER site, Petersham, Massachusetts, United States -... | ecosystem: Environmental > Terrestrial > Soil > Temperate forest >...
ACTTTCTTTGATCACATTACAAATCACGTTAGGCATTCTCAACATTGTCTGGCTACGCCCAGTCTGGATTGCATTAAGCCATCAAGCAGTCGCTATCCTATTGTTACTAACCCTGATAACGACGCTCGTCAAACTATCCTTTGCTAGAGAACGATAATATGACCCCTGGAATACGTGATTATCTTACTCTTTGCAAGCCACGCGTGGTCTTGCTCATGTTACTCACAAGCTGGGCTGGCATGTATCTTGGCGCAGTCAATCCGATTCCGTGGTGGCTATGGATTAATGCAACCCTTGGCATTGCATTGATGTCAGGATCTGCCGCAACGCTTAATCATATTATCGATCATCGTATTGATGCCGTAATGGACCGCACCAAACATCGACCACTCGCCAGTGGAAAACTGACATTACATGCCGCGTGGCTATTTGCAACCCTGCAAGGAGTAATAGGATTTCTGATTCTATACATTGGCGTGAACACACTCACCGCTATTCTCACATTATTAGCAGCGATTGGTTATTCTGCAGTTTACTCTCTCTATCTCAAGCGAGCGACATCCCAAAACATTGTCATTGGTGGATTATCAGGCGCCATGCCACCACTCCTTGGGTGGACAGCCGTAACCGGATCGCTCGACCCACAGGCATGGCTTTTAGTATTAATTATATTTACATGGACACCAGCACATTTTTGGGCACTTTGCTTGCATCGCTACCATGAATATAAAAAAGCTGCCATTCCTATGCTTCCTATCACCCATGGCATCTCATTTACTAAATTCAATATTGTACTCTATAGTCTCCTCACTATCGCTTGCAGCTTACTGCCTTATGCAATCGGCATGAGTGGACAACTTTATTTTGTTTGCGCTTTATTACTAGATGCTGGATTAATTAGCTATGCACTCAAGCTACAGTTTGCAACAGAAGACAATAAAATTGCATTGAAAACGTTTCAGTATTCGTTAGTCTATTTAACTGGATTGTTTTTAGTCCTATTACTTGATCATCATTTATTAATTAATTAGCACACTGATAACCTATGCAAAACACACCCACTGTTTCTACCAACAAAATCATTGTTTTTATCGTTTTTATCTGTGCCGCTATCATGACATCGCTTTTTGTTTTTCATTGGCGCAAAAGCCCAGCACAGCCTGTTTTACCACCTGAGATTGGCATGGCATTTACCGTTCCACGCGATATTAAATCCTTCACGCTAGTAAGCACGAACAACCGCTCATTCTCCCAAAAAAACTTCTATGGTCATTGGACGTTATTATTCTTTGGCTTTACTCACTGCTCTAGTATTTGCCCAACGACCTTGGACATAATGAATCACGCCTACAATAAGTTGCTCAATCGACATCTGAACCTGCAGGTTGTACTCGTTTCAATTGACCCTGAGCGCGATACGCTAGAGTCACTCGCTAAATACACCCAGTCCTACAATCCCAACTTCATCGGCGTGACAGGTAAGATTCAAGAATTACGTAAATTACAAAGCCAGTTAGGTATTTTTTCAGGTCGCGATACAACTGCAACAAACGAAAATTATCAAATCCAGCATACTTCTTCGATTATGCTCATTAATCCACAAGGCAAATGGGTGGGATTGTTCAATTATGGATTAAAACCCGATCAATTAGCCAAAGCCATTGGAGACAGCATCAACCTGAGCCGCCTTTTAAAATAACCTTGGTCTTATTATGCCTAATCAATATCAATTTTCTGTCTATATTCAATATATTGTACCTCACCACCTGTTATCCACATTCATGGGGTGGCTAGCCGATTTACGCCTACGATGGTTAAAAAATTGGATGATAAATCGTTTTATAAAAAAATATCATGTTGATATGTCCATAGCCAAGATTGAAGATCCCGTAGCATATCCGACCTTTAATCACTTCTTTATCCGCCAGTTAAAGCCTAGCTTGCGTCCGGTTGCCAACGACCAACGTGATATCGCAAGCCCGGTTGATGGAACAATTGCACAAATTGGACAGATTTATAAGAGCCAGTTGCTACAAGCGAAAAGCCACTACTATGACTTAACAACTCTCCTTTGCAATGATGCAGAACTAGTCCCACTCTTTGGTGATGGTTCTTTTGCAACGCTCTATCTTGCACCACACAATTATCATCGCGTACATATGCCTTTATCCGGAACCCTCAAAAAGACAATCTATGTACCTGGCAAACTATTCTCTGTAAACAGCATGACATCAGCGTTAATTCCTAATCTCTACAGTCGCAACGAACGCCTCATCTCCATTTTCCATACTGATGCGGGTCCTATGGCTGTGATACTAGTAGGCGCCATGATAGTTGGTAGTATACAAACTGTATGGATGAATAACCCCATTAGATCAAAAAAGATACAGCGCACTAATCACTTGAATGATATTTATTTACAAAAAGGGGCAGAACTCGGTCATTTCAGGCTAGGGTCGACTGTAATCATTTTATTTGGTAAGCATAAAATTAAATGGGTACCGTCACTTAACACCAATTCACCGGTGCAATTTGGTCAATTATTAGGAAATTTTGCGTAAAGTTAGCAGAGACCGCTGAAGAAATTTATCTTATTAGACATTACATTAAGCTTGTCTTAAGGATATAGCTATAGAATTGAGGTAGTGAGATTGGAACTCAATAACAACTATAGTAATAATCGAGTAGCAACATAGCATGCAGAAAATCATTTCTTTAAATATTGTCGTCATTATAGTCACAGTTGTATTCTGTGCTGCCTATTATTTGTTGCTACATGACAACTTTCTGCACACTTCAATATCTTCTATCATTGCGCTATCCCATCATCTTGAACTTAAGGAGCACCTTATTGTGTTAGGATTACTACCAGTTTACATTGCTGCAGTGATCTTTGGCACAGCTCTGCTAGGTATTTACTTAGGATCAACGTTACAGCATTATTTTATGCGATGCATGAAAAAAACTTATTAGGGTTTATTGACATTTGTGGTGTGGATTTATTTTTTGTTAATTTAACCAACAAATCCGATCAAAGAGAGCGTATTTGTTGGTTAAATTAACAAAAAATAAATCCACACCACAAATGTCAATAAACCAAAAAAAGCATGCTAGGAAATTTACCATGCTACTTGCAAGCAATAGCCTATAGATGATGTAGGAAAATCACCATAAAAAATTCATCAGCATTAATTTAAGTAATTGATCTTATTTTGAATACCCTAGTTTATTTTTTCAGATGCCTCTACACCGCCAAATAAAACATTGAGCCCCTTGAATGCGTTTTGCTAATCTTGTAATTGTACAAGGATGACTACAAGGACAGGCATCAAGGAATTGAAGCATCTTCAGGGATGGGCCGCCATGGAGTTGGCAGAATGGGCGAGGGAGCCTGGGTAGGCAAAAAGGGGCAGCTTAAGGATTAAGCTGCCCCTTTTGGCTTTGGGGGTTTGCTATCTATCTGAGAGCATCTTCATGCTTTCGTTGGTATCGCGCAACACTCGCTAGTATCTCTTTTTTGGCAGATTCCACCTCTTCCCAGCCATCAATCTTTACCCACTTGCCCTTTTCCAGATCTTTATAATGAGTGAAAAAATGCTCGATCGCGTCAACTAATTCCTTACCCAAATCAATAGGCTTAGTGACGTGCTGATAACGGGTAGTTAATTTATCCATTGGAACTGCAAGGATTTTTGCATCCTTACCTGACTCATCCGTCATACGCAGCATACCGATTGGTCGACAACGAATCGCCGATCCAGGAATGAGGGGGTAGGGTGACACCACTAGCACATCAACAGGGTCACCATCTTCAGACAACGTATGGGGAACAAAACCATATTCACAAGGATAAAACATAGCCGTACCTAGAAAACGGTCAACCATGACCATTCCGCTGTCCTTATCCACCTCATACTTAATCGGACTACTCTGCGATGGTATTTCAATAACAACATTAATATCATCCGGAATTTGTTTACCGGCTTGGAGATTTTCTAACCCCATAAGAAATCCTCTTATCATTTTTCATGTAAAGTTGATGTGCCTAGTGTACTTTCCAGTAGCAATTTTGCAAGTCTCAGTGCAATCTTTTACACTAAGCATCCTAGTACTTGATAGTAGCTCTATCAACCTTAACTGGAGTGATCATGAAGGATTGTTTATTTTGCAACATTGCGAGCGGCGCGATACCGGCGAACATTATTCATCAAGATGATGCAGTGGTAGCCTTCGATGACATTAACCCGCAGGCACCCCAGCACAAAATTATCATACCGCGCAAACATATAGCCACTCTCAATGATTTGCATGATGAAGATAATAATTTGATAGGGCACATGGTACGATCAGCCATTAAACTGGCTAACGAATTGCATATTGCTGATCAAGGATACCGCCTGGTAACCAATTGCAACGCTAACGGTGGGCAAACTGTATTTCATATTCATATTCATCTGCTAGGAGGCAGGCATATGACGTGGCCACCGGGATAAAAAATCGATAACGAGGTGAGTAAATGCAAGAACATTTTAAAAAAATTATTGAAAAAATAGGTGAAGATCCAAACCGTGAGGGGTTGCGCAATACACCCAAGCGCGCAGCTAAAGCCATGGAATTTTTAACCCAAGGCTATCATCAAACTGTTGAACAAATTGTAAATGGCGCTCTTTTTCAATCTGACAATGAAGAATTGGTGCTCGTCAAAAATATCGAATTATATTCACTATGTGAGCATCATTTGCTGCCTTTTCTCGGCAAATGCCATGTTGCTTACCTGCCGAATGGAAAAATTATCGGCTTGTCAAAAGTAGCGCGTATTGTTGATATGCATTCAAGACGCTTACAAGTCCAAGAAAATCTCACCAAAGAAATCGCTGAAACGATTTATAAAGTGACGAATGCTAGTGGTGTTGGTGTCATCATTGAGGCACAACATTTATGCATGATGATGCGCGGCATCGAGAAGCAGAACTCTATCATGAGCACCTCAGTCATGCTCGGCTCACTGCGAGAAGACCCAAGAACAAGGGCTGAATTTTTAAGTTTAGTCAAAGGTTGAATTTATTTCGCGCCAGCGACTAATTATAAAAACGCGGTCCCGTGTTTAAGTTGAGGCAGCTTGAGATGCTTTGCAATAGTCTGGCCAATATCAGCAAAAGTTTCCCGCAATCCCAGAGGCCCCGCCTTAATCCCGGGACCAAAAGCAATAATTGGCACATGCTCACGTGTATGATCGGAACCCTCCCAAGTTGGATCACAGCCATGATCAGCAGTAATGATAGCAATATCTCCTGGTTGTAATGCCTTCTCAAACAAGGGGAGCCAGGAATCAAAATCTTCCAATGCCTTTGCATAACCCACGACATCACGACGGTGGCCATATACCATGTCGAAATCGACGAGATTGACAAAAGTAATACTTCGATCCGGCGCGGCCTTCGCTTCTTCCCTAAATGTAGCAAATAATGCCTGATTACCATTTGCTTTGATTTCTTTCGTGATACCTTGATGCGCATAAATATCAGCGACCTTACCAATCGGAATCACCACCCCACCATTTTGGGTCAAGATATCTAAAAGCGTAGGCGCAGGCGGAGGGGTGGCGTAATCATGACGATTGCCCGTGCGATAGTAATGTCCAGATGTACCCAAAAACGGACGCGCAATAACTCGCCCAATATTATAAGGGTCAACAAGCTTACGAGCGATCTCGCAAACATCATAAAGCCGCTGCAATCCAAACGATTCTTCATGCGCAGCCACCTGAAAAACACTGTCTGCCGACGTATAAACGATGGGTTTGCCCGTCTTCTGATGCTCATCACCCAGTTCTTCAATGATTACAGTACCAGATGCATGCCTATTGCCGAGCACACCTTGCAGCTCTGCGCGCTTAATAAGCTCGTCAATAAGCTCTTTAGGAAAACTTGGATAGTGGGGTGGAAAATAGCCCCACTCAAACAATACCGGTACGCCTGCCATTTCCCAATGACCACTTTGAGTATCTTTTCCAAGGCTACGTTCAGACGCGCAACCATATGCCGCCTCAATAGAAATATTGATATCTAAACCAGGAATGGGCATACCTTGACTTATAATAGCAGCTTCGTTTAGCCCAAGACGTGTTAGGTTAGGGAGACGTAGGGCACCCGAGCGCACGCCCGCTTTATTTGCTTTATCGTCGGCGCAATATTGCGCAATGTGTCGCAAGGTATCTGCACCTACATCACCATAGCGATCCGCATCGGCAGTCGCACCAAGACCAAACGAATCAAGCATAATGATAAATGCACGTGACATAGTTAGGATTGTGACCTACAAAAAGTTTCACGCATGAATACAGTGATGATAAGCGCAAAAACAAATGCAACTGGCATAATCAGCATGGCATGATTGTAATCTTGTGTTGTATATACAGCAATGCCATTAACGACTTGATGGGCACCGCTCTGCTCCATCAACCACCCAAAGAACGGTGGAATGATAAAGCCACTCGCCATAATACAAAGAGAATCAATGCTGACCGACGTACTTGTCAAATAAATAGGATTTAACTCTGCAATCAATGGATAGGTAAGAACTTGCGAGCTCGTGACCAATCCAATTAAGAAAAATAATGCTATCAACATCCCAATTGATAAGCCTGGAACATACATTAAAACACCCATGACCAAGAGTGAGAGGATAGCACCCACGACCATTGGCATCACACGACGTTCAATACGGTCAGAAATAAAGCCATAAACAAGAGAGCCCACAATAACACCAACAAAGAACATGGTCGTGGCATAAGAGGCTTGCTCATGAGTAATGTGATGCACCTGGGTCAAATAGAGAATCCCCCAAAGGCCGCCTAAAACAAAAACCGGCAAATTGACGAATGCGGTGTAAAGACCGCCATACCAATTCTGTGGGTTAAGAGCAGCAAGCTTGATGCACCGCCAAAGCCCTAACTCTCTCAGCTGTTTTTGATCCGCTTGCGCCTCCTCTTGTGCATCATTCGGGCGATCTTTAACAAGAAAAATAGTGGCTAATAAAATAACGACCCCAAGGCCAGTATTGATTAGTAACGCATGACGCCAACTTCCCATCCATTCGGTTAATAATGCAAAAGGTGTCTGCGCAACCAGGCCACCCAGCATCGCCATGGTGACAACAACACCTGTCACAAAAGCCATTTGGCGCGGTAAAAACCAGCGTGAGGCGATACGAATACAACTCAAAAAAACAAAATGCTGCACCAATGCCTACCATAAATCGACCCAACGCCGCCACCCGATAAGTGATGGCAATGGAGAAAATAAATGTTCCCACCGTACAAATACTGATAGCAAAAATAAGTAGCTTTTTTGTAGAGAACCGATCGAGTAAATTTCCAGCAGGAAAGAGACAAAGAAAGTTAGCATAAAAGTACATGGAAAACAGTTGGCCTAATTGCACTGCATCAAGATGATACGCTTCTCTTAATTGCTCGTTAATGGCATTAAAGAGGTTCATTTGAATGAATTCATAAAAAAAGAAAAAGAGAAGCGGTAAGAGTCACTATCCAAGCAAGTTTTGCATGCTTAGTCTTGGTCTGTTTATGTATATTTTGCATAGGGTGGATATTTTGCATAGGTTTACTTCTTATCCTAAAAAAAATACGTAGCTACTCAGCACAGGTTCGTCACTACAACAGGAGGTTCGTCGTTGCGAGGAGCGCTTTTTGCGACGTGGCAATCCAGTCTTTGACTTTAAACTCGATAATCAAGTTTAAAGCAGTTCCGCATGTAATAGATAGTAAAGTCAAAGACTGGATTGCCACGTCGCAAAAAGCGCTCCTCGCAACGACGAACCTCCTGTTGTAGTGACGAACCTGTGCTGAGTAGTTACAAAAATACTATAAATACGCCGCACTGAATAGTTACAAAATTCCAATCGATTCAAATCGACATTTCTTTCATTATCTCATCTAGTAATTTACTAGCACCTATTCGAAAGGTCGTTGGCGTCAAAAAATCACGCCCCATAATAGTATCTGCTAACTCGATATATTGAGCAGCCTGATGTAGGCCTCTAATACCACCCGAGATTTTAACTCCTATGCGTCGCTTCAGCTCGGGGCCCACACGTTGTATGGCAAGCAACATAATTGCAGCCGCCTCAAGAGTTGCGCCTTCTGGAATTTTCCCCGTAGAAGTCTTAATAAAATCCGCACCCGCAATCAGCGCATCGCTACTTGCATCAGCAATAATAGTTGGATCGTTGAGCGCTCCTGTCTCAAGAATGACTTTAAGACAGACATTTTCGCCACATGCTGCTTTACAGGAAGAAACAAAATACTGCGCCTGTTGTCTCTCTCCAGCCAAATAGCGATGGTAAGGAAATACAACATCAATTTCATGCGTGCCATCTTGCAACGCACGACCTATTTCAAGTAATACTGACTCTACAGAGTCAGTACCTGCTGGGAAGTTTACGACTGTCGCCACCTTAATGGGAGTACCTGCAAATTGTGCTGCAGCTAAGCGTATAAATTGAGGGTACACACAAACAGCTGCAACATGACCAAATGGTGTCTGCGCTTTTTCGCAAAAAACAGCAATGCTTTCTTCCGTATCAGTCGCATTCAGGCTAGTGAGATCCAGGAGACCCAGCATTTTTTGCAGTAATTCAGCATTTATCTTGACTGGTTTTAGTGCGTTGATAGGTTCCTTGATCGCATCAGACCAATTCATTGTTCAGTTCCTTTAAAAACTCTGGGATAAGTTTAACCAATTTTCGAGCACCTATCTCAGCAGTTTGTAGCGTGCCTTCGTGCGTTATTTTTTCTTGACTCAACCCCGCTGCCGCATTCGTAATCACCGCAACACAGGCAACACGCATACCACAGTGTCTTGCAATAATCACTTCCGGCACCACCGACATACCCACCGCATCCGCACCCCACTGTTTAAATGCGCGTATTTCTGCAGGTGTTTCAAATGAAGGCCCTAGTGTTGAAATATACACCCCTGTATGCAATGGAATATTAATACGATTGGCCGCCACTTCCATCATCTCTTGCAAGATTGGATCATAAGCCTCCTCCATACCGACAAAACGTGGGCCTATGCTTTCATCATTGGGGCCAACCAACGGATTGCCCGGATGAAAATTAATATGATCATTAATCATCATCAATTCTCCTGGCCCAACCTCTGGACGCATAGAGCCAGCGGCGCAGGTGATGATCAACGAATTTGCTCCCAGCCGCTTGACAACTTGCACCAATGTTCGAATAGACTCATAAGACACACCTTCATAAAGATGTAGGCGTCCACGCAGGCAAACAATAGGTATATTATTTAAGTAACCCATTACTAATAATGAAGCATGTCCAGTCACACCGCCCGCCTGTAGCCCTGGTATGGCTTGATAGGGAATAGAGACCGGATTCGTAATTTGATCCGCGAGAGAAGAAAGACCGGAGCCTAAAATCAATCCCGCCTTAGGTATAAAACCTTTAGGTGCATAACGATGGATGACTTCCATTACCTCTGTCATTTTTGGGAGCATTATCATTCATCTCCTATCATTTCCTATCATTTTTTGGAACGAGCACGTATGGGCACCTAGTCTCAATTTTTGACATGATACTCAAAGCACACGCTTTACTTTGCTTTCATCCACACAGCAGCCACATCTAACATTCGATTAGAAAAACCCCACTCGTTATCATACCAAGCTAAAATTTTCACGAGGTTGCCAATCACTTTTGTGCCGAAAGTATCAAATATAGCGGAGGCAGAATGATGATTGAAATCCATAGAAACTAATTGCTCTTCATTGAATGCCAACACACCTTTCAGCGGGCCGTTTGCGGCCACACGCACCACTTCATTGACTTCTGCAACCGTCGTATTGCGTTTTGCTTCAAAGGTAAGATCCACCAGCGATACATTGATAGTAGGAACACGCACTGCAAATCCATCTAACTTGCCAGAAAGTTCCGGTAACACCAAACCCAAGGCAGATGCAGCGCCGGTTTTTGTTGGGATAATGGATTGCGTCGCTGAACGAGCACGGCGCAAATCGCTGTGATAGACATCAATAAGACTCTGATCATTCGTAAACGCATGCACTGTATTCATCAAACCACTGACAATACCAATTTCTGTGTGCAATGGCTTTACTACTGTTGCTAAACAATTTGTAGTACAAGATGCATTTGATATAACGGTATCACTTGCTTTGAGCACATCGTCATTAACACCATAAACAACTGTTGCATCAACACCCGTCGCGGGAGCCGAGATAATAACTTTTTTCGCGCCCGCTTCTAAATGCATGACGGCTTTTTCTTTTGTAACGAATAATCCCGTGCACTCGAAAACAATATCAATGTTTAATTCTTTCCAAGGCAACTTTCTAGGATCACGTTCAGCAACAACGCGAATTTTATCTCCATTTACGATCATTTCATTTTGAGATACGGATACATCGCCAGGAAACTTCCCATGGGTAGTATCATATCGGGTGAGGTGAACGTTGGTATTCACATCGCCTAAATCGTTGATTGCAACAATCTGAATATCAGGATGTAATTTTTTCTCATAGTGCGCGCGTAAAATGTTGCGACCAATTCGACCATAGCCGTTAATCGCAATACGAATCGTCATGCTGTATCTCCTTCAATACGTATTTTTTAACCTCCCTCCTTAGGAAGAGGGATTCATTGTTAAACCTAACACACGCTTTGCCTCACCTAGGAAGAGAAGCTCATTGTGACTTAACCTAACGCGCATTTTTTCTCAAAATGGTGCGCGGCGCTTGCAACAGAATATATAACTTCTTTCGTCATTGCCACCACCCGCTCAACCGTAATTCCACAATCATGAAACACATCTTTCGCGGGCGCCGAGGCACCAAACCTATCCATCGCGACAATCTTGCCTTTCATGCCGACAAAGCGATACCAGTAATCACCTGCAGCAGCTTCAATTGCAACTCGTGCTAAAATTGCATGAGGTAATACTTCATCACGATAATTTTCATCTTGCGAAAGAAAAACATCGGTCGATGGCATTGATACCACACGCACATCGATCCCTCCTACATGCAATTGCGTAGCTGCATCAATCGCAAGTGCTACTTCCGAGCCAGTTGCAATCAGTATGGCATCTGGATCCTTGTCTTTTGCATAATCCAATAAAATGTAACCGCCGCGCTGAACCTGCGCTAAGCGCGCTACATCACGCTCTTGAAACGGCAGCACCTGACGCGATAACATGAGGCATGTTGGCCCTTGCCGCTCAATTGCTGCACGCCAAGCAACCGCAGTCTCAACGGTATCACAAGGACGCCACGTCGACAGGTTAGGCATCAAACGCAAACTCGGCAAATGCTCAACAGGTTGATGAGTAGGGCCATCTTCGCCAAGCCCGATGGAGTCATGAGTATAAACATATATCACTCGCTGCCGCATAATAGAAGCAAGACGTATCGCATTGCGCGCATAATCTGAGAACGTTAAAAATGTACCACCAAAAGGAATAACGCCTTTGTAAAGAGCCATGCCATTCATCATGGCAGACATACCAAACTCACGCACACCGTAATGGATATAACGACCCTCTGGTGTCTCTGAGGTAAATACATGCATCCCTGCCCAATTCGTACAATTGGATTCGGTCAAATCAGCAGAACCGCCCATTATTTCAGGCAAAATAGTAGCATAATAATCAAGACAAAGTTGCGACGCCTTGCGCGTGGCAATGGACTGTTTTTTATCGTTCAAGCTTTGCAACAGCACATCTGTTTGAGACTGCCAATCTGGTGGCAATTGGCTCTGCATACGACGTAAAAATTCGTTGGCTAATTGAGGATAACTGTCGCGGTATTGATTAAATAATACCTCCCATTTGCTTTCAAGAGCAGCTCCCTTCGATCTAGCATCCCAAGAAACATACGTTTCCACTGGTATCACAAAGGGTTCGTGCGGCCAATTAAGAGCAACACGCACCGCTGCAATTTCCTTATCACCCAACGGTGCACCATGAGTGTGAGCCGTACCAGCGAGATTCGGCGAACCCCAACCAATAGTTGTTTTACAACAAATAATACTAGGTTTATCTGTCACTGTTTGCGCATCAAGAATCGCTTTACGCAACGCTTCACTATCATGGCCATCAACATGAGGGATCACATGCCAGCCATAGGCTTGAAAACGCAAGGGGGTGTTATCCCTAAACCAGCCCTGAACATTCCCATCAATTGAAATACCATTATCGTCATAGAACACGATGAGCTTACCAAGGCCTAGCGTGCCCGCCAAGGAACAAACTTCGTGAGAAACACCCTCCATGAGACACCCATCACCAACGAAACAATACGTATAATGATCTACAATGGGAAACCCGGGGCGGTTAAATTCAGCCGCCAAATGCCGCTCTATCACCGCCATTCCCACTGCATTTCCTAACCCCTGCCCCAGAGGTCCTGTGGTAGTTTCAACGCCGGGTGTATCACCAAACTCAGGATGTCCCGGCGTTTTTGAGTGTAATTGGCGAAATTGCTTAATATCGTCAATCGTCACGCCATAACCCGTAAGATGCAGCAAGGAATACAGCAACATCGCACCATGACCATTTGATAAAACAAACCGATCCCGGTTAGCCCAATCTGGATGATGGGGATTATGACGCAAAAAGTCATGCCACAGAACTTCTGCGATATCCGCCATGCCCATCGGCATACCGGGATGTCCTGAATTAGCTTTTTGAACAGCATCAATACTGAGAAAGCGAATCGCATCAGCTCGATCTCTACGCGTTGGCTGCGACATAGACATTACCTCTGATAAAAAATATTTTGCGCATAGTACCTGATTTTAGCCGGTGGTACCAAGTCCTCCAGGTGGCGACCCGACCCTGTGGAGTCACTACCATCCTTCTCACCGTGGCAATTCATCGCCATAAAAATCTTTTAATTGGCGCAATAAATCAGCAAGTGGGGCCGATTTTGCAAGTGGGGAAGACAATCCTACACTCCACTGTCCCGTTTTTAAATTAGCGATCACGAAATAGGCTGGAAGAATATACGATATTTTAGCTAAGCCATTTGTCCCACCTTTACCCTTAGAAGAAGCCAATCTTGTCTGCAGACGAGCAGGATAATGCGCCAATATCCAATCATTCCAAAGAATGGCCCGTTGCTTATTTTTACTGATGGATTGTTCGGCGGGTAAGTTCATCAACAAGAGTCCGTTCAACGGATTAATCCAATAGATGCCAATCTGATGCTTTATCACCTTTTCAATATAAATATGATCCGTTTCTATCTCAGTCATACTATCGCCCGTCTCCATAAAAAGAGATCGGGACAAGTGTGCGGTCACCGATGGCTTGAATACATAATCGCGCAAAGAAACACCATCTGCTTGCTTTAGGGGAGCAAGCGAAAGAGAGGCAAGAATCGTGGGAGCAATATCGATTAATGAGCTACGCTCATGAATCTCTCGAGCCGGCAATGAGCTACCAAATCGTTTGAACGCCAAAATAACATGATATTGTGCGAGACTTAACACATTCGTTCCCTGCCCATAAGCAGTGCTAATTGTATAATCACGCTTATCCGTACTGTATTCAGGGGCAGAGCTCAGCTTTAAAACAGGAATAAGTTTTAGGCTCTTTGCATCACCCACGTATTTTTTTTCTGAAATAACACGATCCCCAGGTAACCCGAGCGCAGTCCCATGATCGGATAACATCACGACTAAGCTATTCTCGAGCAACCCATTATTCTTCAAGATTTGCAGTAATTGACCCAATTGCTTGTCAATACCCTCAACACTGCTGCGATATTGATCTCTGAGATGAAAATTCGCGTTCTGACCATCACGCGCCCAGGTAAAAGGCCAATGCGAAAGACAAAGGTGGATCGCTAAAAATAAAGGTTTATGTGATCGATTCGCAAGACCCCATTTTATTTGCTGCAAAAATGTATCAGGATCATAGGTAATTGCCGCTGCGCGATTGCCGTAATTATAGGGAAATAAAAATCGTCCTACGGATAAATTAACAAGCAAATTACTCATTGGAAAATCAGTTAATCCGCCTAACAAAAAATCATCCACGCCCATACCAGAGCCGAGTATACGATCGAAGCCATACGCTTCGGTTATATTACTAAAACGTTTTTCATCTGTTGCGTAAATCGTTTCATAACCCGCCTGTTTAAGGCGTTTAGCCAAGGTGTCGTTACCGATAACTCGTGCTGGATCTGAAAGATTATTACGGGCGAAATGATGCTTAGGATATTTTGCTGTCAGAATACTAATCCATGCAGGAAACGTACGAGCAAGAGGTGTGTACGCTTCAGTAAACGTCACTGCATCATGCAAAAAATCATCAATATGCGGCGTAAAAGTTGCCTGGTTACCAGAATGACGAATGAAATCCGGGCGCAGTGAATCAAGTCCTATAAAAATAATATTTGGACTAGAGTGAGCGCTTGCATCCATTCCTCGTTGTGTTGATGGAGCTATGGGGAGTACTACATCATAAAATTCAACGAAGCCTACACTCAGTCCACATACCAGCAACACACTTCCAATCCATCGATGGCGTTTAAACCAAAAATAATTGATATATGCAATCAATGTAACAACCGCTAATAGCAACAAAACTGCCGCTAAAATAACATGACTATGGTTACTCAATAATGCTGTGTGGGCCATCTCTTTTGCAAAAAATGAATTAGGAAAGTAATGTTGATTCAACATCAAAAGAGCAACACACGCGACGCCCCAAAACATTATCCCTAACCAATGCGTCACTGACTTTGATAATTTGAAAAACTCACCAAAAGATAGCGTGACAAACCAAATCCAGCCAATAAAAAAACCGTAAGCGATAACCTGGATCAGGGCAAAGGCGATAATAGGCAATAAAATAATAGGATGCAGCAACTGCAATATAATGGAGCTTGTCACCAATGAATCCACCAATTCGGACACTTTACAGTGAATAAGAAAAAGGGATAATTGCGCAGCGATAAAAAGAACGGTCAAGCAAACGAGCATGGCTAAAAGGCTGGTTTGCTTGCGATTAAACACTAACTTCAACACAGTAGATACTCCACATCGTTATACGGAAACGTGCACGAAATAACTTCTACACTTTATTTTTTGCATGAGGAAAGCGGACAGAGCTTGCCCCGCACTGGTTGCGGGGAGTCCGCTTTAGCAAAACCCGGAATGGAAACATGTTTTGCGACTCATGCAAAAAATAAAGTGTAGAAGTTATTTCGTGCACGTTCCACGGTTTAAACGAACTCCCCCATTACCAAATCATGTAACGACATGTTATGATTGCCCCATTTTATACAATCAAAAAGGTATGGAACCTATGCAACAAAATGAATTCTTATTTACATCAGAATCTGTTTCCGAAGGACATCCGGACAAAATCGCAGACCAAATTTCAGACGCAATTCTGGATGCTATCATTGAGCAGGACAAGAATGCACGTGTCGCATGCGAAACACTGGTTAAAACCGGTATGGTGTTTGTAGGCGGTGAAATTTCTACTAACGCTTGGGTTGACATTGAACATCTCGCCCGCGATGTGATCAGTAGCATAGGCTATAACAGCTCAGAAATTGGGTTTGATGCTGAATCGTGCGCCATTATCACAGCCATTGGCAAACAGTCTCCAGACATCGCCATTGGCGTCGACAAAAAATCAAGAGAAGATCAGGGCGCAGGCGACCAAGGTTTGATGTTTGGCTACGCCAGCAATGAAACCGATGTATACATGCCAGCTCCGATTACTTATGCGCACAGATTGATGCGCCGTCAAGCTCAATTACGTAAAGAAGATGTGCTACCCTGGCTGCGTCCCGACGCCAAATCTCAAATCACCTTCCGCTATGTAAATGGGAAACCAGATAGCATTTCGAACGTGGTCCTCTCTACACAACATCATCCCGATATCAACCACGCCAACTTAGTCGAAGCAGTAATTGAAGAAATTATCAAACCGGTCTTACCCGAAGATTGGCTTAAAAATACCCAATATTATGTCAACCCAACCGGCCGATTTGTGGTAGGTGGCCCACAAGGTGATTGTGGATTGACTGGGCGCAAGATCATTGTCGATACGTATGGTGGCATGGCTCGCCACGGTGGCGGTTGTTTCTCGGGTAAAGATCCATCTAAAGTTGACCGCTCAGCAGCTTATGCGGCACGTTATGTTGCAAAAAATATTGTGGCAGCCGGACTTGCTGAACGTTGTGAAATTCAAATCTCTTATGCCATAGGTGTTGCCCACCCAACTTCCATTCATCTTGAGACATTTGGGACCAACAAAATTTCAGATAAAGAAATCATTAAACTGATACAGAAACACTTTGATTTACGCCCTTATGGAATCATTAAAATGCTCGATCTTCTAAAGCCCATTTACAAAGCCACTGCAAGCTATGGCCATTTTGGTCGAGATGACTTAAATGTATCCTGGGAAAAAACAGACAAAGCAGAAATTCTGCGCGATGCAGCTCAGTTATAAACACCATGGCTCTTGATGGTTAAAAACCGCGTAAGCGTTCAGGTGGTAGGAACAATAGTTTATTTTTGTTAATTTAATGAGCAAACAGGAGGTTTGTGAAAGCCAAATCCGGTCATGATGGCCGTATTTGGCGGGTAAATTAACAATAAATAAACTATTTTTCCTACTACCTGAACGCTTACAAAACCGCTACCCCATTATGTATGATAGGAAATAGTAAAATGCCAATAACCGCTATAAATACCGAAGTAACGGATTACAAAGTCGCTGATTGTGGGCTCGCTGAATGGGGTAGAAAAGAAATCCGCATTGCCGAAACCGAAATGCCAGGATTAATGGCACTGCGCGAGATATACAAAGGCAAACACCCTCTTAAAGGCGCGAGGATTGCCGGCTGCTTACATATGACCATCCAAACTGCCGTTTTAATCGAAACCTTGATTGAATTAGGCGCAGAAGTTCGCTGGTCATCGTGCAATATTTTCTCTACACAAGACCATGCTGCTGCTGCCATGGCAGTAGCAGGAATTGCGGTATTTGCATGGAAAGGAGAAACCGAAGAAGAGTACGCGTGGTGCATTAAGCAAACCATTGAAGGGCCCAATCATTGGTACCCTAACCTTATCCTAGATGATGGCGGTGATCTCACCCTCATCATGCACAACAATTATTCTAGCTTGTTAAAACAGGTGAAAGGCATCTCTGAAGAAACCACAACAGGCGTTCATCGTCTTTATGAAATGCATAAAAATGGCGACTTAAAAGTTCCCGCCATCAATGTGAATGACTCCGTCACTAAATCTAAGTTCGACAATTTGTACGGTTGCCGTGAATCACTAATAGACGGCATCAAACGTGCAACTGATGTGATGATTGCTGGTAAAATTGCCGTTGTCTGCGGTTATGGTGAAGTCGGCAAAGGCTGCGCGCAAAGCTTACGTTCATTCGGCGCGACCGTCTTCATTACTGAAATCGACCCCATCTGCGCACTGCAAGCCGCCATGGAAGGTTATCGTGTAGTGACGATGGATGAAGCCGCCATAATGGGTCATATTTTTGTAACAGCAACAGGAAATGTTCACGTCATTACGCATGAGCACATGCTGAAGATGCAGAATGAAACCATCATCTGCAACATCGGACATTTCGACTCTGAAATTGATATTGCCTCACTTCGACAATATCACTGGGAAACGATCAAGCCTCAAGTGGATCACGTCATCCTGCCAAGTGGTAACCGTCTCATCGTACTCGCAGAAGGACGTCTTGTTAACCTAGGTTGCGCGACCGGCCATCCTAGCTTTGTGATGTCTACCTCATTTACCAACCAAGTGTTGGCGCAACTTGAACTTTGGCAACACAATGAAAACTATCCTATTGGTGTCCATGTGCTTCCTAAGAAATTGGATGAAATGGTTGCTCGCCTACATCTACAAAAATTAGGTGTTAAGCTAACCACATTAACCCAAGAGCAGGCCACTTACTTGAATATGTCAATTGATGGCCCCTATAAACCTGACCGTTATCGCTATTAAGACCCCAAGGCTAATGCTGTTAAAATATGGTAAATAGTATTCATGGAGGATTGCAATATGATCAATAAACTAATTGTTGCCATTAGCTGCGCATGGTTGTGCCAAGTCGCTCTCGCGGAAACCTGCCCAAGCGTAAATGAGATCAAGCGCAACGCTCTCAGCAATTGGAAAGCGTATGACAGCGATGAAGGAACCCCATTGCCCCCCACCCGCGAAGCCCAACTCATAAGGACAGCCGAACAATTTGTACTGGCCGAATGGGCTACCGGAAAAAATAAACACGGCTCTATCCATTGTTATTATCGCGACAGTACAGGGTCAAGCTTAGAAGCTTATTTCGCAAAAGAAAATGTGGTTCCAAAGAAAACTACTAACAACTTTTGGTATGAAGTTAGCGGCTTCATGCATTGTGCTGCGGGAATGGACAAATGCGAATTCGAAAAATCACTACTTCAATCACCTACGATGAAAAACCGTCAATTAGCGAAGAGGTAATGCTGAACTACTCAACCGGCATTGCACTCGTGAGCAAAACAATGATGAGTAAGTAGTTATATATTACCATTGACCTCACGCTTATTAGCCTGTAATTTTCACATCGCAATGTAGCAGGTGTCGGGAAGTTGGTGCGCAATTTAGGAACGTAGTACGACAACGCAAAGCCAACGCTGCCCCCGCAACGGTAATCATCTTTAGCATTTTTTATATCAGAGAACACCACTGTGCATTAAAACATGGGAAGGTGCTGATGGATGTGAATGGTACATTCACTGAGATGTGAGCCCGGAGACCGGCCTGCTACATACACTATTTACTCACTGTAGCGGAGGGCTCACATGAGAAGACGCATCTCATTATTATTATTTTTATTTTTTTTAATTCCTATTGTTGCACGCACAGCAGTTGTGGCTAACAGCTTAAGCACATCCATTCCTACCGTGATTGTAACTGCACCGAAAAAAAAATTTTCCCTAACCAGCGGGCAGAAAACCATTATCAGCAAAGAGCAATTATCTGAAACGGGCGTCGCGAATCTCGCGCAAGCATTACAAAATCTTGGCGGCATTCAACTGCAGGATACCTCTGGAAATGGCAGCCAGGTGATGCTAAGTATGCGGGGGTTTGGTGCCAATGCAAACAGCAACACACTACTACTCGTCAATGGTATCCCCCTCACCAATCCTGATATGGCTCCGCCTGATCTCAATATCATTCCGCTGCTTGAAATTGAATCGATTGAAATCATTGCAGGTAGCGAAAGCGTGCTTTATGGTGACCAAGCAGTTGGCGGCGTTATTAATATCATTACACGCAAAGATAAGAACAAAAAAATTGATTTAACCTGCATTGTAGGAAGTTACAATCAACGTTATTGTTATGCGACATTAAATCATCAATATACTCATACCCATTTCAATGTGTCTGTCGCAAAAAATAGCACGGATAATTATCGTGATCACAGTCGCTACTCTCAGGATATGTTATTGGGAGGATTGAATTATACCTATTTAACAGGTCACATTAATCTTGACTATACTCTAGCAAATGAAAACATGCAGTTCCCCGGTGCCTTGAGTGCAGCTCAAGTTAAATCAAATCGCAGGCAAGCAACAAATGATATTGATTTTTTTAAAGATCATAATGGATCTATTTATTTACAACATGAGCAAAAGCTAAATTCAACTTGGGCTCTTGCCACTGATCTTACTGAACGTATCATGCATGGTAACGGCGTATTGTTTTCACCATTCACTCAATCGCGCACATCCTATTATGTTAAATCTCAACTTAACGGAGCATGGAACAACACGACACTCGAAACCGGTGTTGATTTGCAAACGGACTACTATCAATTAAATAGTGTGTTTGGAACAACAAAAGATGCGCTGCAAAAATACGGGGTATTTGCCATTTCCAATATCTTTCTCAATCCAAAACTCAACTTCTCACTTGGCGCACGAGGCGCCGAACAAAACAATCAACTGCGCTCATTTTCTACGACCAATAACATTAATCGCGTAGCAACAACTACCATTGGAACCACATATCAATTTACACCTGCTATAGCATTCTATTTACGCAGGGCGGGAAGCTTCAGATTTCCTAAGGCCGATGAAAATGCATCGACACCACCTGGCGTGAATGGTTTGCAAACTCAACGTGGAGTCGCATATGAAGCGGGTGCCGACATGATGCGAGAAACCTATTCCAGCAGCCTCGGGATCTATCAATTGAATTTGATAGATGAAATTACATTTGATCCCACACAAACCCCGCAACGACCTTTTGGAGTGAACAAAAATCTCGACCCAACGGTAAGACGCGGCATGACCGTTTCAGGAAAATATCACTGGAATGATCGTGTCCTGTTAGACAGCCAATACAATTATGTTAACGCTCGTTTTCAGAGTGGAGTAGATTCGGGTAACCGCATTCCTTTAGTTTCTGAAAATATATGGCGAGCTGGAATGACATATCACTTGACATCACATTGGAATGCATACTCTGAAGCCATTTACACCGGGAATCAATTTGCAGATAGTGATAATGGCAATATCGCAGGTAAGATCGGTGGCTACACCACTTACAATCTTAATCTACATTATACCTATTCCCATTTTACGGCATCATTGCATATTAATAATATTTTTAATAAATATTATTATTTTTATACTGTTTATCAACCCAGCCTGCGCAGTGAATTTTTTTATCCCGCTACGGGAAGAAATTTTGCACTGACGATGAATTACGTCTTTGAATAAAAAAGTTAACTGGTATAATAAGGAACTGTGTATAAATAGATACGAAAATGTAAGGATGTTACTATGCCTCCAGATAATAAGGATTCATTTTTCTTTCAATATGGCAAATATATTTCTATTCAACATATCAAAAAAAATGCGCTCATCCCTTTCAAAGATCATGCACAATTTCCTATTATCGTTGATATTTTAAGCCGTAGAGACACTCATCACGCCATTCTATGCACAGAATTCTCAGCTAATTTGCGCATCTACTTCATTGAGGCACTGGTACAACATCTAGCTGAAGAGAACATCCCGCGACACTTACGCGGAGTAGATTTAATTTATCTTGATATTGCGAATGTATCTTTCAACAAAACCAAGCAAAAACATATTGAAAATGACTTTCTCCATTTGCATGCAACACTGGCCACTGCAGACAAATATATACTTTTTATGCTGCCCAATATGCATTTACTATCTTCTAAACACGATAGTGATCGTTTCTTGCAGCGTCAATTCAATGCATTGTTAGCGCATCCACAATGCCGTTTCATGGTATTTACGAATAGCAAAGAATACGTGCAAAATCCCCATTCTGACAATCAACTTGCCTTCGTCCAAGTCGCGGCCCCAAGCGAAACTGACATAATGTCTATACTCAAGTTACAACGAACTGAGCTAGAAAATTTTCATCACATTGTCATTCCGGACGAATTGCTAGGATATGCCTATGCGCTAGCTGAACGGTATCTCAGCACTAACCATGCGCTAGAGAAAGCGCTATTATTACTTGATAGCAGCGCCGCCAGGGCTGCAGTCGCTGAGCGCGTGGATAGTTCCAATCAATTCAAATCTGTGTTGACGATGGACATTCTGACTCACGTTTTATCTGGATGGACACAAATACCCCCTACAAATTTACTTTTACACAAATTTAAATTTGGCGATTTTGTACAATGCATGCAACAAAAAGTATTCGGTCAAGATACCGCCATCACTATCCTCGGCCATGAATTACAGCAGTCTCAGGCACGCTTGCATCACAATATTAGCCCTTTTTGCAGTTTACTTTTTGCAGGTGTAGCTCACTCCGGTAAAAGTACAGCCGCAATTGCACTGACTGAACAATTATTTAAACAAACCCATGTACTTTATTTTGCACAACCGCCAACACCCACGCTTAATTCCATCATCAATCTCAAACTACAACGCTGCCATGATAAACATTGCATCTCATTAAAAGATCTCTTACGGCAAACTCCCTATGCCATCATTATGTTTGAACATATTGATCACGCATCGCCGCTCATTGTAGATGAATTGCAAGAAATTCTAAGCACCGGTTATCTGCATGATATGAATGGCAATCAGTATAATTTCCGTCAGGCAATGATCATACTCAGCACTACCCTTGGTTCAAATCGGCTTTCTGATATTGCAAAATCATTTTCTCCAGAAGATGAAAACCAGCATGTTGACCTTTTGCAACTCGTCATGCGTGAGCAACAAAATGAAACATTTTCTGCTCACCATTTTTCACCTCAAGAAATCGTGGATGAAGTGACAGCTGAAATTGCGAATTATTTACCCGCATCGCTCTGTCAATATCTTCATGTTGTGCCCTTTCTTCCGCTTAATAAAATAGCTATAGAAAAAATCATTCGTTTGAAACTCAAACTTTTAGCAAGAACACTTGATTCACTCCATGGGATAGAACTAGGTTACGCACCAGAAGTCATCCGTTATCTTGCAAACGATATGCTGAAAAAAGAAGAAATAGAGAATAAGCCCATCAATATAGATAAAGCGCTCAAGCAACTTTATTTTACAGTCGAACAAGCCATTCTTAGTCAAGCTGACAATAAAAACCGTCCCAATCAACTGTTCTTACAGTTGAATGAGACAGGACAAATACTTCGCTGTGATTGGTTAGCGATGGCCACCGTAAGGCATCATACGACGTAAGACATCGTCTCTTTTAATAAAATGATGGTATAGCGCGGCAAGAATATGGATGCTAATAAATAGTATCAGGATAATAGCCAAGGGGATGTGGATATAATCGAAGGAAAAATTTGAAAGCGCTTTACTCTGCGCAATAGGTAATTCGATAGAAAACTTGCCTATACGTGGAGGCCTTCCAGCCGCGACAGAACCCACTAAACCAGAAAGCGGCATAACAATCAAGCCAAGGTATAAAAATAAATGTACACAACGCTCAGCCGACCGCTGCCAAGCGGGTGTCTGAAAGGGGAGCACTGGCTTAATGTTTTTCAAGGCCCACAGCGCGCGCAATAGCACTAAAACAAGAATGAGAACACCGATAAGCTTATGTGTATTAATCACTTGGCCGCGCAGCACCTTATCCGAAATATCCCCCATTACATATCCCAGAGGGATCGTAATCAATATGAGTAAAAAGATGAGCCAATGAAAAAATTTAGTGACACTCCCATACGATACTGACGTATTTTTCATACCCATGCAAAACGAATCCCTGTTAAATAACTATATCGATTACCCAGTCGATCACCCACGCTTATTCAATTGCCTTTTGAGACTCCACAACAAACTACGGGGTTGAATCAATGCGGTTACCGCTCTTGTTAGTATTTTTGCAACTATTCAGTGCGTGTTTTCTACCATCCCTATTTGCAAAAGGCAGGACTTAAAAAAGTCTTGCCTTTGCCCGAAACCAATCAATTAACGTTATGGGTTAGAGGTATAGGTAACAACCTCAGCTGTACCACTGCCTACAGTGCACGTAGGAGCACTGAGCGTAAAATGGTTATTTGTTGATAACTTAGTCGTTAATAAAGGACAAACACCTGAAGGCACAGTACCTAAATCAATTGTGTAAGTCGTACCCGTAACATCGCCGATGGTGATAGGATCACCCCATGGCGTAGACCATGAGCCCCCTGGCAATAAAGGTGTGAGACTACTCTGACTAATACCTGCAGCTGAATACGAACCTTTCGCTTGTGCTAGACCATCTGCTGCTGCAACAATGCCTTGTATCTGCTCAAGAACCGAATTCGCTTGTTGAGATGAGCTAGCGGACTGGTAGTAGCGAATTGACATGACAATAATCATTGCCGCAATAGCTAGCACCAACATAACTTCAAGCAACGTAACACCCAGCCGCGATTTTAAAACTCTTTTCATAGTAACTCCTTTCCCTTTTATATTGATGCCCTTTGAACTCGGTGATGAATTAAATTCAAACTAGGCATTTATTATGTTATTTTTCAGTTCCATTAAGCAAGCGGATTTGTTATGACCATCAACGAAGACTCTAGTTTATCTTGCATTGAAATTGAACCCACCAACCCTGCTAACACAAGCATCATCTGGCTCCATGGGTTAGGTGCTGACGGTAATGATTTTGTATCTGTTATCCCAGAACTCAATCTACCACCCACCACTACCATGCGCTTTATTTTTCCGCATGCACCCATCATGCCTGTCACTATTAACAATGGCTACAAAATGCGTGCCTGGTATGATATTTATGCAATAGCCATTGATGCAAAAATTGACAGGAACGGAATAAATCAATCGGTCCGCCAGCTTGAAAAACTTATTCAGAGGGAAATATCTCGTGGTATCGATACGAAGAACATTTTCTTAGCCGGCTTTTCTCAAGGTGCAGCGATTGCACTCACCACCGGTCTTTGCTATCCCGCCTCACTTGCTGGCATCATCGCACTGTCTGGTTATTTACCCTTAGCCAATGAGGTGTTACAGAAAGCGAGTGTGGCTAATCGTCATACTCCCATTTTCCTCGCACACGGTACTGAAGACCCCATCGTGCCTTATACCATAGGTAAAATGGGATATGATATCTTAAGACAGGCAGCATACCCTGTTACGTGGCATAGCTACACAATGCTTCATTCTATCTGTGAAGCTGAGATCAACGATATTAGCCAATGGCTGCAAGATCGGGTTTAGAGTTAGGCTTAATAGGGATTCCAGAGTCATTAATCAAAAATAAATGCCAAACCAAGGCTATACAAATCTTCAGTGCCACTGCTGCTACTTCCTTGAGCACGCTGCCACTGTGCTACAGCCGCGAATTCAGGTGTAAAATAAATTTGACCACCAACACCCATGTAAAGACCTGTAGAACTATGCGTACCGCCACCCAGACCGAGTTCGCCTGCTACTTCATCATCAACAAGGCTGACATGAGAACTAATGCGCTGAACGCCGAGTTTAGCAAAAGCCTCTACACCTGAATCAGATATAGGGAGAATTCCTCTAGCCGCTAAATCATAGGAAAAATGTTTAACATTCGCTGCTTTTGTTCCCTCCGAACCTTTGATACTGGTCCCTGCATAGCGAGTATAACCAAGCTCAGCAGCTGCATAAGGCATGAACTTATAACCTATATTACCATTACCACCAATGCCAGAGGAGCTAGATGATCCTGGGTAATCCGTATTCGATATATGAGAAGAACCGGCATTTCCTTCAATATACCAACCATTCGGGACTGACATCACTGCCAATGCTGGTGTTGCGATAAAAGTCGCTGTGAATCCGCTCAATATCGCTACTCGTAACTTTTTACCCCACATGAATGATCCTCCATAACTATTATATGGGCGTTATTTGTATACTGTATCGTCGCCCAGTTCAGATTTTTGTGAATGGTTTGAGTATAACCAGAACATAAATTCAAAGAAACACTTTATTGTAAAAGTGCAATATCTGCTACTTGCAAAAACAATGCGCGCAGCTTGCTTAATAATAATATTCGATTTTCACGCTGCGCCTTATTCTCTGTCATCACCATGACTTGATCAAAAAAATCATCGACGGGTTTGCGCAATTCAGCTAATTGAATTAACATTTCCCCGTATTGACCAGATTGAGATAAGCAAGTGATCGCATGACTTTTTACTTCTACCTGGCGCGCAAGTTCATACTCAGCCGCATTTTCGAAAAAAGCAGGATCAATAGCCTTTGCATGAATTGTATCGGCATATCTCGCAAGAATATTACTCACTCGCTTGTTAGCAATACTAAGCATTTCCGCCTCAGCTAATTTCTTAAATGATTGCACCGCCTTGATACGCTCATGAATATCCAATGGATTAGAAAGACCTATCGCTGCAACAGATGCAAATACATCGGCTCTCACCCCTTGTTCTTGATACCACGCGCGCAAACGTTCTTGAACAAAATTTAAAACATGCAACCTAGTCTCCGTATTCTCAAGCTTCACCGGGTAATGGGAAATAGCCATCTCCAGTACTTCTTTGAGATCAAGATCAATGTTATTTTCAATTAAAATACGAATCACACCGACTGCTGCACGCCGCAGACCATAAGGATCTTTATCCCCTGTAGGATTTTGATTAATGCCAAACGCTCCCACCAACGTATCCACACGATCTGCAATGGCAAGCGCCTGGCCAACAGGATGTTGTGGTAATGCATCACCGGCAAACCGTGGTAAGTATTGTTCTTTCATCGCAATCGCAATGTCATCTGGTAACTGATCATGACGCGCATAATAATATCCCATCACGCCTTGCAGCTCGGGAAACTCTGAAACCATATGGGTAGTTAAATCTGTTTTTGCAAGCAATCCAGCACGCAATGCATGCTCAACATGAGCTCCCATTTTATTGGCAATGAAAGCAGCCAACTTGCTAATGCGTTCCGCCTTATCATAAAGCGTGCCGAGCTTTGCCTGGAAAACAATTCCTTTGAGATACAAAATGCGCGACTCTAAACTTTCTTTTTTATCTGCCTCATAAAAAAACACAGCATCGGCTAACCGTGCACGTAGTACGCGCTCATTACCATGAATAACTCGCTTTTGATCCTTGCTTTTAATATTGCTTATTGTAACAAAGTGAGGGAGTAATTGATGGTGAGAGTCAACAACTGGAAAATAGCGCTGATGATCTTGCATTGAAGAAATCAAAACTTCAGGGGGCAATTCTAAAAAACGACTATCAAAATTACCGATCAATGCAACTGGCCATTCAACCAAGCCTGTGACCTCATCTAATAACGCAGGATCAATTTGCACCGAAGCAAGATCACCAAGCATGCTCTTAACCTTGTCTTTTGCCGATTGCAAAATTTCACTGCGACGACTTGCAAAATCAGCCATCACGAATCCTTCATTGTAAAGCAAAGCTTCATATTCGCGTGCATGCGCAATAGCCAACCAATTCGGAGCGTGAAAGCGATGTCCGCGTGTCATGCGACCCGTTCGATATCCCATAATCATCCCATCGATAATGCTATCGCCATACAACATGACTATAGAATGAATAGGTCGAGTGAATTGGGCATCGTTATCGCCCCAGCGCATACGCTTTGGGATAGGCAATGCAATAGACGCTTGCTCAACTATTGCAGGCAAAAGTTCCGCTACTGATTTCCCAGGCACCTCTTGTCTCACCCCAACCCATTCACCTTGTTGATTTTGGATCGTGATCAAATCAAGAGGGGTAAGCCCACAGGAGCTCGCAAAACCAATACAAGCGTGCGTTGGATTTCCCTGTGCATCAAATGCACTTTTCTTAGCGGGGCCTTTACGCTCAATGATATGATCAGGCTGATTTGCAGCAAGATCCCTGACTAGTACAGCCAAACGACGTGGTGTCGCAAAAAATGATACATCCCCAAAGGTAAGCTCTGATTTTTGCAAACGTTCTTTAATTTGCTGAAAAAATGCTTCTGCCAACTTCAATATAGCTTTGGATGGCAATTCCTCGGTATGAATCTCGACAAGAAAATCTTCATATTTCTTCATGGTGCAGAACTCTTATTTTCTTTCAGCAATGGAAACCCAAGAGCTTCTCGCGACTGATAATACCTCTCAGCAACCGCTTTCGCTAAACGACGTATCTTCAATATATGATGCTGACGCTCTGTAACGGAAATCGCACGTCTTGCATCGAGCAAGTTAAACGTATGAGAAGCTTTCAACACCATTTCATATGCTGGCAATGGCAACCCTGCTTCAATTAGGCGTAAGCTTTCTTTTTCATAGAAATGAAAGTGGTTAAATAGTGCCTCAACATCAGCGACCTCAAAATTATACGTTGATATTTCTACCTCAGATTGATGGCATACATCGCCATAACTCACCACCCCCTGTGGTCCAATACTCCAGACCAGATCATAAATATTATCTACGCCTTGCAAAGCCATGGCTAACCGTTCAAGGCCGTATGTAATTTCACCTGTAACAGGTCTGCATTCGAGGCCACCAACTTGCTGAAAATACGTAAATTGTGTCACTTCCATGCCATTTAACCAGACTTCCCAACCTAACCCCCAAGCGCCTAGCGTCGGCGATTCCCAATTATCTTCAACAAAACGAATATCATCAACCAGCGTATCAATATGAAGTATACGTAATGAAGAGAGATAGAGATCCTGGATATCAGGAGGAGATGGCTTCAATATGACTTGGAATTGATGGTGCCGTTGAACACGATTCGGATTTTCACCATAACGCCCATCTGTAGGCCGACGACTTGGCTGCACATAAGCAGCACGCCAAGGCTCAGGGCCAATTGCCCCCAAAAAACTCGCGGTATGAAATGTCCCCGCGCCCACTTCCATATCAAGCGGTTGCATAATAACGCAACCTTGGCTACCCCAATAGGCTTGCAGGGCAGCTATTAAGCCCTGGAACGTCTTGATATCAAAAGTATGGTTGTCAAGAAATGAATCCATAATAATTGTCGCCAATATTTAATCGTTTGTATATGATGAGCGCCAGATTATAGCATTAAACTAGAGGCGTTTATGACTAATCCATCATTCAAGCAAGATATGCTACCCCGTTTCAATACTATTGAACCCACTCACATAGAACCTCTAATCCGCGAATTACTCGATGCAAATCGGCAAAAATTATCTGCATTACTGTCTCAACCGAAACCCTACACGTGGGACAATTTAATGCAACCTCTAGAAAACATGAGTGATGACCTTAATAAAGTCTGGTCTCCCATTTCCCATTTACATGCTGTCATGGAGTCTGATGCGTTACGCAAAGCATATAACGACACATTGCCACTCATTATCGAGTATCACACTGAGTTATCACAAAATGAAAAGTTTTTTGACGCCGTTTCATCCATTGCAAATAACCCCGACTTTGAAAAACTTAATCCCGCTCAACGCAAAATAATTGAAAACGATATTCGTGATTTCAAACTAGCTGGAATTCATCTACCACCAGATAAAAAATCACATGTGGCCAAACTACAACAACAGCTCAGCCAACTCATGACAAAATTTTCAGAAAATGTGCTTGACTCTACCCATGCCTATACATTGCATGTCACGGATCGCGATAAAATCGAGGGACTGCCCTTGCAAGCCGTACAACTTGCTATGGATAATGCAAAGCAACGCGGGCTAGATGGCTATGTATTCACCTTGGATTATCCCTCTTATTCGACAGCGATAAAGTTTCTACATAATCGTGATCTGCGTAAAACACTATATGGCGCTTACTCCACACGTGCATCCGATCGTGGTCCCAATGCAGGCAAGTGGGACAACACCTCCATCATGGATGATATTTTGAATGTCCGTTATGAGATTGCAAAGACGATAGGATTTGACAATTATGCCGACTACTCTCTAGCCACAAAAATGGCAAAGACACCCAATGAAGTATTACATTTTCTACACGACCTTTTAATACGAAGCAAGCCCATTGCAGAAAATGAATATAAAGAAATTCAAACACTCGCCAAGCAACTCGATGGTGTGATGACGCTTGAAATTTGGGATGTCGCCTATTATTCGGAAAAACTGCGTGAATCTACATTTAATTTCTCACAAGAAACGTTGCGGCTCTATTTCCCTATCGACAACGTATTGCATGGTATGTTCGCACTCGTGAATAAACTCTATGGCATCACCATCAAAAAAGAAGAAGGGATAGAAGTATGGCACCCACATGCACAATTTTTCTCAATTTACGATGACAACAATGAATTACGCGGAGGATTCTATACCGATCTTTATGCTCGCCCGCATAAACGCGATGGCGCCTGGATGGACGAATGTCGCGTGCGTCGCAGAATTAATGGTCAAGGCTTGCAATATCCCGTTGCATATTTGACGTGTAACTTTATGCCGCCTATCGACAATCAGCCTGCACTACTCACACATGATGACGTTCTAACACTTTTTCATGAGTTTGGGCACTGCCTGCATCATATGTTAACAAAAGTCGACTACCCTTCCGTTTCGGGTATTAATGGCGTGCCATGGGATGCCATTGAATTTCCAAGTCAATTCATGGAAAATTTTTGCTGGGAAAAAGAGTCACTCGCTCTCATTGCGGCACACTATCAAACAGGCGCATTACTACCAAATGATTTATATCAGAAAATGATTAATGCAAAACATTTCCAAACAGGATTGCAAATGGTACGACAAATTGAATTTTCATTGTTCGATTTTCGTCTTCATCTTGAATACGCCCCGACCACATCCCATCTAGTTCAGACGATATTAGACCAGGTACGCAAAGAAGCAGCTGTCATTCCCATACCAGAATTTAATCGCTTCCAACATAGCTTCGCCCATATATTTGCTGGCAGCTATGCAGCGGGATATTACAGCTACAAATGGGCAGAGGTATTGTCCGCAGATGCCTATGCACTATTTGAGGAAAAAGGTATCTTCGATCGCACCACAGGCCGATCTTTCATGGAGAATATTTTAGAGATTGGCGGTGTACGTGACCCCATGGTATCGTTTGTTACTTTTCGCGGCAGAGCACCCACCATTGAGGCTCTATTGCACCAAAGTGGGATTAGCTAAGCCATACTTGCTGCGTACTCCTAGCGAGCCCATAATACTCACTCTGGCTCTTGTCAGGCTCTAACTAACAAGGAAATAACTATGGATGCTGCAACATATCGCCATCCCAAAGCACTGCCGTTTTTGTTTTTAACTGAACTATGGGAACGATTCGGGCTTTATGTCGCACAAGGCTTGCTCGTTTTATATATGACCGAGTATTACGGTTTTTCTGATAATACCAGTTACTCCATCTCTGGCATATTTGCAGGCCTTGTTTACATTTCTCCTTTTATAGGCGGATTCTTAGCTGATAAACTATTAGGATTCAAAACCGCAATTATCTGGGGCGGCCTTTTTCTTGTTCTTGGTTATGCCTTGCTCGCATTATCGTCAATTAATGCCGTATTTTATCCCGCACTCGCTACCATTATCATAGGCAATGGCCTGTTAAAACCCAATATCTCAAGCTTACTCGGCACGCAATATACATCCGATGACCCACGTCGCGATTCGGGTTTTACTATTTTCTATATTGGTATCAACATAGGCGCCGCCCTCTCCGGTCTCTCTGGTTATGTGAGAAATGCTTTTGGGTGGCAAATAACATTTGCATTAGCAAGTGTGGGCATGATCATTGGTTTGATCGCTTTTTTTAGCGGCTTGAAACATATTAAAATCTCGCAAAAAACACAACGCGCCGGGCATAAATTAAAATTCCAACTCTTCTTATACTGCATACTCGCCATTATCGGCGTAAGCTTTTTACTCAGGATTCAAGTATTAGCAAACTGGCTGTTACCTTGCACCGGCATTGTGTTACTTGTTTTTCTCATTGTGCTTACGTTGCAGCAAAATGCAGAATACCGTAAACGCATGATGGTGCTGAATACGCTCATTATTTCTTCCATTATCTTTTGGATGCTATTTTTACAACTCTTCAATTCAGCAAACCTATATATTGATAGGCTAGTCGACAAAAATTTACTTGGATTGCATCTTACGACCACCGTTTTTTATGCATCAGAAGGTATATTTATTATCTTACTCGGGCCCTTGTTTGCTTGGATCTGGCATGCGCTTGGCCGCAATAATAAAAACCCCTCACCCGTCACTAAATTTGTTTTTGGCATTTTCTTTGCTGGGCTTGGGTTCTTAGTCCTCGGTTTTAGCACGATGTTTCCAAATACACAGGGTTTAATTAACCCACTTTGGGTGTTTTTCTCCTACCTGCTCATCACTATCGGTGAATTATTATTATCACCCATTGGCTTATCTGCAGTTACAATGCTTGCCCCCACCAATTTGATTGGCATGATGATGGGTATCTGGTTTGTTGCCACTGGATTTGGCGGTATCTTCGCCGGTTGGATTGCTAAACTATCCAGCGTCCCTGATAGCGCACAGACCGTAGCACAGAAGCTTGCGATTTATCAAAATGCATTTTTTGATTACGCTTATTTGGCTTTTTTCGTTGCTATCATTTTATTATTTGTGCAACTGGGAATAAAACAACGGTTAACTAAATTACCCCATTGCTAAGGCTCCCGATGGCAAGCCATCGGGGAATAAATTTAAATATATTAGGAGTTGATCCATGAGTTCATATGGTTTGAATGAAATAAGAAGTGGAGTAAAACTCATCATCGATGGGGATCCTTGCATCGTTGTTGATAATGAATTTGTCAAACCAGGCAAAGGACAAGCATTCAATCGTTTAAAATATCGAAACCTTAAAACCGGCCGTGTCATTGAGCGCACTTATAAGTCGGGTGATAGCATTCCTGCTGCTGATGTAATCGAAGTCGACGCACAATTCCTTTATGGCGATGGAACTGAATGGCACTTTATGGCAACAGAAACTTACGAGCAATATGCCGTTCACGAAGCTGAGGTAGCTGATGCAAGAATATGGCTTAAAGAACAAGCTGAATGCAAATTAACCTTATGGAATGGAACACCTATTCTTGTTGCCCCACCCACATTTGTAAATTTGAAAGTGGTAGAGACAGACCCAGGTCTAAAAGGGGATACCTCTGGTGGTGGCGGCAAGCCTGCCAAACTCGAATCCGGCGCAGTCGTACGCGTACCCTTATTTATTCAAGAAGGCGAGGTTATTAAAGTCGATACAAGAACGGGCGAATACGTGTCAAGGGCAAAGGAATGAGCGTAATTAACTGGCAACCCTCCGCATCCATTGAAACCTTACGTACCAGAGCACAGATTTTAAAAACAATCCGTGATTTTTTTGTTTCTCGTGATGTCATGGAAGTTGAAACGCCACTCCTGTGCGGCACATCTGTAACTGATCCTTTTATTCAAAGTATTCCGGCGCTATTCCAATCGCAGCCCCATGGATCCGAGCAGCGATATTATCTGCAAACTTCTCCCGAATACGCGATGAAGCGTTTACTTGCCGCAGGATATGGAGCTATTTTTCAAATTAGTAAAGCATTTCGTCAAAGCGAGATAGGGCGATTTCATAATCCTGAATTCACCCTAATTGAATGGTATCGTCCTGGTTTTGATCATCATGCTTTAATGGATGAAATGGATGCATTATTACAAACGGTACTGAAGACGCAAGCAGCTGAGCGTAAAAGTTATCTAGACGTTTTCACCCAACATTTGCACCTAAATCCTCACAACGTTACTGTAGACGAATTAATTGCATGCGCGACGTATAATCATATTTCTGTTGCACTCGATAGTAAAGACCGTGACACCTGGCTACAACTATTGATGTCTGATTATATTGAACCACGCATCGGGCAGGATAGACCTTGCTTTATCTATGACTTTCCCGCCTCCCAAGCAGCGCTTGCACGCATTCAGCCTGGCAATCCACCCGTCGCATCAAGATTTGAAGTCTATTTCCGTGGCATTGAACTCGCCAACGGATTCCATGAGTTGCAAGATGCAAATGAGCAGCGCAACCGGTTCAAAAAAAATCAATCTACGCGCGAACAACTTGGGCTGAATCAAATGGTGATCGATGAATTTTTTTTATCTGCTCTCACACAAGGACTCCCCGATTGTGCAGGAGTCGCACTAGGCATTGATCGCCTTATCATGCTCGCTTCCAATAGCAACAGCATTGCCGATGTATTGAGCTTTGATTTCGCTAGGGCGTGAAGGCGTAACTGCTCACCCACGCTTACGCCACAACGCATGAATGTCGCTGATATAAGCTTGTCTAAATCCCGCGGCACAATAACAGAGATAAAAACGCCACATACGAATAAACTGTTCCGAGAATCCTTGCGCTTTGATTTGCTGCGCATGCTGATTGAATCGTCTCAGCCAATCAAACAGTGTTATTGCGTAATGCTGGCCGATATCCCGAATTTGCAACAATTGCAATTGAGTTTGATTAGCAATGGAATTGGAAATAACATTAATCGATGGCAAACAACCACCGGGAAAAATATATTTTTTGATAAAGTCCATCTTATTCTTTGCACGTTGGTACGCTTGATCATTGATCGTAATCGCCTGCAAAAACAATAATCCACCCGGCTTTAACAATGCATTGCATTGTTGAAAAAATGTATCAAAATAAGGGTGGCCGACTGCTTCAATCATCTCTATCGAAACCAACTTATCATATTGCCCAGAAAGCTCACGATAATCCTGATTAAGCAACTCTATCCGATTCTGCAATCCCAAATGGTTGATTTCGCGTCTTACATAGGCATATTGCTTATCTGAAATGGTCGTAGTCGTCACCTTGCAGCCGTGCTTACGCGCAGCGTAAATAGCAAAACCACCCCAACCCGTACCAATTTCGAGAATATGATCTGCTGGTCTCAACTGTAATTGCTGACAAATTGTTTCTAACTTTTTTATTGAAGCTTGCTCAAGACTAATTCGCTCAGGTTCATATAAAGCACAAGAATACATCATGCTAGGATCGAGAAATAATTTAAAAAAATCGTTGCCCAAATCATAGTGCGCTACGCTATTTTTTTTCGCACCAATAATATCATTTTTATGGTCAGTACCCACTAATCGCAAAAAATAATTTATTGTCTTCACGATGGGACCTTCGATCTTTTCAAAGATTTCCTTATTTTTAATCACAATTTCGACTAACTTAATTAAATCATCGACATCCCAATCACTCTCCATATAGCTTTCCGCAGCACCCACACTCCCATTGAATAGGATATTTCTGTAAGTCTGCATACCATGTATTTTTATATGAACAGTGTGCGTATGCACGCCGGAGGGGCCGCTAAAAACATGACACCCACTAGCATCAGTAATACTAAGCCTTCCATATTGGATTTTAGATAGTAGTCTGAATACTAGCTTTTGTGTAACCCATAATTGCTTGCTCAACACTATTTCGTGATTGTTGCCCATGCTAAAATCAATCCTTAATTTTGCTTGGATAGACTACAAAAGGTACACGTTTTAGTTGTAATTTGAAAGTCCCGACCTACCTTTAAACATTCAACCCATCCCCTTCTTTTAGCGGGAATGGCTGGTAAATCTCATTTAATTCGGTCTCTTTGCAGAACAGATTTTGGCACACCTCTTACATCCCAGATAATCCCAACTTTTTCCATCAACTTGAGCACATAATAAGTGATATCCATTTCCCACCACATAAACCCCTGTCGCGCAGTAGCAGGATAATGATGATGGTTATTGTGCCAGCCCTCGCCTAGAGTCAGTAAAGCTAGTATAAAATTGTTACGGCTATTGTCTTTCGTGGTAAACCGCTTCTTGCCAAATACATGCGAAAGCGAATTGATAGTGACTGTCGTATGAAACAATGCCATGGTCGAGATACAAAATCCCCACACTACCATTTGACCTGCACTGGTACCTAGCTGCGGTGCAAACACATGTAAAAGTGCACCCACCACAAATAATGAAACGAATAAAAACGTTGGCATTAAAATATCATGGCTATCCAAAAACACGAGTTCTGGAAACCGAGCAAGATCTCGCACGCGTTCAGGATTGTAATGATAATGCTTTTTTGACATAAACCAACCCATATGGCTCCACCAGAATCCATGTTGGATTGGTGAATGTGCATCGATAGGCTCATCAGAGCACATGTGATGCTGCCTATGATGCGCAGCCCACCACAATGGGCCTCTTTGCACACAAGTCGCAGCGATTAAAGCAAAGACAAATTGCCAGAATCGGTTAGTTTGATAGGTTTTATGGGAAAAATAGCGATGGTAGAACGCACCGATCGCAAATACACGTACAAAATATAAAATAGTTGCCGTAATAAAAGCAGTCCAACTACACCCAACATAAAACACCAATAAACAACTTAAACTAAGAAGTATAAAAGGTATTGACCGTACCCAATCTACTCGATCAGGGTAATTCGCATTGGGATTGTAATTATTCTCATTCGCGACCCACTTAAGCGGGACCTGCCAAAGTTTTTTCATTCCGGCCTATTCCTATCAACACCCTTAAAATCAATTTGTATTGACCCCATTACTAAAGTCCAGCGGGCAAACCGCAGGGAATAAATTTATATGCTTAATTTAGCAAATTCAATGCTTTAGATGGCGAGATATACTAGACCTAACGAGAGCAAATGGGAATATATATAGCTTATATTTACTTATAGTCAGTAGAAGCCCCGTGAAATAGCTTGCAATTTTGCCGAAATAATGGTCAGATATGCTCACTGAGATTTTTACATCATCACCAATGAGTTGTTACCCCTCCAACTTTGCAGTTCTCATGGGTTCTACCTGAAATAATTCTAGGTTAGTTAGGTTGGCGATGATACACATTAACCGCCAGCTATCTAGGTTTCTTTCCTCGCGAAATGCGTGGCCCTACATGGCTTGCATTTTATTATAACGAGGATAACTGTGATTAACTTTACAGAATTTAATTTACATTCAGATATTTACAAAGCAATTACCATCTGTGGCTACACCAAACCAACACCCGTACAAGCAAAATCTATTCCTGAGGTGATGAATGGACGAGATGTGGTCGTATCAGCACAAACAGGGACTGGAAAAACAGCTGCATTTGTTCTACCAGCACTGCATAATCTTAGCTCACAACCACCATCAAAAAAAACCCGAGTACTTATTCTCACCCCAACACGTGAACTAGCCAGCCAAATCACTAAAGCGGCCAGTCTATATGGTAAATTTTTACGCTTCAATATAGTGAGCTTAGTAGGCGGCATGCCATACCCTCAGCAAATCAAAGATTTGTCGCGTGGCGCTGATATCATTGTTGCAACACCAGGTCGCTTGCTTGATCATATCCAGGAAAAACGCGTCGACTTATCCAACGTAGACATGCTCGTATTAGATGAAGCAGACCGCATGTTAGATATGGGCTTCATTGATGATGTTCAGTATGTCGCTAAATTAACGCCTTTAAATCGCCAAACGCTTTTGTTCAGTGCAACGCTTGATAACAAATTAATGAACGCAGTCAAACATCTTTTGAAAAATCCAGTGCGAATCGATTTATCCAATGAAAAAATATCTGCCCCACAAATTAAGCAAGAAATGTATAAAGCACAAAATGCGCAGCATAAATCGCGCCTGTTAAAGCATTTCTTAAATGATAAAAATATTTTTAAAGCCATTATTTTTTCCGCAACAAAGATAAACGCGGATAAAATCGCCAATCAACTGCGTGACGATGGCTTTGCCGCAGCGGCATTACATGGCGATTTAAGACAAAATGTTCGCAACCGCACGCTCGAACAATTACGTCGTGGTAAAATTCAGTTCTTGGTTGCAACTGACGTTGCAGCTCGCGGCATTGATGTCAGTGATATTACACATGTCATCAATTATGATTTACCTAGGTTTTGCGAAGATTATGTGCATCGCATCGGGCGTACAGGACGCGCAGGCAAAACAGGAATCGCAATTTCATTTGTCTTACCAACAGATACACGCCACCTGCAATCCATCGAACGTTATATTGGTCAGCGCATTACTCTCATACACAATGTTGATATGAATGAGTCTCTCGCACCTAAAACAATGCATCCTGCTCAAGAAATACTAAGCTTGAAGAAAGATAATAAGTTTGCTGGTGAAAAACGCGATAGAAAGCCGAGATCAGATAGAGGAGGAGATAGAGGAGATAGAGGAGATAGAGGAGATAGAGGAGATAGAGGAGATAGAGGAGATAGAGGAGATAGAGGAGATAGAGGAGATAGAAATCTTCCATCTGCCAGAAATGATAGGCAAGCTAGAAGCGGCAGGGAAGATAGAAGCAGCAGGGAAGACAGAAGCGGCAGGGAGGATAGAAGTGGTAGGGAGGATAGAAGCGGCAGACAAAATTGGAATCACAAATCGACCAGAAGTGATAACCCGAATAAAAAAAATAGAAGTGACAGACAGGACAGAACCGAATTCAAAGACAGAACTGACATTAAAGATACGTATCCACCGAAAAAAAAGCCTCTATCCAATAAGAAAAATCCCTGGGCAGGCGATAATAGACGCACTAGGACATCTGACGACACGAGTAGTCGACGCGACAGAAATGCTAGCGATCAAAGCAATCGCCCATTCAGAAAACGTCCTGCAAACAAAGACCAAAAATTCTATGAGAATCGCAAAGACGGCACTCGGTAATGAGGGTGTCATTTGAAGTGTGTAAGAGATCTCTTCTAGGGACAAAAAACTTTGTCCCTCCTATTATTGGGAGGTAAAGCCTCCTAGTTAGACTATACATGACAAAAGTTCTCCGACCGTTCGCCCTTAGGAGACGCGCTCTTTGCCCGTCTAGGGGCTCGCGCAAATAGCATTATTATTTACTTGAAAAAAATACCGCCACTGTCGCCCCGCAAAATTCTCGTCCACTTTTTTGAAAAGAACACTGCATTATTACGAGAATTTGTGCGGGGTCTGGTAGCAGCATCCAATAGTAAACTAATATAAAAAATCAAATCTTTACAAAACGACTAAGTAGCAATTTTTACCCTCAGTTAATTCAGAGACAAATCGTTCCATTGGAGATTTAGTAAGATTTATTTGTTCTATTGGATGCTGCTACCAGACCCCGCACAAATTCTCGTAATAATGCAGTGTTCTTTTCAAAAAAGTGGACGAGAATTTTGCGGGGCGGCAGTAGCGGTATTTTTTTCAAGTAAATAATAATGCTATTTGCGCGAGCCCCTAGACGGGCAAAGAGCGCGTCTCCGGTGATGGTTTTCGCGTCAATTGATTCATGTGATTTCGATACACTGGGACATGACCCCCTGGTCGTAACCGTGGTCAACTACATCCATGTCCAGTTGGGCTGTTACCAACACCCTCTGTTATATGTTACAGCGAATTATGCATCTGAATAGCTGATGAAACTGGTGAAATTTCATTAAGATTCTCGATAAATCCCTGTACGCAGCGTTCTAGCTCTGAACGTCGTCTATGCATCTCTATAATGTACTTATAATTTTCTTCACGTCTATTGTCACAGGAATAATCTTTTTCTTTTATATTAAAAAGCTTATATAAAGCCCGCTCTAAATTTCCAACTAAACGACTGTGTTGCATACCCATACCATTAACACAGCTTTCTTTTTTATAAAATTTATAAATTGCGAAAATAGCCTGTTCTGGCGAAGCATCATTCAAATTTCCAAGCAGTAGTAAAAATTCTATCCTTCTATTAATCCCTTCTTGTCCTGGAGAACTCCAAAAGACGTTACAACTTTCATCGTAAGACGTAACAGCATTATTACAGGTAGAAATAATTTCATTTGTTGTTATTTCATTTGTTGTTTTCCTAAACATTATATTTACCTCATTTTGTTGGTTTTAAATTTCCAGCATAGCATGCTTGTCAAGCCCTACCAGCTAAGGAACATGCCACCTCTTGAGGATATAGATATAACGTAGTTTCAACTGCCGAATTTAGGGTACGCGCCGCAGGTACTAAGAGATCATTTCAGAGTGCGTTTCAAAAAGGTTACTATAATTCTTCAAGTAAATATCGGTGAATAATCGTCATCCGCGCAATCCCCTCAATGGTCGTCATCCCGCGCGGCTTTTAGCGCGGGAACCAGTGCCTTTCACAAATAGGATATCGAATAAAAAATTTCAATGGAGTGATCAAGATGTCAGCATAGCCATTCAGCGAGAAAAATGCTTAAAAGAATGGCCGAAAAAAATGGAAGCTGCATCTCATCGAAAAAAATAATCCTTATTGAAATGATTTGCATCATGGACTTGTTTGATGGATAAATGCTGCTTTAGTTCTGTTAAAGGCACTCGTTCCCGCGCTAAAAGCCGCGCGGGATGACGACCATTGAGGAGATTGCGACCTACAGCAGGCTGCTTATCACTTTCCATTCATCCGATGTTACTGGTGTAATGGATAGACGATTACCTTTACGTGTAATCAACATATTTTTCAGTTTGGGGTGCTTCTTGATTTCATCAAGTGAGATTAGTCGTGGGAATTTTTTTATTAATTTCACATCAACCATATACCAACGTGGATTGTCGGGAGTGCTTTTTGGATCATAATGATCTGATTGTAAATCCCAGGCTGTAAAATCTGGATAACCATTTTTAACGACTTCAATAATGCCAGCAATTCCTGGAGGAACACAACTTGAGTGATAAAAAAAAACCAAATCACCCTGCCTAATTTCATCACGCAGCATATTTCGCACTTGGTAATTGCGTACACCATCCCAAAACGCTGTTTGCTTGGGACGATGACTTAAATCATCGATGCTAAAACAATTGGGCTCAGATTTAAATAACCAATAACGCATAATATTTGCCTATGTCCAGATGCCCAGCAATTCCCACTGCAAACGCGGGAACTGCCTTGATGTCAAATAATCTTAAAACCTTTTCATTGCATCGAAAAATTCATCGTTTGTTTTTGTATCTTTCATCTTATCGATAAGAAACTCAATAGCGCCTTCTTCCATCGGCTGTAAAAGTTTCCTTAAAATCCATATTCGTTGTAACACTTCTTTTGATACAAATTTTTCATCACGTCGCGTACCGCTACGATTAACATTAATCGCAGGCCAAACACGTCTTTCGGCAATCCGACGGTCCAGGTGGATTTCCATGTTGCCTGTGCCTTTAAATTCCTCATAAATCACATCATCCATCTTGGAGCCTGTTTCCACTAACGCTGTTGCGATAATGGTTAAACTGCCACCTTCCTCGATATTACGAGCAGCACCAAAGAAGCGTTTAGGGCGCTGTAACGCGTTCGAATCAACACCTCCCGTTAATACTTTACCGGAGGCAGGCACCACTGTGTTATAAGCACGAGCAAGGCGCGTAATTGAGTCAAGCAAAATAACAACATCGCGTTTATGCTCGACCAATCGCTTGGCTTTTTCTATCACCATTTCCGCAACTTGGACATGACGATTAGCAGGTTCATCAAATGTACTGGCAATCACTTCGCCTTTGACTGAGCGTGACATTTCCGTGACTTCTTCAGGACGCTCATCGATCAATAGTACAATGAGATAACACTCAGGATGGTTATGGGCAATTGAGTGCGCGATATTTTGCAGCATCATGGTTTTGCCAGCCTTCGGTGGAGAGACAATCAATCCACGTTGGCCTTTACCAAACGGTGAAATAAGATCAATAACCCGTGGAGTAATGTCCTCCGTACTACCATTGCCTAATTCCATTTTAAGATGTTTATCGGCAAACAATGGCGTAAGATTTTCGAACAAAACTTTGTTCTTAGCATTTTCTGGTGCTTCGAAATTGATTTCATCTACTTTCAATAATGCAAAATAGCGCTCACCCTCTTTAGGTGGACGAATTTTTCCAGATATCGTATCGCCAGTACGTAAATTGAAACGGCGAATCTGGCTAGGAGAAACATAAATATCATCAGGACCCGCGAGATAAGAACCCTCTGCGGAACGTAAAAATCCAAATCCATCTTGAAGAATTTCTAGCACACCATCACCGTAAATATCTTCACCGCGTTCTGCGTGCTTCTTCAAAATTGCAAAAATAATATCTTGTTTCCTTGAGCGGGCCATGTTTTCCAGCCTATACTCTTCAGCCAGTGTGACCAATTCAGCTGCACTTTTTTTCTTAAGCTCAGTTAAATTCATAATGATTTAAACCCTACAATAAAGAATGTTGATTGATTTTAAATATAGAAGTGACACTACATAAATTCATTGCCTGCCCTAACTTACCTCGTTTTTCCACACAAGCAGGGATCTTCTGAAAAATGACTCGGGATTCCCACTTACATGGGACAAACGCTACTCCGGGACAAAATAAATGAATCTCTGTTCTAAAATTGTGTCCGACTCAATTGTGTTGACTCAGGGTCATAACACGCCTGATAACCGCAAACACGAACTATAGAATATACGACAGGTAAGAGGGTTATCTACAGTATAAAAATATCATTAATTTGTGAGAATATCCAGCTCCCCGCGCGAGGGTTGGTCGCACGAGGTTGGAAGCCGTTTAAATATGACCATCAATAAATTTCATTAAGTCAGCTTTGCTTAAAAGACCAACCTGGGTGGCAGCAACTTGACCCTCTTTAAATAAGATTAGTGTTGGAATACCTCGCACCCCAAATTTGGGTGGGGTAGACGGATTATGATCCACATCCAGTTTGACGAATTTAACCTTATCCGTGTACTTTGTCGCAACATCTTCAATAATAGGACCTAATGCCTTGCACGGCCCACACCATTGGGCCCAAAAGTCGACAATGACGGGAATGTTAGATTCAATCACTTCGCTTTCAAATGAATCATCGCTAATAGCATGAATATGACTACTCATTGGTAATACCTTCTCATTTATTGGTTATAAGGCAGCGGTTCCCCCTAACCCCGGTTTTAAGCATGCCGGGGCGATTGGGTGTTAACATTTAAGCCACCCCGCGCTTTTAGCGGGAACGACTGGTTTATAAGGTAGATATGGTCACTTTTTCTAAAAACTCAAGTGGGTTTATCAACCACTTTAACAGGGACCAGTAACATCGCACCTATAGAAAAAAACACGAGTACAGTCGCCATGCCTACACGTTGGCTACCGAAAGTCAACGTCATAAGGCCCAGCAGCCAAGGTCCAATAAACGCAGTAATCTTCCCTGAAAGAGAATATAAGCCAAACATTTCTGTCGACATTTCTTTGTTTGCAATTAATTTCACCATTAATGAACGACTTGCCGATTGAACAGGGCCAACAAAAATACACAGCAGGAGAGCAACCGTCCAAAAAGCAGATTTATTATGCATAAAGAGCAAAGGAATCCCAAGAAGAACAAGAAAGACCAAGGACACAATCACAGTCCGTTTCGAACCAAAAAAATCATCCATCCACGCAAGCAAAACCGCACCCAGTCCCGCTGTAATATTCATGGTGATACCAAAAAGCAAAACTTCCTCAAAAGATAACCCGTATGTCCCTGCTGCGTAAATTCCACCAAATACAAATAATGTGTTAAGTCCATCGGCATAAATCATGTGTGACACAAGATATAGCAACATATTTTTTTCACGTGGAAGCACTTTTAAGGTGTGCCAAAGCTCTCGCCAACCCTCGCGGATAGCTAATCCCAACGGTCGTGACGTAGAGGGTATAGCAGGTACAAGAAAAAACAAGGGCATGGAAAATAACGCATACCAAACTGCGACAAACGGTCCTGCAATACGAATTTGCTCAGCGGTTTGTGTATTTAAAGAGAGTATATTGGTTTTGACAAAAAAAATCAGCGCAATGGATAAAGCCAAAATGCCACCCAGATAACCGCAACCCCACCCCCATCCTGAAACACGACCCAAATAATCTTTCGGTGCAAGTTGCGGAAGAAACGCATTGTAAAAAACCAATGCCACCTCAAGACCTACTGTCCCAAACACCAAGCATGTTAGCGTGAGGTACACGGAATGCACATTAGGATATGCAAACCACAACAAAGCCGAACTCACAATACACATCCAGGTGAAAAAAAATAGCCAACGTTTATGATGTCCACTACGATCTGCAATCGCACCAAATAGTGGACCCGTCAATGCAATGATTATTCCAGCAAGCGATGTCGCGTTTGCCCATTGATAAGTACCTATAATTTCATTCTCAGCTATCTTGGTCGTAAAGTAAGTAGCAAATATAAATGTCATGACGATAATTGAAAACGATGCACATGCCCAATCATAAAGACACCAAGCTGCAATAGCAGTGACAGATTCACGTTGTCTTAACAACATTCACCTCCTTCGCTTCGGTGCAACGGTTTGCGCTGCAATGAAATCAAGTGACGGCTCGCCACAATATTTCGCGATTTCCGCGCGCACTTCATTTCGCAATTGGGTGACATCCTGCCACTCCGATCCTGCTGGCTTGATAGCATCACACACCGTCACCGTAATACGACCTGGTCGCATTAATTTTTCATCATCACGTAAAATATAGCGCGTACCTTGCAGCGCAACTGGACAAATAGGAGTATGGGTATCCGTCCCAATTTTGAATGCACCCAAACGAAATGGTCGCAACCCCTTAGCGTAGCCAAAGGTTCCTTCTGGAAAAATTAGGATAGGGTTTCCTGCTTTTAGTACATCCTCAATTCGCTTAATATCTTCCACACCTTTAGATAAATCTAGCCTATCAACGGCAAGATAATCTAATTTACGCATGACAGTGCGAATAATGGGTACTTGTAGTAATTCTTTTTTTGCAACCATACGCGTGTTAAAAGGCAGTAACGATAGCATGACGATAGAATCGAGATAGCTCGCATGATTAGACGCAAATATGACAGGTGATGTGTATTGTGATAGTCGCTCGCATCCAACGACTTGCACGGGACAAAATGATAGTTTTAATATCCATCTCACCCAGGTACGGCACACTTTTACCGCAACATCTCGCACACAATAGTTGACTAGTAAAAAAACCGGAAAAAACGTGATACAGACAATAAGAGCAACGTACAAGGTGTATAGCAATTTCCCAAGGATGACAAGGCCACTCACACTATTACGCAAGATAGATTGCATACCCAGTTTGACAATCTGCAACCATGCCGGCATTTGCATCTTGCCAAGCCGCCCGCCGAGGTACATGGTTTTGCACGCTGCACGTTGAAGTTTACCGCTTGATGTTTTTGGAACAACATGGGGCGCAACCAGCACCACGCGATCTGGCACGATGTCTAGGGATGAGGCAATCACCTCTTTAATATCATCAGAAATTTTCTCATGCTTAGATTTATTTTTTTCGCGAGTTTCAGCGACCACGATTAATTGTTCTGTTCCATGCTCTGCATCAGTAACCTCAAATGCCACGACACAGCCTTGGCGCACACCAGGAATACTACCTACTAATTCCTCTATTTCAGCAGGATATAGATTTCGCCCTGCTTTAATGATTAAATCCTTTCGCCGTCCAGTAATATAGAACTCACCCTCTGCTTGGTAAGCTAAATCACCACTATCCAACCAACCATCGTGATACATCGCTTGTGTCGCTTTGGGATTATTATAATAGCCTTGCATGCTAGATGGCCCACAAAATTGCAGATTTCCTACATGCCGCTCCGGTAATTCATGGTTTTCATCATCGACAATACGGACATGATGACCATTAATTGGCAAACCGCAAGAAACAAACGCGAGTATATTTTTACTTTCTGAGGGAGAAGCGTAACGCTTTTCTTCAAATTGCTTACGATCAACAGAATCAATGCGATAATCACGACCAATAGGAGGTATAGTAAGACCCACTGTAGATTCAGCCAAGCCATAAACCGGCAAGATCGCATTTCGTTTAAATCCATAGGGAGCGAATTTTTTTGTAAACTGCTCTAACGTGCGAGGATAAACTTTTTCAGCTCCATTTGCAGCCATTCGCCAAGAAGAAAGATCTAACCCTTCGATCAATGCAGAATCGATTTTACGTATGCATAATTCATAAGCAAAATTTGGGGCACCTGAAAGCGTGCCGCGATGATAATGAATGGCCCATAACCATCGTTCAGGATGATTCAAAAATGAAAACGGCGTCAGCAAGATAAGTGGAATACCATAATACAAGCTACCCAACCACATCCCTATTAATCCCATATCATGATAAAGCGGCAGCCAACTCACCGTAACATCATCTGGCGTAACTTGAATTGCTTTACCATATCCTTGGATATTGGATATCAAATTGTAATGTGTCAGAAGCACGCCTTTAGGATCTGAGGTACTCCCTGAGGTATATTGAATAAAAGCAAAATCATTTGATTTCGCATGAAAGATTGTTGAGAGTTCTCGCGGCTGCATCAACTCATCAACCGTGGTAACATGTTTTAAGCTAGGTACAAACGATTTTAGCAAAAGGCTTAATTTTTCAGCTTGTAAAAATGTGACAAGAATTCGCACCTCAGCATTTCTTAAAATATGCGCCTCTGTTTTAGCATAAGCTTCCAACATGTGCATACGAAACGGTGGATAAATCGGCACTGGAATTCCACCTGCCAACAATGTACCAAAAAACGTATAAAAAAACCCGGGGTTAGTCGGCTGCATAATGGCAACGGTTTCACCCTCTTTCAATCCACGTTCGCGTAAAGCCTGCGCCACACGCAAGGATGATGTCAGCAATTGCCCATAGGTGATAACTTCTTCACGTCCCTCTTCCGTTTGAAAATAGATATGGGCCTTATCTGGGGATTTCTCTCCATATAATAACAACACATCTAATAATGTCATTGCGCCAGAAGGATCTACACGCGATCTTTCGCCATGTGAAGTGATTATCCTCGCTTTAATGGGCGCTTTTATGTTAGGGCCTGCTTCATGTAGATAGGTTGCAATGTCACGTAGCGTATCTGCTTCTGCCAGTAAACGATCGGGAACCGTGATATCAAACGATTTTTCGATACGCTGAAACAATTCAGCACGGCCCAAGCTATCAATACCAAGGTGCCGTGTGAATGATGCATCTAGGGTGATTTCCCTTTTATAGGGCTCCCCAGATTCGGATAATAATTGATTCGTAACCTCGATCAATTCTTTTTCAATATCGTGTTGCGAAATTTGTTTCATATCATTTGACTCAGTAATAAACGCGGAACACACCCAGTTTTACCAAGCATCCTTTCAATAAATCTCTTTTTAATTGGCGTCGTCACATTCAAACTAATCATTCCAAGTTGCAGCGCTATACTGGGTAAAAAAGAATGGCTGGAAAAAAGCGCTGACAATCGATGTGATATTCCAATGCTTGTAGCTTGTTGTTTTTGTATTTGCACGCTGATTTCCTGCAAGTGCGAAGCCGTGAAAACTTCATTTTTAGATATTTTCTCCATCATGCTTTCTGCGAGCATAGCGACCTTATAAAGTGCAAGATTAAAACCCTGGGCAGCAATAGGATGCAATGTGTGAGCCGAATTTCCCAATAAAAACACACCTTGATCAACAATTTTTTTCGCACGAACCATACGCAAAGGAAAGATATGACGCTTGCTGGTTAGCTGCAATCGTCCCAACCTATAACCAAATTCATGTTGTAATTTCTGCAAAAAAATTTCATCCGAAAGTTCCATCAACTGAGATTGCGCTTTGGTGTTAGCAGTCCAAATAGTTGCACATTCATTGCCCGTCAAAGGCAGCATAGCAATCGCACCATCTACATTGAAACGCTCATACGCAATGTGCTCATGCGAACGTTTTAATGTAGTCCTTACAACAATTGCACTTTGTTCATAATCAAAAATTTCAGTATGAATGTTCAATTGTTCACGCACAGTGGAGTCAGGTCCATCCGCACCAAATACAATGGGTGATTGTAGGATTTTCTCACCATTCGCAGTAGCAATGATCAATTGCACATTATTATTTTTTTGACACAATGTTTTTAATTTCGCCGGGCGATACAGGGTGAAATTGGGGAGCGCCATTAACTCTTCATTTAATGCAGCTTCAATTATGCACGCGGGTACAACGTGTCCTAATGCAGGTAAATTAACATCTTCACGTCGTAATCGAACTACGCCAAAATGCCCATGATTGGAAACATGCACCTGATGAATAGGAGCAGCGTGCGCTGCAAGACTAGGCCAAATCTTGAGATTTTCTAAGAATTGGCAACTACTACTATTGAGGGCAAATAAGCGCGGATCATCACTGCTAGTCAATTTTGCATCTATCAATGCAATGCGCAAACCCGTTTGTCGTAAAGCAACAGCAAGGCTCGCACCAACCAAACCACCACCGACAATAATCAAATCATAGTGCAGCATGATCACACCGCCATCGTTGCTTCTATTTCAGTTACTGTCTTGGGAATTTTTTGACTTAACACATCGCATCCTTTGTCAGTCACCAGTACGTTATCTTCTATACGAACGCCAATATTGTGCCAACGCTTATGTACATTCGGAATATTTGCTGAAATATAAATTCCAGGCTCAACAGTAAATACCATACCGGGTAGCAACGGGCGCCATTTGGTATCAACGCGATAACGGCCCACATCATGCACATCAAGGCCCAACCAATGTCCAGAACGATGCATATAAAAGGGAAAATAGGCTTGTTTTTCTATCAAATTATCGAGGTCTCCTTGCAAAATACCAAGATCAATCAATCCTTGAGTGATTACTTTTACGATAATATTTTGCGCGGTGGTCCATAGGACACCGGGTTCAATTGATTTAATTGCAGCAAGTTGCGATGCTAAAACCAACTCATAAACCGCGCGCTGTTCCCCTGTAAACCGCCCATTTGCAGGAAATGTACGCGTGATATCCGCTGCATAATTTTGATATTCTGCACCCGCATCAATCAGCACCAAATCACCATCTACAATCTCCTGATTGTTGTTTACATAATGCAAAATACAGGTATTACGCCCAGCACCAACGATAGAGTTGTAAGCAGGAAAACGCGCACCATTGCGTTGAAATTCATACATCAGTTCAGCTTCAAGCTGGTATTCAGCAATACCCGGCTTACAGATTTCCATCGCACGTACATGTGCTTTATTAGTGATATCAATCGCTTTTTGCATGAGTGCAACTTCAGCTGTACTCTTAAATAAGCGCATTTCATGAAGAGAAGGTGTGATATCTACAAATGCAATTGGCGATTGCAACCCACCACGAATATTAGATCGAACTTTGTTGACACCGTGCATGAGAATCTTGTCAAAATCACGATTAATTCCGAGAGGATAATGAATGGTTTCTCTACCTGCCAATAACGCTGGCAACATCAACGTTAATTCCCCATAGGGGAAAGATTGATCTGCTTGAAACTCACTAACTGCACCCTCTAATCCAGCGCGCGGCCCATCCCAGATTTCACGATCAAGATCGCGCACGCGATTAAATAAAATGTATTCGCCCTCTTTACGTTTTGGAGCCAAAACGAGAACGGCCTCGGGCTCTTCGAAACCAGTCAAATAATAAAAATCACTGTTTTGCCGATAAGCATATACTGCATCGCCATTACGCAAAACCTCTGGCGCGGATGGGAGAATGACTACTCCATTAGGACCAATTTTTTGCATTAATTCTTTGCGACGCTTAGCATATTCAGACATTTTTATCATGACAATATCCCTTCTATTTCATTGTAGGGTCTGTTTACATTGGTGGTGTGGATTTATTTTTTATTAATTTAACTCGCAAACAGAGCTTGCCCCGCACGGGTTGCGGGGAAGTTTGCGAGAGACAAATCCGATCAAGGAGAGCGTATTTGTCGGTTAAATTAACAAAAATAAATCCACACCACCAATGTAAACAGACCCTAGGCTTTTCGCAAAAATAACCTTTAGTGCATTAATGCAGATGATTAGATGAGTTGACCATTTTTGGGGGCACATCTTTCTCATGTACATCTTGATAGACGAGTATAGCCACCATGCGCACATACTCAACAAGCTCGACATAGGCGAGCTCATCTTCCTCACTCGCCACCACTTCTTCGTAGTTCATTTTCGCAATCTCAATGAGATCATTAATGGCTTCTGTCACTTCACTAGGATCGCGACCAACAATTTGCACTTCAGCTAACTTTAATCCTGTCAAATATCCCTGGCACCATAGTGTTAGCGCTTCGGCGCGAGCTTGCAAATCTTCTGAATCAGCCGGCAATACTAATTGAAATTCAAATAAAAATTCATCTAATTGTTTGGCGCTTGCATCAAAGAGCGCCTGCAACATAAGATGTGTTTTCGAAGGATCCTTGCCGCCTGTTATGAGTTGCTCCCAAGCAACATGATTCTTAGGATTGCCGCAGAGAACGCCCACTATAAGCCCATGGACTTGAGAGGGATGCAACTTGAGTGTAATCTTGCTGAAAGCCTGATTAAGCTCTTGATAATTAGGCATTGAGGTTTGTTTCATATCAGGGATACCAGCATAAAGTGACAATATTAGCGAAAACAGTTTGGCTTGACCACTAATAAAAAATTAAGGGAAATGGTGAGTGGCATGCCGTTTCGGTTAGAAAAAATTTACTCCCCTACGCTTCATACGCAATCCATTGAAGAAGAATTATCAATCTTATTGGGCCTTCTTGACTTACATCCTAATGACGAAACGCTTAGGCGTATAGTACGCAAGCGATTGGTGCAATCGACTGATTCCATTATCCTTGATGAAAATAAGCCCAACGAGGAAAAAGAAAAAGACTACTTAACCGATCTCAACGATCAAATTGAAGTTATTGATAAAGAACTAAAGGACTATTACAACACCGATTTTTACAACTACACCAGCTCTGACCCAAACACATACTTTTACCGCTACCCCCCCCTCATCATCAGCTCACCTCGGTTTGCATTTTTATTGCAAAAGCGCCATGAATTACAAAAACACCGCAACCCGTTAAACAGCAAGCTCATTTCATCTTCTAACCCTATTTCAAGCGACAAGCAACCTAGTTTAATTATCACTATTCTGAATATCCTCAAAAAACCATTTGATGTTGGTAAAAAATTTATCGACGTCATCGATGATGCATGGACCGCAACTGGACGCATAGCATTACCTCAAGAGACTGTCCAGCGCACAACGCCATTCTTAACAGGCCCCATCGGATTATTCGTTCATCTTGTTGAAGGTGTAAATGGTGGGTGGATCGCTCTTAAAGCCCTGCGCAAGAAAAACACGTCGCGGCGCAAAACAAAAATCGTGACCGGCGGATTGTCTTTTGCACTAGGCGGCGTTGGCATAGGACTTGCTGCCTCGTTAATCGCGGGGGGCGCGGGTATGATTGTTGCAGGTTTTGCGCTCATGCCTATGTTGATACCTACTTTTCTAACTGCCATCTATGGCTTAGCACTCTTTCGACGCTCGCATAAGCTACACGATATGAAAAAAAATGAAGCTAGTGCTGCAGCCGATTATATTCAATATCGTGATCAACACTCTCAACAAATAAATGATTTAAAATCTGAAATTAAAGAAATTACATACAAAAAAAAATTACTAGCAGAGGAAGCTACCTGGTACGTATCCAAAATAAAGGAAAATAAGGTATTAGAAATAAATCACGCGAATTTAAACACCTACGCTAGTAAATTAAACGCATGTTATGCAGAAATTGCCACACTATCATCTGAGCAATTGCAAAAAGATCATCAATTAACTCAATACCAATCTGCTCTTGATGAGAGAGAATTAAAATATAAACGTCTTCACGATAAACGCTTGCAAACCGAACGCGACGTTGCATTTACCACATTAGAAATTCTTATTTCAACTATCGTTGTAACCGGTAGTATTTTAGGGATAGCCGCACTAGTTGGCGTAGCTACTATCGTAAGTCTTGGCATGGCGCCCACTGCCCTAGCCATCGTCGGTGTCACGCTTGGTGTCGGCCTCAAAATTTTTCAATGGCGTGATAAAAAAAACGACCATAGCTATACAATAGGGATGCGACGTTGGTTTACATCGACTTGGAATTCGTACTTTCCATCTGATCCAAAACACACAAATAAAAAGATAGGTAATGATCACCCCAATCCAGCATTATCAGAGGCGGAAAGCGTAGCCCATGCTCTTTCGCATCCAACCCAACCCATCCCTATCCCAGGACCCAGTACCATGACTATGATACTCGCAATGCGCAATACACCAAAAAGCCATGCGATGACCTTGCCTCCATTGGAATACTCTCCCTCCCCATCAATAATCATGCCAACCCATGCCCTCTCAGCGCCCATTTCAATGCCTACTCAAACTAAAATACATGAAAGTAGTGCTGACAGTACCATCAGTCACATTCCTTCTATATAATAGAGCGCATGAAAAATTCAACGCACCCTATCATTTCCGCTATCGTTGCCATGTCAGAAAACCATGTCATTGGCGATAACAATCAATTACCTTGGTTTCTGCCCGCTGATCTTAGACATTTCAAAGGGATAACCACTGGCAATCCCATCTTGATGGGTCGCAAAACCTATGCATCCATAGGTAGGCCGCTACCCAATCGAACTAACATTATTATTACTCGTAACCCCTCTTTTAACGCTCCCGGCTGTATTGTCGTCACCACGATACATGCCGCCATTCAGCGCGCATTATTGGATGGCAACAATGAAATTTTTATTATCGGTGGCGCAGAAGTATATGCGCAATTAATGCCCCACATCGAACGTATTTACTTGACTATCGTGCACCAGACCTTTGAGGGTGATGCCTATTTCCCTGAGTTGGATAGAACCGAATGGAAGGAATGTGAAAATATCACACATAGGCCTGATGAAGAAAATGTGTATCCCTATAGTTTTCTGAGATTAGAAAGAAGAGATTCTAGGGTCTGTTGACATTTGCGGTGTGTATTTATTTTAGCTCAATAGGGATTCCAGGGCCTTGGTTATTTTTTATTTATTTTGCGAGAAAACAG
>Ga0207082_1008_pt1 | contig 48899 bp, 48 predicted proteins | sample Alteio_BWMinHeat_56_FD_153588 | JGI IMG/M metagenome (GOLD analysis project Ga0207082, IMG submission 153588) | Enriched cells from forest soil in Barre Woods Harvard Forest LTER site, Petersham, Massachusetts, United States -... | ecosystem: Environmental > Terrestrial > Soil > Temperate forest >...
TCTTTAGGAAATATTCCTCATAAACGTCATACGCAGTTTCGTAAGGCCGATGGCGCTCTTTATTCGGAGCAATTGTTCAGTACAGAAGGGTTTTCATCTAATTATTCATTACTGTATCATATACACCCACCTACACTTATAGTTAAGACCGAGGAACCAACAGATTGCTCACCAAAAGCAGCTAGTGACAATATATTAAAGCACCGTAGTTTTAAAGGGTTCAATGTAAAGCCTGAGGCTGACTACCTGAAAAGCAGGACTGTGGTATTGTTCAATAATGATGTACATTTATCATTAGCAGCTCCTACCAAAAGCTTTAATGAGGCTTTTTATAAGAATGCAGACGCTGATGAGGTGTTATTCGTACATGAAGGATCTGGCAAGGTGAAAACTCAATATGGTCAATTACCTTTTAGCTATGGCGATTATATAGTATTACCACGGGGTACGATCTATCAAATAGAATTTAATGACGAAAAGAATAGACTGTTTGTAATAGAATCTTTTAGCCCTATTACCTTCCCTAAAAGGTATCTGAGCAAAAACGGTCAGTTGCTGGAGCATTCACCACTTTGCGAAAGAGATATCCGCAAACCACAAGACCTGGAAACGATAGATCAAAAAGGCGAATTCCTGATCAATATCAAAAAGAAAGGCCTGATGTATCCTATTTGGTATGCTTCACATCCTTTTGATGTGGTAGGTTGGGATGGTTGTGAGTATCCATACATCATCAGCATACATGATTTTGAACCAATAACAGGACGTGTACACCAGCCACCACCAGTGCACCAGACATTTGACGCTAATAATTTCGTTATCTGTTCTTTTGTACCGAGGTTATTCGACTATCATCCATTAGCAGTGCCAGCACCATACAACCATAGCAATATAGACAGCGATGAAGTACTGTACTATGTAGATGGTGATTTTATGAGCCGTAAACATGTAGAGCGTGGACAAATAACACTACACCCCGGTGGCATACCACATGGCCCTCACCCAGGCACAGTAGAAAAAAGTATTGGAGCTAAAGAAACTAAAGAACTGGCTGTTATGGTTGATACCTTCCACCCATTGAAGATGACAGATGCTGCTACCAGAATTGAAGATGAGAAATATGTGATGAGCTGGGCGGAATAGGTATTATAGTCGTTAGTTGTTAGTCATTAGTAGTTAGTGAAATTTTAAAAACAAGTAAATAATAATCCTCAAAATAAATAATAATGGAAACTTTAACAGCGAGTAAAAAAATGGCATTGGCAAAAGATTTTCTGCCAATAAATGGTACCGACCATATTGAATTTTATGTAGGTAATGCCAAACAAGCCGCACATTATTACAAAACCGCTTTTGGCTTTCAGTCGCTGGCATATGCAGGGCCCGAAACCGGAATAAAAGACAGGGTATCGTATGTATTGCAACAAGGTAAGATACGCCTGGTGCTTACTACTCCTTTAAACTCGAACAACGAAATAGCTGAACATATACGTAAACATGGTGATGGTGTGAAAATACTGGCTATGTGGGTTGATGATGCTTATAAGTCTTATGAAGAGACCACATCTCGCGGTGGTAAGTCTTATATGGAACCAGTAACATTGAAAGATGCTGATGGTGAAGTAAAAATGAGCGGTATCTATACCTATGGTGAAACCATTCACCTGTTTGTTGAACGTAAACATTACAAAGGTTTATTCCTTCCCGGCTATCAGGCCTGGAAGAGTGAATATAACCCTGGTTCAGCTGGTCTACTCTATGTAGACCATTGCGTTGGTAATGTGGGTTGGAACAGGATGAATGATACCGTAAAATGGTATGAAGAAGTAATGGGCTTTGTAAATATTCTTTCATTTGATGATAAACAGATCAATACGGAATATTCGGCCCTGATGAGTAAGGTGATGAGCAATGGTAATGGTTATGTGAAGTTCCCTATTAATGAACCGGCAGAAGGAAAGAAAAAATCGCAGATAGAAGAATACCTTCAGTTTTATGAAGGTGAAGGTGTACAACATATAGCAGTTGCAACCAACGATATCATCAAAACTGTTCGTGAATTGAAAGCACGTGGTGTGGAATTCCTGAATACCCCTAACGCGTATTACGAAGACCTGATCAGCCGTGTGGGAGAAATAGATGAGGATATTGCACCGCTACAGGAATTAGGTATACTTGTAGATAGAGATGAAGAAGGTTATTTGCTACAGATATTTACGAAGCCAGTTGAAGACCGTCCAACCCTGTTCTTTGAGATCATTCAAAGAAAAGGTGCACAAAGCTTTGGTGCCGGTAATTTTAAAGCATTGTTCGAGTCAATAGAACGCGAACAGGCAAAAAGAGGCAACCTGTAATAAATACAAATTATCATAAATGTGTAAAAGCTCTGGATTTCCAGGGCTTTTCTCATATTTTAAGATATATTTTTGACCATTTTCATTAATTTCGCTATAATAGTCGCCCTAATTGGGGTTACTTTTGACCCATTATTTTAATTTATTTGATTTTGTTATGCAAAAATTGGTAAACGGTTTAGTGATAGTGTGTGTGTGTTGTATGTTGTCGCTGGGAGCAAAAGCCCAGGATGAATCACAGACGTTTAAAAATTTCCAGTTCTCCTTTAGCCGGGTTACTCAGGCATGGACAAAATACAATGACTCGCTAAGCAAGATATTCGAAAAACAAGGTGTTTCTTATCCTCCAAAGGATATTTACCTGCGTGCATTCAAAGCCCATAATGAAATGGAACTATGGGCAAGGAATAATGCTCATAGTGAATACAAACTGATCAAGACATATCATATCTGTGCACTGTCTGGGATATTAGGTCCTAAAAGAAATGAAGGTGACAGGCAGGTACCTGAAGGTTGCTATTTCATAGAAGACTTTAATCCAAGAAGCGATTTTTACCTCTCTATGTTACTGAACTATCCTAATTATTCTGACCAGATATTAAGTGCAAAAAAACCAGGTGGAGATATTTATATACATGGTGGCTGCGTAACTATTGGTTGTATGCCTATGACGGATGATGTGATACAGGAGCTATATGTTATATGCCTGAATGCTAAACTTGGTGGCGAAACTTATATACCAGTACATGTTTACCCTGTTCGTTTCAATAAAACAGGATTGAATTTTCTTGGTACACAATATGGTAATGATAGTTTGAAACAAGCTTTTTGGGTAAACCTGAAAACTGGCTATGATTATTTTGAAGCTACTCACAAATTATTACCAGTAATGTACACACCTGAAGGAAAATATATCTTCTCAAATTAAGGTATCTCTTGAAACCATGAACAAATTATTGCTGAAAAGAACCCCTTTGAAAACGGCGATATTATCTGTCCTAATGTTCTTATTCATCATCGTGTTCTCGTCATGCGAAAAAGAAGTTCATATTGACCTTGGCAGCGTTCCACCACAATTGGTTGTAGAAGGTGGTATTCAACAAGGGCTGCCTCCTGTAGTTGTTTTAACTACTACGATCAGTTTTTTTTCCAGTATAGATTATAGCACACTACAGAATAGTTTTGTGCATACTGCTGATGTAACTGTTTCTGATGGGATTACGACCATAAAGCTGAAAGAATATTCACTGGATACTGGTAATCATAATAAATTCTACCTCTACTCTATCGATACACCATATACTTTCAAGGGGCAGATTGGTAAAACGTATTTTTTGACCATTAACTACAATGGGAAGACCTATACATCAAACACCACCATTCCTCCACCAATGCAGTTAGACTCTTTTTCAATTGTAGCCCCACCAGTGCCAAGTGTAAAATTTCCTAATGCAGTAACCCTATACCTACATTTTAAAGACCCGGATACACTAGGCAATTATGCTAAATATTATACCAAAAGGAATAGTGAACCTTATTATTCCAGTTCTATTTATACAGATGAATTAAATAATGGCACAGCTGTGAGCTGGTATATAGATCCGGGGGCGAATCTTGCAATGCCTGATAGCTCATCAACAAGACGTTTTTATAAAGGAGATACGGTAGCAGTTAAATGGTGTTCTATAGACAGAAACGTATATAAATTTTGGAACACTTATGAATTTGCTCAAAATAGTATAGGCAACCCTTTTGCCACACCCATCAATGCTCAAAGCAATATCAGCAATGGCGCTTTGGGTGTTTGGCAAGGATATGGAGCAGATACAATAGCGATCATTATCCCCAAATAATTCACTATTGATACGCATATAAATACAATAGTTTGTTCCATCCATAATTCTTTCGCATTTTTACCGTCCAAATAGAGTAAACTATGTCTGATATTGAAAAAGTACATTGCCTTATTATAGGTTCAGGACCAGCAGGATATACAGCAGCGATATATGCATCAAGGGCAAATTTAAAACCAGTATTGTACCAGGGATTACAACCAGGTGGACAATTGACTATAACTACCGAAGTAGAAAACTATCCCGGCTACCCAAATGGTATCATGGGTCCGCAAATGATGGTTGATTTTGAGCAACAGGCACAACGCATGGGTGCTGATATACGCTGGGGCTTAGCAACTAAAGTAGATTTTTCTGAAAGACCATATAAAGTACAAATAGACGAAGAGAAATGGATAGCTGCAGATGCAGTGATCATAGCTACAGGTGCTTCTGCAAAGTGGTTGGGAATAGAATCAGAACAAAGGCTGAATGGCCACGGTGTTTCTGCTTGTGCAGTGTGTGATGGTTTCTTTTTCAAGAACCAGGAAGTTGCAATAGTTGGTGCAGGAGATACGGCTTGTGAAGAAGCATTATACTTATCTAAGCTTTGCAGCAATGTACATATGCTGATACGTAAAGGCGAAATGCGTGCCAGCAAAGTAATGCAAGACAGAGTGCTGAAAACACCTAATATAAAAGTGTACTGGAATTCTGAAACTGCAGAGGTGATGGGAGAGCATAAAGTGGACAGCCTGAGAATACGTAACACCAAAACCAACGAAGAAACAATTGTGCCTATAAAAGCATTCTTCGTAGCTATAGGTCATGAGCCAAATTCCGGCCTTTTCAAAGGGTTGATAGATATGGACGATCAAGGTTATATCATGACCAAGCCTGGCACATCTAAAACTAATATGGAGGGTGTATTTGCATGTGGTGACGTGCAGGATAAGAACTACCGCCAGGCTGTAACAGCAGCAGGTAGCGGATGTATGGCTGCGTTGGATGCAGAAAGATATTTAGGGACATTGGAATAGAAAATTATTTCTCCTAAAAAAAAGCACTTACAATATTGTAAGTGCTTTTTTTTGTTTTTAATTGAACGTTCTTAGCGTATATAACCAAGTATTTTCAACATACTCTGAGGTGTTTGTTCTTTAGCATATAACCAATCTTCTAAGACACCGTTCTTGTTATACTCTACTACTACGTGCTTTGGAGAAGGGATCATGCAATGTTTGATACCACCATATCCAGCCAGTTGATCCTGGTAAGCTCCGGTATGGAAGAAGCCTATATATAGAGGCTCAGCACCTTTTTCTTTATCTAGTTTTGGTAGGAACACAGCATTAATATGTTCTTCAGAGGTATAAAAATCATGACTATCACAGGTGAGGCCACCAAGATGTACCTCCTGGTATTCTTTTTCCCATTTGTTGATCGGAAGCATCAGGAATTTTTCTCCAATACCCCATGTATCAGGTAAGGTTGTGATGAACGAGCTATCAATCATATACCAGATCTCACGATCATTCTGCATTTTTTCATCTAATACACTATAAACAACTGCACCAGACTCTCCTACGGTAAATGAACCAAACTCTGTATAGATATCAGGTACATCCACTTTGTTTTTCTTACATACAGCTTTAATGGTGGTAATGATCTCATTGATCATATAATTATAATCGTATTCAAAACCTAATGAGTGTTTGATTGGGAAACCACCACCAATATTCAAACCCTCCAGTTCTGGGCATATCTTCTTTAGCTGGCAATAAATATTCAGCATTTTGTTCAACTCACTCCAATAATACACATCATCTTTAATGCCTTTATTCATGAAGAAGTGCAACATTTTGAGTCTGAATTTTTCGTTGCCTTTCATTTTGTCAACATAAAATTCAAGTACATCACGGTTGCGTATACCTAAGCGGGAAGTATAAAAATCGAAAGTAGGTTCTTCTTCACTTGCAATACGGATACCAATATTAACAGGTTCCGGGTTGCGTATCAAACGTTTATAATCCTCAAATTCGTTCTTATTGTCCAATATAGGGATAACATTTTTGAAACCATCGTTTATCAGGCGGGCAATATTACGGGTGTATGTTTTGGTCTTAAAACCATTACAAATAATATAGGTCTCCTTATTGATCTTACGGCGCTTATACAACTGCTTTATGATCTCGATATCATAAGCAAATGAGGTTTCAAGATGCACGCCATGTTTTAATGTTTCTTCAACAATAAATGAGAAGTGCGAGCTTTTGGTACAATAGCAATAAAAATACTTTCCATCATACTTATGTTTCTTTATAGCAGCATTAAAAAGTTTTTTAGCTTTTTGTATCTGCTCCCCTATTTTAGGCAGAAAAGTAAGTTTGAACGGTGTTCCATATTTATCAATAAGTTTCTTGATGTCTACATCATTAAACTGTAGGTAATTGTCATCAGAAACATCGAATCCTTCCTGCGGAAAGTGAAAGGTCTGTTGTACGAGGTCAGTATATGTATTGTTCATTTAAGAATGCGGACAAACTAGGTCAACAAAGAATTTTAAATTTTGCCAAACAAAAATAATCATTTGCATAAATGGAATGTCAAAAACTTTCAATAATACATATATAAATTCCCCTATTTTCTGAACAATTGGATTAAGTTTGCAGCCATTCAATAAAAATCAATGAAAAAATCGCTTATACAAATGCACGTAGCTGTTCTACTATGGGGCTTTACGGGTGTTTTGGGCAAAGCGATATCATTGAACGCACTGGTATTGGTTTGGTACCGGATGGCCCTGACAGCGGTTTTTATGGCTATTATACTGAGCTATAGAAAACAATGGGTACATATAACAAAGCGAGATGTTCGTTATCTGCTCTTAGTAGGTTGTCTGATAGGTTTGCACTGGATAGGGTTTTATGGTGCTATCAAATACGCCAATGCATCCATAGCACTGATATGCTTATCAACCGCCAGTGTATTCACTGCCCTACTCGACCCGCTTGTAAATAAAGGCAAATATGATAGGACAGAATTCCTTTTGGGCCTATTGGCATTAGCCGGGGTTTACCTGATATACCGTTATGAACTAACCCTTGGTCTCGGGATATTATTAGGTACCATTGCAGCTATATTAAGTGCGGTATTTACAGTTCTTAACAAACGAATTGCACACAAATACCCATCTAGGACGATCGTGTTTTATGAAATGACGACTGGTTGGGGATTGATAACTTTATTATTGCCATTGCAACTTTATTTATTCCCAGGCTCTAAGCTAATTCCAGAAATTGGGAATAGCTGGTGGCAAAATGATTGGATATGGCTGATCATACTAAGCCTTTGCTGTACGGTTTGGGCCCAATCGTTGGCACTATCTGCCTTAAAAAAACTGAGTTCCTTCACGGTAACCCTAACTGTAAATCTGGAGCCGGTATATGGAATACTACTCGCATTCTTTATCTATCACGAGAATAAAGAACTACATACAGGCTTTTACTATGGTATGGGCCTGATATGCTTATCTGTATTATTGCAAATGATACGTTTGCTGAAACCTAAGAATACATCTGCAAGCTTTATTGAAGAAAAAGGTGGTATTGATTAAAATTGTCTAATGAGAGATATAAATAAGTCCTACACCAAAAAATTGAGGTAAGTTTTTGTCGGGAGAAGTAATGCCTTTTAAATTCAATCCAACATATGATTTTTTCTTCGTTTCGAACAACAAGCTCACATTTGGAGAAATTTCAAATCCGGCTTTTGATGTTGAAATATTCATAAGAATAGGAATATCACAACCAAATTGAAAAGTAAATTTGGGTATGGCCTTATCCCTAAGATTAAACCCTACACCTAATGGCACTTCAATAAAGAAATTTTTTTTATATGTGGATTCAGTAGTACCACCAAAAAAATTGTATTGCTCAAGATTATCTTGCAAAAAAACGCCACCTATACCGACATTTATGTAAAAAAAATCAATATTATACTGTCCTTTTACTCCTGCATTGGCTCCAAAATTTGAGTTTGATCCATCTACCGAATGTCCACTACCTGCCAAAATATAGCTTGCGTAGGTAATTTTGTTTTGAGCAAAAGCAGAAAAGCAAAATAAGATACAGAATGATAGAAATAGGACAGGTCTCATTAGTGAAATTTGACGCAAAATTGCTATAAAATATTATAATTCAAAAGGGTAGGCTTATTATTTCCTAAACTTTATTATCTTACCATATAACAATTTATCTTTGCGATAATAGTAGTCGTATATGTTGCAGGAAGCCATAACAGAAACACCAAGATTATCATTTGACGAGTTTAAGCACGAAGTGCTGAAAGATTACAGGTTGGCAGTAGCCAGCCGAGAGGCCAGCCTTATGGGGCGCCGTGAAGTATTGACTGGGAAGGCTAAGTTTGGCATTTTTGGTGATGGGAAGGAGCTACCACAGATAGCTGCAGCAAAATGCTTTAAACCGGGTGATATACGTTCAGGCTACTACCGCGACCAAACTATGATGTTTGCGACCGGGATGAGCGATATTGAAAAATTCTTTGCCCAATTATATGCAGACCCGGATACAACAAACGAACCAGCTTCAGCCGGTCGTATGATGAACGGACACTATGGTACCCGCTGGCTGGATGAAAAAGGTGAATGGAATGATCTGACAAGTGGCCACAATCATCAAGCGATATATCTCCTACAGCCGGACAAATGGTACGTGCTCTGGGTTTAGCTTATGCATCAAAAGCATTCAGAAATATACCTGAATTACAAACAGGTTTTGAAAAATTCTCAAATCATGGTGATGAAGTAATATTTTGTACTATCGGCGATGCTTCAACATCAGAAGGTTTGTTTTGGGAAAGTATAAATGCTGCAGGTGTTTTACAAGTACCTCTTGCCATTTTTATCTGGGATGATGGTTATGGCATATCGGTGCCTCGCAAATATCAAACAACAAAGAACTCCATTTCTGAAGCGCTTGCAGGTATGCAATGGGATGAAAGAAAAGGTGGTATTAATATTTATACAGTTAAGGGCTGGGATTATGCCGGTCTTGTAAAGACCTTCCAGGAAGGTGTTGCACGCATAAGGGAAACACATGTTCCTGCAATTTTCCATGTACAGGAATTGACACAACCTCAGGGCCACTCTACTTCTGGATCGCATGAGCGTTATAAAAGCAAAGAACGCCTTGAATGGGAAAAAGAATGGGACTGTATCGCTAAAATGCGTGAATTTATACTTAGCAATAATATAGCTGAAGAAGCAGATGTTACAGCAATTGAAGAAGAAGCTAAAATAACTGCCAGAGATGCCCGTACACGTGCCTGGGATAATTTCATTACCCCAATACGCCAACAGGTACAGCAAACAACTACTTTCTGCAACCAGATTGTATATGAAGGCAGTAACAATGCACCTAAAATAGCAGCTATTGTTCAGGAATTGAACAATATTAAAGAACCTATCAGAAAAGATATAATGCAGGCAGTAGGTAAAGTTTTAAACCTTAGTAAGGGTGTTAATTCTGACGCTGTCCGTTCGCTACGTAATTACCAGGAATATTTGCGTGCAGATAATAGAGACAAATTTTCTTCTCACCTGCATTCTATATCACGTCATAGTGTTTTAAAAGTAGCAGAAGTACCTGCAACTTATACAAGCGATAGCCCGATTATTAACGGTTATGAAGTGCTGAACAAATTCTTTGACCATACATTCTCAACCAATCCTGCAGTTGTAGCATTTGGAGAAGACCTTGGTAAAATAGGCGATGTAAATCAAGGCTTTGCCGGTTTACAGGATAAATTTGGTGAACAACGCATATTTGATGTAGGTATAAGAGAAGCAACAATAGTTGGCCAGGGAATAGGTATGGCTATGCGCGGTCTCCGCCCTATAGCAGAAATACAATACCTTGATTATTTGCTATATGGTTTACAACCTTTGTCAGATGATGTAGCTACATTACAATATCGTACCAAAGGTGGTCAAAAATGTCCTGTAATTATTCGTACTCGTGGACACAGGCTTGAAGGCATCTGGCATAGTGGCTCGCCAATGGGAATGATTATCCATTCTATCAGGGGTATCAACCTTTGTGTGCCACGAAATATGGTGCAAGCTGCTGGTATGTACAATACCTTATTACAAAGTGATGAACCCGGACTTGTAGTAGAATGTTTGAATGGTTACAGACTGAAAGAAAAGCTCCCAAGCAATCTTGACAAATTCACCGTACCGTTTGGTGTACCTGAAATAATAAGAGAAGGTAGTGATGTAACAATCGTATCTTATGGTTCTACATTACGTGTAATTGAAGACGCAATTGAGAACTATCTCGAACCACAAGGCATTTTATGTGAGGTAGTAGACGTAAGAACCTTACTACCTTTTGATATCAACCGCATCATATTGGAATCACTGAAAAAAACCAATCGTATCATTTTCATTGATGAAGATGTACCGGGTGGTGCATCAGCATACATGTTTCAACAAGTGATGGAGATACAAGGTGGTTTCCGTTGGCTGGATGTTGCACCACGTACATTAAGTGCTCAGGCACATCGTTCTGCTTATGCAACAGATGGAGATTATTTCTCAAAACCAAATAGTGAAGATATAGCAGCTGCTATTGAAGCTATGATGGCTGAGTAATTCTGCCTTGCTCTTCTGGATCAATAAATTCTTCCATATGCTCACTGGCATATTTGACCATGTGTGTAAGTGTATCGTAATGATAATCTGCAAACATTTTGTCGAGTTTTTCAAACTCCCCTAGCTCAATGTATAGTTTCGCAAACTCTTGCAGATTGGTCTCTTTGTCCAATTTCTCTTTGTGTTGAACATATACTTCCATTACTTCGTATATCAACATTGCCATTTTAACAGCACCAATAGCAGCAAGACGCTCCGGCATTTCGGGCAATAAGCCAATATAGCCATTCTGGAACAACTGAATAAATCCACCTTGTAGTATTTGCGCCTGGGCATAATCATAACAAAGTATCAGTTGCTGACCAGTAGAAATATCATCCAGAAAATCAAATGTCTTACGTCGATATAACTCCTCATGTAATGGCTGACATATAATGTCAAAGAACCCTTGAATATCGTTTGTCGCGTATTTTTGCTTAAGAAGAGTAAGACTGATCTTAGGAAGAAAATTGCTATTCATCATAGAAAGGATTCAATTATTGAACGAATACATAAAAGTAGCAATAATTAACCAGCTATTATATCATAGCAATATTAATGAAATTAATTTTGCATTATGTAAGTTAATTAAAGGATAATTTTAAAGAGGAACACCCAATTTGTATTAGCCCAGGTGACGTTTTATTTCACGTTCTACATCACGTTTTTTAATGCTATCACGCTTGTCGTGTAATTTCTTTCCCTTACCAAGCCCTATCTCAATTTTAGCATAGCCTTTTTCATTCACAAACACATTCAAAGGAACAATGGTCAGGCCTTTTTCTTTGATCTTGTTCTGCCATTTTTTCAATTCCTTTTTCGTGAGCAACAATTTACGTTCCCTAACAGGGTCATGACCGGCATAACCGGCATTTACATATTCGCCAATATATAGGCTTTTTATCCAAAGCTCTCCGTTTATGAAAAGACAATAACTATCATTAAAGCTAACCTTGCTATCGCGAACTGATTTGATCTCCGACCCTGTCAATACAATACCTGCTTTGAGCTTGTCTTCAATGGCATACTCAAATGTGGCAGGTCGATTTTTTATAAAAACATTATCGGAACTCATAATTCAGCTTCGCTGACTGTAAAAGGTTAAATAGGTAAAACAGTAAATAGTTTTTTAACTCGCAACACGGTTTTTCATGAACCAATCAATACAATGAGATAGTTTGTACTTCAGGTTCTTACGATCAACTATAAAATCAAGGAACCCATGCTCTAATAAAAATTCAGAACGTTGGAAACCTGAAGGAAGATCTTTTTTGATCGTTTCTTTAATAACACGCGGACCGGCAAAACCTATCAATGCCTTAGGCTCTGCAATATTAATATCGCCAAGCATAGCATAAGATGCTGTAACACCACCGGTTGTAGGGTCGGTCATTAAAGAGATATATGGAAGGTGTGCTTTAGCAAGTAAAGTGAGTTTTGCAGAAGTTTTTGCCATTTGCATCAAAGAAAACGCACTTTCCATCATACGCGCACCACCAGATTTAGAGATGATCATGAATGGAAGGTCATGTTTGATACAATAATCTATAGAACGCGATATTTTTTCACCAACAACAGAACCCATAGAACCACCAATGAAATTGAAGTTCATACAAGCTATCACAAAACCTTTACCATCAATATTCCCCACACCAACGGTCATTGCGTCTTTAAGGCCAGTGGTCTTTTGCGCATCTACCAGACGAGCATCATACGGTTTCAAGTCCACAAAGCCAAGCTTATCAACAGGAGCTATTTCTTCGAACAGCAATTCATATTGCTGCTCATCAAAAAGCATGGAAAAATATTCAAATGAGTTAATTCGATTATGGTAACTGCATTTAGGACAAACGTATAAATGATCCTGAAGTTCTTTAACAGTAATAGTAGTCTTGCATTCAGGGCATTTGTGCCACAATCCTTCCGGGGTATCCTTCTTCTCTTCTGTGCTAGTTAAAATGCCTTTCTTAATACGACGGAACCAGGTAGACGACATAAGTAAGTTATTGGTTATCTATTATTTTTTATAATGGAGGGTAAAGATACGATTTGAAAATTACTCTAGCGCACATACATAATCCTTATCAATAATATCATAATTATTATTACTGATTTTGGTCCATTTTTATTGAATCAAACTGTATATTATCCTTATCGTTTTTTATAAATAAAAACCGATTTCTACCCGAAACAAAATAACGATTTCCTGTAAAAAAAAGAATCATTAAAAACAGTAGTTGTGTAACATATAAGTAAGCCAATACAGGAATCAGTATAATAGGGATGGCCCAAATCAATTTAGTTGTAATGCTTGCTTTCTTAGACAAGAATATTTCTAACAATAAGAATACGAAAAAAGATAACTCAAATAATACTCCTGCTAATAAAAACCAAGAAGCATAAAGCCAATGTTGAATTTTAAAAAGAACACCTACAATAAAAAAAGCAAGACCAATATAGAACAGCAATCTCAATGGAAAAGTTTTCATACAGTGTGCAGTTTATTAGTTTATACCTCGACCATATCCCTTTTTCCCGAAAGCAGGTACATCACTGCCATCCTGATGGCTACCCCATTCTCTACCTGGTCTAGTATAATGGATTCATTACCATCTGCCACATCAGAGTTTATTTCCACTCCCCTGTTTATCGGTCCGGGGTGCATAATGAGTATCTCTTTACCAAGGCTATCAATCATACTGCGGTTCACCCCATAAAATAGTGCATATTCTCTCAATGTCGAGAACAGCGGCTTATGCTGGCGTTCCAGTTGAATACGCAGTACGTTAGCCACATCACACCATTGCAGGGCCTTTTTTACATCATACTCAACCTTTACACCCAGGTCTTGTATATATTTTGGTATAAGCGTTGGTGGGCCGGAAACCATTACTTCTGCCCCAAGTTTATTGAGACAAAAAATATTACTTAATGCTACCCTTGAGTGCATGATGTCGCCTACAATAGTGACGCGTTTACCCTTCAGGTCACCCAATCGTTCTCGTATAGAGAATGCATCCAGCAAGGCCTGTGTGGGGTGCTCATTAGTACCGTCACCGGCATTTATAATGCTCGCGTCAATATGTTTTGATAGAAACCATGGTGCACCGCTGGCTGAGTGCCGCATTACAACCATGTCTACTTTCATTGCAAGAATATTATGCACCGTATCTATCAGGGTCTCACCTTTTGATACAGATGAACCTGAAGATGTAAAATTGATCGTATCTGCACTCAGGCGTTTTTCAGCCAGTTCGAAAGAGATGCGGGTACGTGTAGAGTTTTCAAAAAATAAGTTGACAATAGTAGTATCGCGAAGTGTAGGTACTTTTTTGATGGGCCTTTGTAATACCTGTTTGAAATTATCAGCGGTCTTGAATATCTGATCGATATCCTCTTTTTGGAGCTCCTTGATGCCTAACAGGTGTTTTACTGACAGCGACATGTATTATTACTTGTTTTATTATTTATTTAATCGATCAGCACAACTTCGTCTTTGTTGTCCTTTTCCTTCCAATACACTTTTACTTTCTGAGATATCATCGTATCCACAGTTTGACCAACATAGTCGGGTTGCACTGGAAGTTCCCTGCTAAACCTGCGATCTATCAAGACCATTAATTCTACATTCTTAGGTCTGCCGAAATCGATAAGTGCATCCATAGCAGCCCTGATAGTGCGGCCTGTATGTAATACATCATCGATCAATATCACACTGCGGTTTTCGATACTAAATAAGATATCGGTATCCTTAGGCACCTGTATATTATCACCTTTATGCAGGTCATCGCGATAAAAAGTGATGTCAAGGCGGCCATAATCAATATGTTTTTGACCAGTTATATTTTTCACCAATCCGGCTATCCTGTCAGACAGCCAAATGCCACGGGGCTGGATACCAATAATGACAGTATCCTTGAAATCAGAATGATTTTCAACTAATTGATGCGCTAACCGCTGCAGCGTTATATCGAGTTGTTTATTGTCAAGCAGGGTCTTCAATGGGCAAGATTTGCTCAAAAATAAAAATATGTAGCAACATTTTTCGAATTAATAACTGAAAAATATTTTTTTGCCCATTTATGGCTTCAGATATAATACTACATTCGCACACTTTTAAAGATTGCGGATCATGAGTTTGAATAACCACCCCATATCCAGTGTGAACGATCTATTTGATTCCTATTCAGCAGCATTTGAGCTGTTGGAAGCCAAAACACTGGCATTTCACTACCACCTGCCATGCTATTTCATTACAGATGAGGCAGAGACCGTATTTACAGAACAGAGCAAACTGGAAGGTATGTTCAACCAGGCAAAGCATTTTTTCAGGAAATACCATATTGAAAAAATGGAACCTGAAATATGGAATAAAAGATCTTTGACCAGTTTGATAACAGAGGTAAAAGTGATTTGGCATTATAAAAATGCCAATGGAACATTATTATATAGCTGCGATTACCATTATATATTAAAACTAACTGAGCAAAAAGAACAGAAAATAGTTACATCCATATCCCTAAATGAAAAAGCGAGAATGGATGCCTGGTTAAAAACCCAGAATATCGTTTCCAAAACCCTACAAATAGGGAAATAATTATCTTTACTCAATGAAATATATTCGTAGTTACCAGAACCAGTATGGAAAGATCTTCGGTGTTTTGGTATTTAGCGCTTATGTATACTTTTTACTTATTGGCATAGCTTTATTGATCATATATTCTAATGTTTTGGTGGGCGGTATACCTACTATATTCTTCCTGATACAATTATATTACAAGAACAGGATTGCCAATTTAGTGTCAGGGATCATATTGTTAATGATATCTATTTTTATTTTTCTGGAACGCCTTTCCGGACTAGGTAGCGCACAGCAGCAGATTTATCCGACATTAAGCACCGTTACATTTGTTCTTTCTTCACTCAATGTGATATTGTCTGGTGTTTTGTTATTTAGCTTTCTTAGGGCATTCTATAAGCAAGAAAATCTATAGTGTATACTTGTGTAGAATGTAAATTGCTGCTATATTTAGCTGTACCTAAATGGCATTCATTACGTGGCTAAGCAAAAGAAACAAGCGTCAGCACAACAACCAATACACAAAGCCGCAAATGGCTTTGTATTAAAATACCCGGCATTATGGCTGATACTAGCAATAATAGTGGTGTATATACCTGCTCTTAATTTAGGCTTTACAGAATTAGATGATAAGATATTCATAAATGAACTGCATACATACAATGAGAATCTTTCTAATCTTTTGGTTTCTTTCCAACGTGGGGTATTTGATCCAACACATGATATTTATTACAGGCCGTTATTTTTGAACGCAATGTTACTGAACTATCAACTATCCGGAGATAGTGCTATGGGTTACCATGTAATAAATATTGTATTTCACATAATTGCAGTTGTACTTCTATTCGGCCTCTTGAAAAAACTAAAAATAAAAGAATTACATGCTTTTATTTTATCATTATTCTTTGCAATACACCCTGTATTATCACAAGCTGTAGCGTGGATACCTGGCAGGAACGATACCTTACTTGCAATTTTCACAATATCATTTTTGATATCTACTATTAACTATACGGAACAGGGTAAACCCAAATGGTTAGTGTTGGGCGCATTATTCTTGTTATGTGCCTTCCTCACAAAAGAAACTGCCATTTTCAGTGCTCCGGTTGCATTTGTTTTGATCGTGTTTCTTTTACAAAAGAACTGGCTGGATAAGCGTAACATCATTCAATATGCAATTTGGTTACTTGTGATTGGCATATGGTATATAATGCGTGCCAATGCTTCGCTTGAGCATTCGATGGTAAATGCTTCACAAATACAAGTAGCATTTATCAAACATTTACCGGAACTTATACAATATTTGGGAAAGGTCATATTACCCTTCAACCTTAGTGTTTTCCCGATAGTGCCGGATACTGTTATATATTATGGGATTGCCGCTATAATAATTATTGGACTATTACTCTATTTTTCTAAAGAGAAGAATGACAGAGTGATATGGGGAGGCTTAATTGTATTCCTTTTATTCCTGCTACCTGCTTTAATAGTACCAATTACGCTTAACGATCAGGCCTTCGAGCACCGTTTATATCTTCCGATGATTGGTATACTATTGGTTTTATCTCAGACCATATGGCTTAAGAATAAATTGACAGACATGAAACTGATACTATATAGTTGTATACTATTTGGAGTATTTAGTGTTATCAATGTCTTGCATCAACAAGATTTTAACAATCCTATTACATTCTGGAGAAGAGCATATGAATCATCTCCACACTCAGCCTATGCTACTATGATGTACGGGGAAAGAATAGTTGATGAGAACAAACCTTTAGCTTTTTCATTAGTTAGGAAGTCTTATGAAATGGATTCAACCGCTAAATACATCAATTATTATTATGGAGCTATGCTTGTTTCAGAAGATTCTATATCCTACGCTGAACGATATTTTTTAAAAGAAAAAAAGATCTCTGATTTTTTCGAATGCGATATGCGGCTGGCACAGATCTATGTAACAAAAAACGACTTTCCGACAGCAGAAAGATATTTGGAAAGCTATATTCATAAAGACCCTTTGAACCCTATGGCAAATAATAATTTGCTATTGATATATGTGCAACAAAAAGAAAAGCAAAAAGCTTTACAACAAATCAAAAATATGGGTACAAATGGGCTACCTGTTAATTATCAGATAGCACAGCAGGCCAATAGTTTATAAGTTTTTAGTTATCTTATTTGTTAACGTTTACCTATGTTGTAAATAATTTTCTTCCGAATATTATTGTAATCATTAGGAAATTAATTCAAAAACACTAATTTTAAACGCTCGCATATTACGGTAAGTATTATTTGTATTTGCAAACAATATTTAAGCATGCAAAGCAGCTCCCAAACTAAAATATTATTGTCATGGGCCCGGCCTCACTTATTTTGTTAACCCTTTGTGGTATCGCATTTGCAGGTGGCGGTATTCTCTTATCTAAAGCTCTTGCAAAAACCTCTGTCAATGCAGTAAAAGGGCTACCATACGAATGTGGTATTCCGACAGAAGGAACATCCTGGATACAGTTTAATGTTGGATATTATTTGTTTGCATTAATATTCCTTGTATTTGATGTGGAACTGATATTTATGTACCCATGGGCAGTGGTTGTAAAACAAACCGGGATGGTTGCTTTAGTTGAGATTGTTGTATTCATGTTCATACTTTTTATGGGATTATTATACGCATGGAGAAAAGGAGCGCTCAAATGGATATAAAAGACGAAAAGCTGAAATTAGAGTTCCCGGGGCAGGTGCATCCATCTGCTGACGGAGGTATACTTGTTACCAAGCTGGATGAAGTGATCAACTGGGCGAGGTCAAACTCACTTTGGCCATTAGTATTCGGAACCAGTTGTTGTGCTATAGAAATGATGTCAGCCGCTGATGCAAAATATGACTGGTCGCGATTTGGCTTTGAGGTAGCAAGGGCTACACCCAGGCAGGCCGACCTGATAATAGTTGCCGGAACAATTGTAATGAAGATGGCACCGGTACTAAAACGTCTTTATGACCAAATGCCGGAGCCAAAATATGTAATAGCTATGGGCGCCTGTACTATATCAGGAGGCCCATTTTTTTATAATACCTATTCTGTAGTAAAAGGTGTGGACCATGTGATACCGGTAGATGTATATATACCGGGTTGCCCACCAAGACCTGAAGCTTTACTTCATGCCATGATAACACTTCAGGAAAAGATAAAACACGAGCCATATTTCAGAAAAGCAAAAGAGGATACAAAATGACGAACGAAGAATTAAAGCAAAGGTTCACAGAATTGTTACCTGGTGCTATTTACGATGAAACTGGTGAATTCCTGAATGTCATTATTAATTCTGAAGTTTTGTTACCATTTGTTAAGGAACTAAGGAATAATGACACCCTAAGTTTTGATTATTTGTTTTGTCTAACATGTGTCGACTGGAAAGACCACTTGATGATGGTTTACCATCTGCTTTCAAAAGACCATAAACATACTGTAGTAGTTAAAGCAAAAATAACAGATATCACCAATCCTGAAATTGAATCAGTAAGTAGTATCTGGAAGACTGCCAATTTTCACGAACGTGAAGTATATGACCTCTTTGGTGTGAAATTTTTAAATCATCCTGACCTGAGAAGAATATTTCTTGATGAAGACTGGCCAGGACACCCGCTTAGAAAAAATTATGTTGACGAAAATATGATCGAGATATGAGCGCGTTGATAGAAGAAGACTACATAACGGAAGAAGGTGAGTTTGTGATTAATATAGGGCCTCAGCACCCATCCACCCACGGCGTATTGCATATTAAAGCATGGCTGGATGGCGAGACCATAAAAAAAGTACAACCTCATCTGGGTTATATCCACCGTTCTATTGAGAAAATGAGTGAAAGCCTTTCTTACAGGAATTTCATTTTTGTCACAAGCAGAATGGATTATATATCTGCACACATTAATAATGAAGCATGTGCACTTGCAGTTGAAAAAGGTTTGCAGATAGAAGCCCCACCCCGTGCGCAAGTGATCAGGATATTAATGGCAGAATTGACAAGGCTTGCTTCACACCAGCTGTGGTGGGGCGCTACTGGTCTTGACCTTGGAGCTATTACCCCATTCTTCCATGCATTCCGTGAAAGAGAAGCTATCATAACCATTATGGAAAATACCTGTGGTGCAAGGCTTACACAGAATTATATGGTACCGGGTGGTGTGATGTATGATCTACATCCCGATTTCCAGAAAGAAACAAAGGCCATCGTTAAGCAGGTAAAAGAAAAGCTTGGTGAATATGAAGATTTGCTTACTGGCAATGTAATATTTGAACAAAGAACAAAAGGCGTTGGCTATATATCAAAAGAAGACGCCATTTCTTATGGATGCAGCGGTCCAACAGCCAGAGCATCAGGTGTAAGTTGTGATGTACGTAAATGGTTCCCTTATGATGGGTATGATAAAGTAGTGTTTGATGAAGTTTTGGATACCGGTGGTGATTGCTATGCAAGATATATGGTGCGTATGAGGGAAATGGTACAGTGCTGCGATATTATTGATCAACTGATAGATAATATACCTGAAGGCGATTTTCAAGCAAAAACCAAAAATGTAATAAAACTACCTAAAGGTGAATTTTACCAGAGAGTAGAAACTGCACGTGGCGAACTGGGTGTATACCTAGTTAGTGATGGTGCCGCTTCTCCTTATAGGATAAAATATCGTTCACCTAATTTCTCGAACTTATCGGCATTAGAACATATGGCTGTTGGCGGCAAGATCGGTGACCTTGTAGCTATAATGGCAACACTTGATCTTGTTATTCCGGATATAGACAGATAAAACTGAACAAATTGAAACTCTTACTCGCATATAGCTTCGCCAATCTTACCAGTGCCATACACTCAGGCCTCTCTGGTAGTATGGGCAATGAGACCTTGGTTTTGATAACTGAAATGGTCATTACCGGTATCTGCCTTCTTGGTTTCCTTGTTATCTTAAGTTTTTTCCTGGGATATATGGAACGAAAAGTGGCTGCTTTTATGCAGATACGCCTGGGGCCAAATCGTGTAGGACCTAAAGGTTCCTTACAGATAGTTGCTGATACAGTGAAACTATTATTTAAAGAAGGATTAACACCTGATGCATCAGATAAATTCCTGTTCAATCTGGCACCTTTTATTGTTGTTGTAACCTCTATGTTGGTTATGGCACCAATGGCATTTGCAAAAGGGTTCCAGATATGGGACCTTAACATTGGTATTTTATATGTTTCCTCCATTTCGTCAATGGGTGTGATAGGCATATTAATGGCCGGATGGTCTAGTAATAATAAATACTCATTGCTGGGAGCTATGCGTAGTGGTGCACAGATAGTAAGCTATGAACTTTCGATAGGTCTTTCCCTTATATCTATTGTTATACTAACTGGTAGCCTTAGAATATCGGATATCGTAATGAGTCAACAAAATGGCTGGTGGCTTTTCAAAGGCCATATACCTGTTATCATTTCATTTATCATATTTATCATAGCATCTACTGCAGAGATCAACCGTGCTCCTTTTGACTTAGCAGAAGCAGAATCAGAACTTACGGCAGGTTTCCATACAGAATACTCAGGAATGAAATTCGCCATGTTCCTCTTGTCTGAATATATTAACCTGTTCGTGGTTAGCGCTATAGCGGCAACTATATTCCTGGGAGGATGGATGCCTTTTCATATTGGTAGTTGGGAAGGCTTTAACCATATCATGGATTATATACCTTCTTCGCTTTGGTTCTTTGGCAAAACATTCTTCATCATATTTGTCATTATGTGGTTCAGGTGGACATTCCCAAGGTTGCGTGTAGATCAATTGCTTAACCTGGAATGGAAATACCTGCTACCAATCAGTATGGTGAATATTTTGTTGGTGACTTTAATAGCAATTATGGGTTGGCATTTTTAGGTTGTAAAACTGTATAAAACACATGTTTTTAAAAGATTATTTCAGTACCATATATAAATCGGTCCGTTCCTTATTAAAAGGAATGAAACTGACTGGGTATTATTTCACGCATCCTAAAGAGATCGTTACAGAACAATACCCTGATAACCGCGGCACTTTGAAAATGGCTGACCGTTTTCGTGGAGAAGTAGTAATGCCGCATTTTGAAGGCAATGAACACCGTTGCACCGGCTGCCAGGCTTGCGAAATAGCCTGTCCTAATGGCACCATTAAAATAATAACCAAACAGGAATTGCAACCCGACGGCAAGAAGAAAAAACGTCTTGACACGTTTGTCTACCACCTTGAATTATGTACTATGTGTAATCTATGTGTAGTAGCCTGTCCTTCTGACGCTATTGTGATGGCACAAACATTTGAACACAGTGTGTACGATAAGAAACAATTGAAAAAAATATTGAACAAACCTGATTCTAAGCTTATGGAGGGGGTTGAATAATGAACGCATCAACAATCATTTTTTATGTGTTAGCAGCTATCATCCTGGGGGGTGCAGTAGCTGCAGTTACTAACCGAAAGATATTTCGCGCAGCCATATCACTTTTGTTTTCCCTGATAGGTATAGCCGGCCTGTATTTCTATTTAGATTATCAATTCATAGCAGCTGTACAGATAGTTGTATATGTAGGTGGTATAGTAGTACTCATCATTTTCTCAATTTTCCTAACTCAGGAATCAGGGGAGAATATGAAACGACCCGCAATAGGTCGGGTTCTTTTCTCAGGGCTTGCAGCTTTATTTGGCTGTGCTTTTACCATATTACTGATTCAGGATTATCAATTTGTACCCACAACTTTAGCAGCTATAGAACCCACAGCAAATAATATTGGCTCACAAATGCTAAGCACTACCGAACATGGTTATATACTACCATTTGAGTTGGTAAGTATCCTATTACTTGCCGCTATGATAGGCTGTATAGTAATAGCCATGAAAATAAAAGAACCGGCAACGAATATTATAGCACCCAATGCTTTAAAGATAGGTGATGTGACATATACAGAAGTAACAATTGAAACAATAAAAGAAAAGGTGATATGAACAACATAGGACTACCACAAATGCTCATTGTCAGCTCCATTTTATTTTTCATAGGGGTGTACGGGTTTCTCACGCGCAGGAATATGATCACCATGCTAATGTCAATAGAACTGATATTAAATAGTGTGAATATCAATTTCATTGCGTTCAATAAATACCTCTATGCCGACAAACTGGATGGACTGTTTTTTACCATATTCATAATTACTATCGCAGCAGCCGAAGCGGCTGTGGCCATAGCCATAATTATTAACCTGTATCGCAGCTACAAATCGATAGATGTAGAAGATGCAAATACAATGAAATTTTAAGTTATGCCGGGAGCAACACTCATAGCTTTGATACCGATACTGCCAATTGCGAGTTTTCTTTTTATAGCATTGGTGGGCAAAAAATACTTCCCTAAATTCTGCGGAATTTTAGGAACACTATCCCTTTTAGGGTCTTTTATCATTTCTGCGATAACGGCTTATCAATATTTTTTACAAAATGGTAAGGTAAATGGTATCTACACGCAATTGACCCCTATCAAATTCTCGTGGCTGCAATTTTCTCCGGGTGTATCTATTGACATGGGCATTTTATTAGACCCTATATCGGTCATGATGATCGTTATCGTCACCTTTATTTCTTTGATGGTGCATATCTATAGTCTGGGTTATATGAAGGGTGAAGAACGGTATGCCACTTATTATTCCTTTTTGTCGCTTTTCACATTCTCCATGTTAGGTTTGGTGCTTTCTGCTAATATTTTCCAGATATATATTTTCTGGGAGCTGGTAGGTGTATCTTCCTTCTTGTTGATCGGTTTCTATTATGATAAACCATCAGCAGTTGCCGCATCTAAAAAAGCATTCATTGTTACCCGCTTCGCTGATCTTGGATTTCTAATAGGTATCCTTGTACTGGCATTCTATTCAGGCACACTTGATTTCCAAACTCTAATTACAAGATTAACTACACATACCGACCAACTAAACAATGCAGTTACTACTTCTTTCTTGGGTATGTCTGCTCTCACATGGGGCTTGCTATTAGTATTTATGGGTGGTGCAGGTAAATCAGCCATGTTCCCTTTACATATTTGGTTGCCAGATGCCATGGAAGGCCCCACCCCGGTTTCTGCATTGATACATGCCGCTACCATGGTGGTTGCGGGTGTTTATCTTGTTGCAAGGTTATTCCCGATATTCTCCATCTCCGGGCAAACGGCTTTGCATGTTGTAGCCTATGTAGGTATTTTCTCGTCCTTTTTTGCTGCTATTATTGCCTGTACACAAACAGATATCAAGCGGGTACTCGCCTACTCTACTATGTCGCAGATAGGCTATATGATGTTCGCACTTGGGGTCTCAGGTTATGGAGGTGAGAACGGATTAGGTTTTGTGGCGTCTATGTTCCACTTGTTCACACATGCCATGTTCAAAGCCTTATTATTCCTTTGCGCGGGTGCGGTTATCCATTATGTGCATAGCAATGAAATGAAGGATATGGGTGGTCTAAGAAAGCTCATGCCAATAACGCATATTACCTTTCTTATAGCATGTTTGGCTATTGCAGGCATACCTCCATTTGCAGGCTTTTTCAGCAAGGAAGAGATACTACAGGCTGCCTACCATTCCAATATGACCATATTTGTTTTGGCTGTTATTACAGCGGCTATCACAGCATTTTATATGTTCCGTTTATACTTCAGTATTTTTTGGAGCAAGTCTTTTGTTTCGCATCATTCAGGAGAACACCATCATGGCGAGGCTTCTGGCACTATGTTATTCCCGCTTATTTTATTGGGACTAATGTCAATCATAGCAGGTCTTGTTCCTTTTGGAAAATTTGTAACATCCGATGGCAAAGAACTGGAAACAGCTTTTCATATCACCTTCTCTATTACACCGGTATTACTTGCCACAGGGGGTATTTTATTGGCTGCTATGCTGTATAAGAAGGAGAACAGCAAACCTCAAACTATCTCAGACGGTCTTGGTGGATTGTATCGCTCTATCTATAAGAAATTCTACATTGATGAGATATACCTGTTCATGACCAAAAAAATACTCTTCAATTTGATCGGCCGGCCTGCGGCATGGTTCGACAGGAACGTAGTAGATGGCACCGTTAACCTTACTGCAAATCTAACAGGAAAGGTATCAGTTGCCATTAGAGGATTACAATCAGGTAAAATGCAACAATATGCTATTTACTTTTTCATAGGTGTTTTAGGCTTTACTGTTTTGTTTATCTATTTATGGATCTAATTTTTAATTGATGATGAACTTATCCATACTCATACTTGTACCACTTATCACAGCAATTATTGTGATGTTTTGCCGCAATGCCAGCCAGGTCAGGTGGATATCGCTTGCCGGCTCTTTGGTACAATTGGTGCTTTGCTTTACGCTTTTATACTTCTATCTGCATGAACGAAGTGCAGGGAACACAGCTCAGATGCTTTTCGAATCCCGCTATAGTTGGTATAGTGCTTTAAATATAGAATTATATACAGGTGTGGATGGCATCTCAGTTGCGATGATACTCCTAACCGCTACGGTTGTTTTTACAGGCGTGCTCATTTCATGGAAGATAGAGAAACTAACAAAAGAGTACTTCTTGCTGCTCTTATTACTGGGTATGGGTGCTTATGGCTTTTTTATCTCCCTCGATCTGTTCACCATGTTCTTCTTCCTCGAGATAGCTGTAATACCTAAATTCTTACTGATCGGTATCTGGGGCAGTGGTAGAAAAGAATACAGTGCATTGAAACTGGCCCTAATGCTGATGACTGGTTCTGCTTTGGTGCTGATAGGCATTCTTTCTTTATACTTCCATACTGATATTGGCAATGGCCAGCATACTTTCGACCTGGTCAAAATATCACAATTACATATACCTATCGAAACCCAGCGTTTCATTTTCCCATTACTGTTTACAGGCTTTGGCATTTTCACTGCTATGTTCCCTTTCCATACATGGGCACCTGATGGGCACTCTTCTGCCCCCACAGCAGCATCTATGTTCCTGGCAGGTATATCTATGAAATTAGGCGGTTATGGTTGCCTTCGCGTAGCTACTTACCTGATGCCTGAAGCTGCAAAAGAATATGCATGGATCATCATATTGGTAGCAACCATAGCTATTATTTACGGTGCATTTGCTACCATGATGCAGAAAGACCTGAAGTATATCAACGCATATTCTTCTGTTAGTCACTGTGGGTTTGTACTACTGGGCATTGGTATGCTCACTAAAACAGCCATCATTGGTGCAGTCATGCAAATGGTTGCACATGGACTGATGACAGCCCTTTTCTTCGGTGCTATCGGCATGATATACGACCGCACACACACAAGACAAGTTGATGAACTAGGCGGTTTGTTAAAAGCCATGCCTTTTATCGGTACTATATATGTGGTAGCGGGTCTCTGCTCTCTGGGTTTACCGGGCTTTAGTGGCTTTGTGGCAGAGATGACCATCTTTATGGGTTCGTGGCAAAGGCCTGATGCTTATTACCGCATCGCTACTGTGCTGTCCTGTGCATCCATAGTAGTTACCGCTGTCTATATATTACGAGCGGCAGGAAAGGTTATTATGGGGCCATTAAAGGCACCACACATGCACGACCTGAAAGATGCCACCTGGAACGAAAAACTGGCTGCTGCCACACTGGTACTCGGCATAGTAGCAATAGGCATAGTTCCTTTCTACCTCGTCAATTTAGTATCTCCGGATACGCAACATATTATGGACAATATCACAAGAAGCATAGCTGTTAAATAGCATTGAACATGGGCATAGAATTTTTCACATTAATGAAATCTGAGCTGTTACTCACACTCATTATTTTCATTTTGCTTTTTCTGAAGGTATGGGATGGTATCAAAGATAATACTACCCTCTTACACATCACTAATACGCTGTTGTTCATCAACTTACTGTCAGGTTTCTTTTTCAATACTTCAGGCGAGTTATTCAGTGGCATGTACCATACCAATGAAGTATTGTCTTTAGAGAAGAACATACTGAACCTCGGCACCTTCATTATATCCTTACAAGCTTACGACTGGTTGAAAACTCACAAGCACCTTCTAGAGTTCTACATCCTGCTGCTATGTACCTTATTAGGTATGTTCTTTATGATCTCCAGCGGTAATTTCCTGATGTTCTACCTCGGACTTGAACTTTCTACCATACCGCTTGCCGCGCTTGTGAATTTCGAACTCGGCAAACTCAAATCATCAGAAGCTGCTATGAAGATGATCTTCTCATCAGCTTTTGCTTCCGGTATCACCTTATTTGGTATCTCTATGTTATACGGCACCACAGGTACATTGAATTTTACAGAAATGGCCCTGCATATAACAGGTAGTAAACTACAACTGTATGCTTTCATACTCATATTCACCGGCTTTGCTTTTAAATTATCTGCCGTACCCTTCCATTTGTGGACAGCTGATGTGTATGAAGGGGCGCCTGTTTCTGTTACATCCTACCTGTCAGTCATATCTAAAGCATCTATTGTATTTATCTTTATCACAGTGCTCTATACCCTGTTCAGAAGTTATGAGGTGATGTGGTACAATATGCTGTTCCTCACTATTGTATTGACCGTTACTATTGGTAACTTGTTTGCAATCCGGCAAAATAATATCAAACGTTTCCTGGCCTTTTCTTCCATATCACAAGTTGGTTATATTCTGTTAGGCCTCACAGCAGGTACTGGAATGGGAGCATCATCTGCTATTTATTTCCTGGTTATTTATACCTTCTCAAACCTCGGTGCATTTGGCGTGATAGCCCTGATATCTGCCAAAACGGGCAAAGAGAATATCAGCGATTATAAAGGCCTTTACGCTACCAATCCTGCCCTTACATGGGTTTTGACCATATCCCTGTTCTCATTGGCGGGTATACCACCTACGGCTGGTTTCTTTGGTAAAATGTTCCTGGTTACTTCCGGCGCTTCCAAAGGCAACTACACCCTCATTATTATTGCAGTGCTGAATATGGTCATCTCCTTATTTTATTATCTGCGGATAGTAAAAGCCATGTTCATGGAGACGAATGATAACCCGATTGAAAAACTAACAAGCAGCAGATCCTTAAAATTTGCCCTGGTATTGTGTATGATAGGTGTGATAGCAACAGGCTTTACCAGTGGATTATTTGATAACATTAATACCCTAATCGGAAAATAATATGGCGCTCAATCCCAATCATGCTTTCGAAGACCTGGATGATATAAAATGTGCAATAGCTGAAAAGAATTGTACACCCGAACGTGCCGACTTCTTAAAAAAACTGTTGGAGTTTAACGGCTTTACGGTAATAGTGGTAAAAAGCCCGCCACCCAAAGCGGCTCCTGCAAAGCCTGCAGCACCCGCCAATTCCGATGAACCAGTTGTTGAAGCACCCGCTCCACCACCTCCACCCGATACATACACCGTTGGCGTTACCGATGTTAGTTTTAGCCCCATCAATGCCGTCTTCAACCGCGAACTAAAAACACCTGAAGGGAAGGTTGTTACTTCTGATTATTGGAAACAACGCGAGGAAAAGCCTAATGGAGAGAAATGGTATTGGAGTCATTAATATTCAAGTAAATTATCTAAAAAAAATGGTATGAAAAAGGCTTTATTCTTTTGTTATATATTGTCATTTTCTTCGTGCATTTCAGATAAAGAGAATATTTATAATCAAAGTCAAAAAGCACTTAATGCGATTAAAGCAAACGACTTTAAATCATTTAGATCCCTGTGTGATAACTATAGCTTTAACACAGACAGTGTTACGTTCAAATATAATTTTCAATTATTATCGTATTATTTTAAAATACTTAAAACAGATGTATCTAGTATTAAATTTACTATTGGAGAAAGAGAACCAGTCTTCAAAGTTGTAAAAGTATCAATACCAATCTTTTCAGGTTTCGATAGTACAAGTGGGAATGAAAAAATTACTTTAAACTTTGATTTTAGACCACCAACACCATATTCAAAATACAGTAAAATAATAAATATTTATCCAAACTTTAAACATAATTCTAAATATAGGGATTCACTACTTTATAATAATCTTCTAAAAGAACCTCAATAAATAAATTTCACTTCCAATCCAAGGTGAGTCCCCACTCGTCCTCCTCTGTGACGAGTATGCAATGGTACCGCGTTTATAACGCATTAAACAAAACTAGACCTCTGGGATTTCCCACGCTCGTACTCGTCTGTGACGAGGATGCAATGGGTCAGCGTTTGTAACGCGTCTTGATAATGGTAGTTTTTTACTGCATTTGCTTTATAGTTTTTCAAATGTCCCAGTTTGTGTAAAATAAAAATAGTTTTTGAATTTAGAACTCAGATAGCTGAAATGCTTTACCAGTAGTTTTATTATATTTTATGAAATGTCGCAGGGTGTGACATTTGGGACATTTATTTGAAAAATAGGGAAACATAATTCTTGGGAATAATAGCTGTAAATCTTAGTTAAACTATTGAACACCTGTTAGGCAGATTCTTCATTTCGCGGCCTGTCCACAAAACAATTGTTCCATTCAGAATGACACATAGTTTCTTAGTGTGTTGTGACAATATTTATAAGAACTTCAAAATGTAGCAAGTTACTATTTGAGAGATGGCGATTCCAAATTTTGATATCCACATATAGGTTGATTGGGAAGCGATATAGAGAAGTCTGATAATAATTTTTGAGAATAATAGCGAATGTTGCAACATTTTCTCTCACTATAATGCAAGTCGAAAAGACTTGTATTTATTGTGGTAACAAGTGGAAAACACTTGCGTTAATTCAAAAAATCAATACGTATTGGTATCATCTATCGCGGCTTCATCACCCGCTTCATAAAGTAATAATTTTTGTTGCAGGGTGTGCAGATTTTGTTGCATCTCATCTATTTGGCGCAACAAATTAGATATAGCCTCTATGCCTGCCATATTAATATCCATATCTACATGAAACCTTACCAGTTTTTCAACATCCCGGATATTATCCACCGGCAGAAAGCTTTCACCTTCTATAGTAATGATCTCCACCAACCCTGCTTCCTGCAGCCCTGTAATGAAGGTGTACGAAACTTTATGGTACACACAGAAATCATTTACAAGTATCAGATCTGTTCTTTCCATATTATGGTTTTTGAGTGCCTGCCAATTGTTTGATCAATTCTTTTTGTTCATCAGTAAGCCCGGTAGGTATCAATATGTTGTAGGTTATATAAAGGTCACCAAACTTGCCCTCCTGTTTATACACCGGGAACCCTTTTCCCCTGGCACGTATCTTGGTTCCGTTCTGCGTTTCAGGTGCTACTTTCAGTTTCAGCTTGCCGCTCAGGGTATCAACCACTATCTCGCCGCCTAGAAGGGCTGTATACAAAGGCAGGTCTACTGTTTTATACAGGTCATTGCCTACGCGTTTATAAGGTCCGTTATTATGCACTACAAACTTTAGGTACAGGTCGCCTGCCGGGCCACCATTCGCACCGGGAGCACCATAGCCCTTCAGTTTTATTGTTTGCCCGTCTTCCACACCAGCAGGTATCGTAATACGAACCTTCTTTCCGTCTATCGTAAGCACTTCCTGACGTGTGAGATAGGCATCCTCCAGGGTCATCTGTAATTCTGCATTATAATCTCCGCCACGGTATCTCGCCTGACTTTCGCGTTGTCCACCCCTGCCTCCAAACATCTGCTCAAAAAATTCAGAATAATCACCGCCCTCACCTCCAAAACCACCAAATCCCTCAAAGCCCCCTGTTTGTGAGCCACCTGCACCATGCCTGCCACCTTGCTGCTGACGAGCCTGTTCAAACTGTTCAGCATGCTTCCAATTCTCGCCATACTGGTCGTACTTCTTCCTGTTCTCCGGATCACTCAATACCTCATTCGCCTCATTTATCTGCTGAAAGGTTCTTTGCGCTTCGGGGTTGTTGGGATTCAGATCAGGATGGTGTTTGCGAGCCAGCTTACGGTACGCTTTCTTGATATCATCTGTAGTGGCATCTTTCGTCAACCCAAGCACTTTGTAGTAGTCAATAAATTCAGCCATAGTCTCGTGTTAATCTGCTTACACAAATATAAGATATCAAAAACTGTTCCCTAGTAACAATGATCATAGGAAATAAGAAATTTAATTTTGCGTTAGATAAAGGAAGGTCATAGCATCAGCATCTAAAACAATAAATAGCATATATAAATCGTTATAAAATCCATGGGTAGAAGAATTCTATTTATTTTTATTCTTGTTCTTGTGTCAACAGCTGCATTTTATTTTGTTAGTAGTAAATACCAAAACAAGCAACATATTGAACCGCTATTAAAACAGGGAGATATAGCATTTCAAACACTCAGCGGAGATTTGGGTGAAGCCATACAACTGGCAACACATTCTAAATACGACCATTGCGGGATCATTTATAAAGAGGGTAAAGATTGGTATGTATATGAAGCTATTGGGCCTGTAACAAAAACCCCTCTTGATGAATGGATAAAAAGGGGAAATAGTTGTCATTTTGTTATAAAAAGGTTGAGGGATTCTAACCTGTTATCTAATACAATGATTGAAAAAATGAAAAATGAAGGCAAAGAATTTTATGGTAAAGATTATGACGGATATTTTGACTGGAGTGATGATAAAATATATTGTTCAGAACTTGTTTGGAAGATATACAAACGCGGAGCAAATATTGAGGTAGGCAAACTACAACACCTAAAAGATTTTGACCTTACATCTGAACCTGTCAAAAAGCAATTGCAGGAAAGATATGGATCAAAAATACCTTTGGAAGACACTGTGATCTCACCAATATCTGTTTATAATAGTGATAAACTTATACTGGTAACAGAGAACTAAAAAGATCATTTTTTCAATATCGCCACAGTAAGCCTACTTACACAAACAAGCTTTTCTAGCTCATCATTGATCTTTATATCCCAAACATGGGTAGTTGCACCAATATGCAATGGTTTACAAGTTGCCGTTACCAGGCCATCCTTTTTCCCCCTTATATGGTTACAATTGATCTCGATTCCAACACAAATTTCTTTTTCTGCATCTATGCATAGAAAAGAGGCTACACTCCCTATAGTTTCTGCCAGGGCTGCAGAAGCACCTCCATGTAGTAAACCATAAGGCTGATGTGTATTTTTGTTCACTGGCATGGTAGCTTTCAGAAAATCATCTCCAAATTCAATAAATCGTATACCTAATACCTCACTCATAGTATTAACATTCATTAAATTTAACATATCAAGGCTAGTGTTTTTGTGTTTCCAAATGATATTCATGTTTTTATATAGTTTTATTAGTTTTGCAGTACTAAGTAAATTATTTACTTTAAGCCCACCATTATCATCTTATAGACCTTACATTAAATTTATAAACCCTGCACAATTAATTTAATGTTTTATTTTCATTACCCATTCTTAAAATGACAAAAACAATTCTTGTTGCGGGCGCCGGTAAATCTACAATATACCTAATAGACTATTTATTGTCTAATGCACAACGCTATAAATGGAAGATCATAATTGCTGACGGTAATGCAGCAGCAATTTCTGAAAAAATAATGAATAATAAACATGCAGAAGCTGCTGTTATTGATATTGCAAATGATATAGCCAGAGAACAACTTGTGCAAAGAGCAGATATGGTAATTTCATTGATGCCAGCACATCTGCATATACTTCTTGCAAAAGATTGTCTGAAACATAAAAAAAACCTAATTACATCATCTTATATCTCTGATGAGATAAAAGCAATGAGTGCCGCTGTAAAAGATGCAGGTCTTATGTTCATGTGCGAAATGGGCCTGGACCCGGGATTGGATCATATGACAGCCAGCCAGATCATACACAGTATACAACGTGTAGCGGCTATCATTACCTCTTTCAAATCTTATTGCGGTGGTTTAGTAGCTCCTGAGGACGATGATAATCCATGGCATTATAAATTCAGTTGGAACCCCAGAAACATTGTTACTGCAGGGAAAGCAGGTGCCAGCTATTTGCAAAATGGCAAAGAAGTAGACATACCATATAAAGAGGTATTCCTGAATAATAAGAAAATAAAAGTTGAAGGTGTAGGTTCACTAGCCTATTACCCCAACAGGGATTCCATGCACTATATTGATTCATATGGAATACCTGAAGTAAAGAACTTCATGCGTGCCACGCTAAGACATGCTACGTTTTGCAAAGGCTGGCAGGCTGTTATAGACCTTGACCTAACTAATGAACAAGATCATTTTGATACAAAGGGAAAGACCTATGCATCATGGATAAAAGAAAAGACAGGATATAAAGATGGTATCACCTTATCTCAGCATATAGCGCAAAAATTGAATTTGCATGTTGATGATAAAACGATCAATATGCTTCGTTGGTTAGGTGTGATGGAAGACAAGCCATTAAAAGAGAAAAAAACTGCTTCTTCTGCCGATATACTACTTGACCTGCTACTTGAAAAATGGGCTATGCAACCTGACGAAAAAGACATGGTTGTTATGCAACATGAGGTGGAATACATACACAGGGACAAAAAAATTACACTCACCAGCAGCATGTCAATAAATGGCGAGAACAGGGAACATTCTGCTATGGCAAAAACAGTTGGACTGCCAATTGCTATATTAGCAAAACTTGTTTTAACTGATAAGATCAATCCGCCAAAAGGTGTTTTAATTCCAAATATGCCTTCTGTTTACCGCCCTATTCTAACAGAACTGAAGCACTATGGCATTAGTTTCACAGAAGAAATTGCATAGCTAAATTTATTGTAGCTTTGCGCGCGAAATAAGAACCAATGAATAAAAAAACACTGCTTTTTTTGTTTGTGATATTACCTTTTACCATATTGGCACAAACAGAAAAGAAAACAGCGACCACTAAAAAGAAAAAAAAGGAAACGATCTATTTTTCATGGGGTTATAATACGGAGTGGTATACAAAAAGTACCGTAAGTGTAAAACAGAGTGCATTAAAAGATGATTATAGTCTTGTGAATGTAACTGCACACGATCATAAAGGCTGGGATGATGGGATTACAAATAAAGCACTTTCCATACCTCAATACAATTACCGCCTCGGATATTTTTTCAATGATAAACATGATCTTGGCTTTGAGATCAATTTCGATCATACAAAATACCTGATTACAGAACCACAAAATATACATGTGACGGGTACATTAAATGGCAGACATATAGATTCTACAGTCAACTTTCAGCAAGCAAACGGATTTTATTATTACCTGAATAATGGTGCCAATTTTTTATTATTCAACATTACAAAACGCTGGCATTTATATAAAAGCAAAAATGAACTGTTCAAAGTAGATGCTTTAGGTAAATTTGGTGTTGGACCATTAGTACCACATGTAGAGGATATGTTTTTTGGTAAAGCCAATAGTCCACACTTCCAGGTAGGTGGTTGGAACACAGGATTGGAAGGTTGTATCAAAGTAGTATTTTCTGATTGGGTGTTCCTTGAATATAGTAACAAACTCGATTATGCCAGGTATTCAGGACTGAAGGTTTATAGTGATGGTACTGCCAAACAAGCTTTCGGCACTTATGAAATGATCCTGAGTTTAGGTATAACTATACCAAAGACTATTAAATAAGACTATTGATATAGATTATACATCTAAATTTCATCCTTGTAATAAGATTTATTAATTTTCGCAAATGGAAAAGAAAGAGCGCAAACCTGTATACTACAGTGAGTATTTGCAACTGGATAAAATATTGAACGCACAGGCTCCTGAAAGTGCAAAAGAAGATATACGTGCAGATGATGAAATGTTGTTCATTATTATCCACCAGACATATGAATTGTGGTTCAAACAGATATTGCATGAACTGGATATCATACGTGGTATATTCAAACAACCAAACATCCATAATAATGCTCCTGATATATATAATACGGTTCACAGGTTAAAACGCATATGCAAGATTCTTGACATTGCTGTAAGCCAGATGGGTGTTATGGAAACAATGACACCACTTGACTTCCTGGATTTTCGTGATTTGTTAAGACCTGCAAGCGGCTTCCAGAGTATACAGTTTAAAATGATCGAGGCAACACTTGGTTTAGCTTATGATCAAAGGCATGGTAAAGGTTATTATCTTTCTCAGTTGACCCCGGCAGATATAGATAGGGTAAAAAAATCTGAATCAGAAGAATCTCTGGCAGTTTTGATAAATAAATGGCTGGAACGCATGCCATTTGTAAAAGATGAAACATACTGGAATGAAGCTAATAATAAGGATTTCTGGCAGCTATATCGTAAAGCTTACGTTGATAGTTTACAGGAGGGTGAGCAACAAAATGTACAAGCCTTCGATATGCTGTTTATGAACACTGCAGACTATCCTGCTGACAGAAAATTCACAGCAGATGCGAACCGTAGTGCATTGTTTATCATGCTATACAGGGACTACCCGCTATTCCACTTACCATATGAGTTATTAAGCATTTTGCTTGAAGTTGACGAACAATTGTCAATGTGGCGTCACAGGCACATACATATGGTACAGCGTACTATTGGTAAACGTGTTGGTACAGGCGGAAGTTCAGGTGCAGAATACCTTCGTGCAGCAGCCGACAGCCATTATGTATTTAAAGAAATGGCTGAGCTTACATCCTATTTATTGCCAAGACATTCAGTGCCTCATTTGCCTGAAACACTTATAAGTAAACTAGGCTATAAATAATTGCAAGCGTTGACGCTATTAGTAATCGTCAACGCTTGTTATTCAAAGTCTTTATAGATCAGGTATTTTTTTCTGATTAGTTTGAAATTGTCGATATCTGCTTTCCATGTGGCACGAATATCATCTTCTTTCATGCCACTAATGATCTGAGTCTTTAATTCACCATTGCCAACCAGTTTCTCAAAATAATCATTGAAGAACTTTTCTTTGTAAGGATACCAGTCGTACGCTTTGAACAACAAGTTCAAACGTAATTTGTTTTTTGTAACAAGAAAGGCTTCATCAGTAGTTAAAGCGGCCAGCTGGCCATAACATACACGGTTCTCATGTAATGGATTCTTTGCTCCGGGACCAGACTTAGGAGTAAAGTTATAAGCGGTATGTCCATAAAAATCCGGGTGTCCCCATTGTTGAAAAGGGAGTTCCGATCCTCTACCAACGCTTACAACTGTACCTTCAAACAGGCACAATGTTGGATACATATATATGGCAGGCATACTGCGCAAATTGGGTGATGGTGTATATCTTAATTTATATTTTTTAGAATGGTCGTAATTAGCACATTCAATTACAGTAAGGTCTAGTTTTGAAGCCTTGTCGAACCATTTCTCCCCAACAAGCATCTTTGCATACTCTCCCGGGGTCATAGCATATACCACGGGTATTGGTTGTAAGCCAACAAAAGACATATATTCTTTTTTCATCACCGGACCATCTATGTAAAAACCATTAGGGTTAGGCCTGTCAAGGATAAAGAAAGGGACATCATTTTCTGCACAAGCCTCCATCGCATATTGCAAAGTAGATATGTAGGTATAAAACCTTACACCAACATCCTGAAGATCATATATGACAATATCTACATCTTTTAATTGCTTAGCTGTAGGCTTTTTATTATTTCCATACAGAGAAACTATTGGGATACCAGTAGTACTGTCAATTGAACTAGCTACGGTAGCACCAGCATCAGCTGTAAGGCGTAAACCATGCTCCGGCACAAATATCTTAACAATCTTAATGCCTCTTTCCGTTAAAGTATCAACCAGTACCCTATTATTTATTACAGAAGCCTGATTAATAAGAACAGCTACTCTTTTGTCTTTTAATAGGGGTAGATACTTATCCATTTGATAAGCACCAGGCATGATCTCTGTGGTGTTTTGCTGGGCGTTTGAGTGGCAAAAGGCTATTATCAGTACAAGGGTTGTTAAAATGTATTTCATAGGGTAAAATTTAGGTAAAGATAATCCTGTGTTTGTGATTTTATGGCTAACTTGCGCGCTTATTAGCTAAAATTTAAGAGACTTTTGTCGAAGTAGAGGTCAAAACGCCATAATCCGCATTTACCGACCCATATTTTTACTCCTCTTAACTAAAAAACTTAAAATATGGAAAAAGTAAAAAGCGGTGACAATGTAAAAGTACATTATCACGGAAAGTTACAAGATGGCACAACATTCGACAGCTCAGAAGGCCGTGAGCCACTGGAATTCACTGCCGGTACCGGACAGGTAATTAAAGGCTTTGATAACGCCGTAATAGATATGGCTCCTGGTGAGAAAAAAACAGTTCATATCCCTGTAGACGAGGCGTATGGCCCACGCAATGAAGATATGATGATGGAATACCCTATCAGCGAATTTCCCGCTGATATGAATCCTGAACCCGGTATGCAATTGCATATGAGTGACAATACAGGTAATGTATTTCCGGTTACAATTGCTGAAGTGTTGGATGAAGTGGTGATACTTGATGCTAATCCACCACTGGCTGGTAAAGACCTGATATTCGAAATTGAACTGGTTGCGATAGGATAGATTTAAATTGAAAATTGAGAAGTCAAAACCCAAAAACTGGTTTGACTTTGTATATAACTGATAGCGTGCGTTATGCACGCTATTTTTTTATTTGAGTTAATGTTATTTAAATGTGGATAATTGCAAATACAAGATTATTTTAACCAATTTTTAAACTGCCTAATCATTACATTTGCTTAGCCCAAAATAAACGCATGTCTTTACTCTCCATATTATTACTACAAGCAGATACGGTAATCAAAGCAAATGTTCCTGCAGCAGAACCTGAGAAGATATCTCTTTTTTACCTGCTTAAGGAAGGAGGTGTACTTATGATACCACTGTTACTATGCTCAATAGTCATGGTATATGTATTCCTTGAACGATTCTTTGCTATTAGAAAGGCAGGAGTAATAGATGCGACTTTTATGTCAAGGATCAGAGAGCAAGTGACTATAGGCAACTTACAGGCAGCAAAATCACTTTGCAAAAATACAGATAGCCCAATAGCCAGGATAATAGATAAAGGCCTGAGTCGCATTGGCAAACCAGTAGATATTATTGAGAAATCGATGGAAAATACGGGTAAGCTGGAACTGTATAAGCAAGAGAAGAATATGACCATTTTATCAACTCTAGCAGGTATTGCACCTATGTTTGGTTTTTTGGGTACTATAGCCGGTATGATCATACTATTCTTTAATGTTCAGCACCAGGGTTTCTCTCTTAATGCAATTGCACAAGGTATCTATACTAAAATGGTGACCTCTGCAGTAGGGTTAATAATTGGCTTGTTGTCGTACATGGCGCATGGATACCTGAACGCACAGATCAATAAGAATGTGAACAGGATGGAAGCTGCATCAGTTGAATTTATGGATATTTTACAAGAGCCTGCACACTAAACATATAGATGGAGATCAGAAAGCAAACAAGGGAAAATGTGCAACCGCATACTTCAGCATTAAATGATATTTTGTTCATTTTGTTGTTGTTCTTTCTAATTATATCTACACTTGCCAATCCAAATGTGATCAAGGTATCGAACCCAAGTGCTAAAAGTGATGCCAAGGCCAAACAGACCATTGTAGTAAGTGTTGATTCTATGAAACATTTTTATGTTGGTACAGTCCTTACATCTCCTGATAGTCTTACTGCTGTATTGTCAAGGGTTGCCAGAAAAACAGATGATGCTGAACCAACTGTAGTAATAAACGGGGATAAGAATGCTAACTGGGGTGAGATAACACTTGTTATGCAAGCAGCAAAAGCCGCGAAAATGAAGGTGGTAGCATCTGTAGAGAATAGCAACCGTTAAGGATTTGTTCCTTTTTCAATTATTATACTATCAGCAATTTAGCCCCCATATTAGATTCTCCTATAGAATACCTGAAAGGTGTAGGGCCACAACGGGGGGAAATGTTGCGCAAAGAACTGCAGATAGGCACGTTTAATGATCTGCTCTTTCATTATCCATACAGGTATTTTGACCGCACTGAATTAAATAAGATATCTGATATAAAGCCCGATACAGAATATATACAGCTCGCAGGAACGCTTATCAATAAATTTGAAGAAGGTGTAGGCCGAAAAAAACGACTTGTTGCTACCCTATATGATGAAACAGGACGCATAGAGCTAATTTGGTTCCAGGGTGCTCAATGGATGGAGAAGACACTTAAAGAAGATGAGAAATATATCATTTTCGGAAAGGTTTCTTTTTTTAATGGGGTACCAAATATTGCCCATCCTGAAATAGAGCCATTAAATAATGAAACAGCTATAGCAGGTATGCAACCAGTATACCCTACTACAGAAAAATTAAAGACAAGAGGTATCAGCAACCGATCTTTTGCTAAGATCACACACAGCCTGTTTGAAAAAATAAAACCGGGTGATGTACCTGAAATATTACCATCAGAGATACTAAGTGAATACAAACTATGTAACAGGTTTTATGCATTAAGGTGGATACACTTTCCGGATAGTGATGAACATTTAAGAGCTGCCAATTATAGATTAAAGTGGGAAGAGCTTTTTATTTCACAAATGCAGATAGCCAAACTACGTTTACAGCATAGCATACAGAAGGGATGGAAATTTGAAAAAGTAGGCCATAACTTCAACGATTTTTTCAATAAGCATCTACCCTTTCAACTTACAAATGCGCAAAAAAGGGTTGTAAAAGAAATACGCGTAGACACTGTTACCGGCAAACAAATGAACCGATTGGTACAGGGTGATGTAGGTAGTGGTAAAACAATAGTTGCTGTAATGGCAATGCTGCTGGCATTGGATAATGAGTTTCAAGCTTGTATGATGGCTCCAACAGAGATACTTGCACAACAACATTATCAAAGCATCAGCAAATTATTATCTAAAATGGACCTGAAGGTTGCTATACTGACAGGCACAACAAAGGCCAAAGAAAGAAAAGAAATATTAAAAGGACTTGCTGACGGAAGTATCTCATTTGTAGTAGGCACTCATGCATTGATAGAACAAATTGTACAATTCAAAAATTTAGGACTAGCTGTAATTGATGAACAACATCGTTTTGGTGTTGACCAGCGATCTAAGCTGTGGTCTAAAAATGAGATAGCACCACATATATTAGTAATGACCGCTACGCCAATACCCCGTACTTTGGCAATGACCTTGTATGGCGATCTGGATGTATCTGTAATAGATGAACTCCCTCCGGGTAGGCAGGAAATAAAAACGGTGCATCGAATAGATATGGCAAGGGCGAACGTGATGGAATTCATTCGCAGAGAAGTTGATAAAGGCAGACAGGCATATATAGTATACCCACTTATTGAAGAGTCTGAAAAAATGGACTATGAAAGCCTGATGGCTGGCTATGAGCAAGTAAAAGTATGGTTCAACGAAAATAAATATAAGGTAGCCATGGTGCATGGCAAGCAGCTAGCAGATGAGCGAGAAAGGAATATGAAACGTTTTGCCAGTGGTGATGCAAATGTACTGGTTGCAACTACTGTTATTGAAGTTGGTGTAGATGTACCAAATGCATCTGTTATGCTAGTAGAAAGTGCTGAACGTTTTGGTTTATCTCAGCTTCACCAGTTGAGAGGGCGTGTGGGTAGAGGTTCAGAACAATCCTACTGTATCCTGATGACCGGCAATAAACTATCTAACGAAAGCAAGCAGCGGATGAATATAATGACTTCAACTTCAAACGGATTCATTATAGCTGAAAAAGACCTTGAAATGCGCGGCCCTGGCGATATGTATGGAACCAGACAAAGTGGTGTTTTAAAGTTCAAACTAGCTGATATAGTGTTGGATTCCTATATTTTAGAACAAACACGAACCGCAGCTCAGAAACTAACACAAGAAGACCCAGGGTTAATACTTCCACAACACAGGGGATTAAAATATATTATGCAGGAACATTCCAGCCAATCTCATTGGAGAAAAATCAGTTAGTTGATTATCAATTATTTGCCCACTATATTGGTTTTGACTATAAGACATCTACAAAAATCTATCGAAAAAATTAATTAAACGTTTGTTTAAGTTTAAACAAGTGTTTAGTTTTGCGTCGTGAATGAGATAAAACATATGGTGTATAATGAAAAACAAGTGCAACTGATAGAGACTGCAGAACGATTGTTTGCAACTAAAGGTTTTGAAGGCACTTCTGTCAGGGATATTGCCCAGGAAGCAGGTATCAACATAGCAATGATATCCTATTATTTCGGGTCAAAAGAAAAGCTTCTGGAAGCGATCTTCGGCTATAGGATAGGTGGGACAAGGTTAAAGTTAGAGTCGATCGTAAATGATACATCTTATACCCCACTGCAGAAAATAAATGCACTTATTGATAGTTATGTTGAAAAAATAATGGGCAATCAGTGCTTTTATAGGTTGATGGCACAGGACAGAGCAATATCAGAACTACATAAAATAGACGGTTTAGTATATGAAACTAAACTTTTGAATATGGAACTGACGAAGAAGATCATACATGAGGGGCAAAAAGCAGGTACGTTCAGGAAACCAATTGATGTACCTATGATGATGTCTACAATGATCGGTACTTCAAATCATTTTTTAGCAAGCGAAAAATTCTATAAGAAGGTTAGCAATTTGGAAAATATGTTGCCTGATGAATTTGAAAAATACCAAAAGAAAAAATTATCCCATCATTTAAAAACAATGTTCAAAGCAATTCTCACATATGATAAATAATACAACATACAAAATCGGCATGATGGCACTGCTGTTGTTTTTCACAACTGCAGGACAAATATCCAAGGCACAGGAAACAAAAACCCTGAGCATGGATGATGCAGTGCAATTAAGTCTGCAAAACAGCAAACAATTAAAACTAAGCCAGGCAAAAGTTGATGAATCAAAAGCCAGTTTAAAACAAGCAAAGGAGAATAGACTTCCAGATCTTAAGGCAAGTGGTTCTTATCTAAGAATTAATAACCCAACTGTAGACCTTAAAGTAAAATTAGGTAGTAGTGGTTCTTCTCAAAGTGCGCCGCCAAAAATCGATCAGGCTTCTTATGGCATTGTGAATGCTTCCATTCCTCTTTTTTCAGGTTTGCGGATACAATACGGTATTGAATCAGCAAGATACCTGGACCAGGCAACAAGATTAGATGCAGAACGTGACCGTGATGGTGTGATACAAAACACGATCGCTGCCTACGTGAACCTCTACAAATCTAAGACTACAGTGAACCTGATGAATGAGAACTTAAAACAATCAAAACAGCGAGTTGCTGATTTCTCTAATCTAGAACAAAATGGTTTGATTGCAAGAAATGATCTGTTGAAAGTTCAATTACAGGAGTCTAATATTGAATTATCATTGTTAGATGCTGAGAATAATTGGAAAATGGCAATGATCAATATGAACCTGATGTTAGGATTACCGGAAAACACAGTAATTGACATTGACACAAATAGCTTAATGCAGCCTACTGATATTAATGGTAAACTGGATTGGGAGCAAACAGCATTAATGCATCGCCAGGATATAGCCGCAATGTCACTTCGTGAAAAAGCGGCGAATTCAGGGATAAAAGCAGCTAAGGGAGAATATTTTCCAAGCTTTGCCCTTTCAGGTGGATATATCGCATTGGATGTTCCTAATTTCTTAACAGTAACAAATGCCATTAATGGCGGTATTGGCTTACAATACAATGTTGGGTCATTATGGAAGACAGGATCGAAAGTAGCACAGGCAAAAGCACGTAAACAACAAATAGTAGCTAATGAAGAAATGATTAGTGATGAAGTAAGACTACAGGTAAACAAGGCATACGAAAACTATGTGCTGAGTATTAAAAAGATAGAGGTTTATGCAAAAGCAGTAGAACAGGCATCAGAAAACTACAGGATCACCAAAAATAAATACACCAATAACCTTGTAACAACTACAGACCTGTTAGATGCTGATATTGCACAACTACAGGCAAGGCTAAACTATACAAATGCTAAAGCTGATGCGGTAGTAGCTTATAAGAACCTATTGCAAACAGCAGGCATCATTAATCAACAATACATTAAAAAATAATTTCCAAACCTCTTTATACAGACAAATATCAAATTATGGAACCAAAAGTAAATACACAGGAGCAAGCACCTAAAAAGAAAAGCAACCGTTTTGCAATTGTATTGATCATACTGGTTGTAGTAGGTGGTGCATTTGGTATCACCAAATATATCCACTCACAAAAACATGAAGAAACCGATGATGCGCAGGTTGATGCAGGTATCAGTCCGGTAATACCTCGTATATCCGGTTATATTGCAGAGATACGCGTAAATGATAACCAGATGGTTAAAAAAGGCGACACACTGCTTATATTAGATAACCGCGATGAAAAAATCAAGCTAGACCAGTCTGAAGCATCTCTTACAGTTGCTAAAGGAAGCCTTGGTCAGGCAGAAGCAAACACTAATGTAGCAAGTGCTAACATAGGTTCATCACAAGCTAATATATCAGGTATTGATGCACAAATAGAAGGAGCAAAAGTAAACGCATGGCGTGCCAAACAAGATTTTGAACGTTATAGCAATTTGATAAAAGATCATTCTATTACACAACAACAATATGAGCAAGCAGAAGCCTCAATGCAAACCACACAAAAAACGTTGCAAGGATTAATAGCCCAGAAAAATGCAGCTAATAACCAAGCTACAGGTGCAAGAGCGCAAAGCAACGCATCTGGTCAGCAAGTCAACATAGCAAAAGGCACAATACTACAACGTGAAGCAGATGTTGAGAATGCAAAACTGAATCTTTCTTATACTGTTATTACTGCACAGGAAGATGGTTTTGTATCTAAGGTGAATGTGCAACTTGGCCAATATGTACAAGCAGGACAAATGCTGTTCAGTGTTGTAAACGACAAAAAAATGTGGGTGGTTGGCAATTTCAAAGAAACTCAATTGCAAAAAATGAAGATAGGCCAAAATGTAACTGTACATGTTGATGCTTACCCTAGTCATGATTTTGAAGCAAAGCTTACATCTTTTTCTCCGGCAACAGGTGCAAAATTTGCATTGTTACCTCCAGATAACGCAACAGGAAACTTTGTAAAAGTAGTTCAACGTCTACCTGTTAAAATTGAGTTTTCGAATGCTAACGATTCTTTGGTTTCGAAACTTCGTCCGGGTATGAATGTAAATGTGGATGTGCATATAGACTAATGAACATAAAGAAGTTTAGTAGATTGGAATCGGACTTATTGAATAAAATATTAGCTATTTAATATAAAATAGTAAAAATGACAACACAGGAATCATTGGTAGAATATGGTGCCAGGAGGGTGATCATCACCATCACGGCTATATTTTGTGCCTTGCTTGAAATAGTGGACACTACTATTGTAAACGTAGCGTTAAATAATATGCAAGGTAACCTTGGCGCTACGCTTAATGAAATAGGTTGGGTAATAACTGCATATGCTATTGGTAATGTAATTATAGTACCTATGACCAGCTGGCTAGCACAGCAATTCGGACGTAGAAATTATTTTGCAGCTTCTATCATCATATTTACGGTTTGTTCCTTTTTATGTGGACAAGCAACAAGTATATGGATGCTTGTTTTCTTCCGGTTCTTACAAGGTCTTGGTGGTGGTGCACTATTGGTTACTTCTCAAACTATAATCACAGAAAGCTACCCACCTGAAAAAAGAGGTATGGCACAGGCTATATATGGTTTAGGAGTTATTATAGGCCCAACATTAGGCCCGCCATTGGGAGGATATATAGTAGAGCATTTTACATGGCCTTATATATTCTACATCAATATACCAATAGGTGTAATTGCAACACTCCTTACACTGCAATTTGTTCGCAGCCCTAAATATGGTGAGAAAAAATCCAGCAAAGAAATTGACTGGTGGGGGATTGCATTTCTTGCAGCAGCTGTAGGTTCCTTGCAATATGTATTGGAACGTGGGCAAGAAGAAGATTGGTTTGACAGTGGTTATATCATAGCTTGTACAGTGGTTTCTATACTATCTTTCTATTTCTTTATCTGGAGAGAGCTTACTTATAAGAACCCAATCGTTGAACTGAGAGTATTGAAGAATGGTAATTTGCGTATAGGTACCATCTTATCATTCATTTTAGGTTTTGGTTTGTATGGTTCAACTTTTATCATACCGCTTTATACCCAAAGTATCTTAGGATGGGATGCACAAAAGTCTGGCGCATTGATGATACCGGCTGCGCTTACAACTGCCTTTATGATGCCGATAATTGGACAATTGTTGCAGAGAGGTGCAAAACAACAGATATTGGTTGCGTTGGGTATGCTTACCTTCTTTTTCTTTTGTTTCTGGGGATATAAGATACTAACACCAGATACAGGTGAAGAAGCTTTCTTCTGGATGCTGATCATGCGTGGTATAGGTATGGGTATGTTATTTATTCCTATCACAACCCTTTCCTTGTCTACATTAAAAGGGCAACAAATTGGCCAGGGGGCAGCATTCACAGGTATGATGCGCCAGTTGGGTGGGTCATTTGGTATAGCACTCATTACAACATTCATGGCACACCAGCAAATGGTGCATAGGAGTAGTCTTGTTAGCAATATGAGCGTATATAGCAGTCAAACCCAACAACGAGTAAGTGGCATGCAACATAGCTTCGAGTCAAAAGGAATGACACCTAATGTAGCATTGGGAAGTACTTATAGATCTTTGGAATATAGCATTTATAAACAGGCAGCAGTATTATCTTACATGGATGTATTCATGTACCTGGGTATTATCTTCCTGATATGTGTACCGTTTGTATTGATGGTAAAGAGTAAGAAAAAACAAGAAAAAATAGATATTTCAGAAGCGATGCACTAAAAAAAGAACGGTACCAAATGGTACCGTTCTTTTTTTATCTAACTATTTTATCAAGACTTTCCTGTGCAAGAGGATGGTAATTCTCTCTGTAAGCTTTATAAATACGTTTTGCCATTTCTTGTTTACCAGTCTGCATCATTTCTTTATACAATGGTTCAAGAAATTTTCTTCGACCAACAGTGCTAAGAAACTCCTGCATGGCACCGTAAGCAGGCTCATAACCAGCTGTTACAGCCGTAATAAACCAGAGATCAGCAATCTCGCTATTAGTGCTTTTAGTAAAATGATAAGCGTCGTCAAGTTGTTTCATTTGTACAAGACTAAGTGGCTTTGGCATCTTCCTTAAAAAATGCAACCATTCATAAGTGGTCCATTTTTGAGTAATAGCTAGCGGTGGCAAAGTTCCTTTCAGGAATGCAGAACGCATATTATCAACACGATCAAACCTTTCCATACCTGCATGAGGACAGTTAGCCGGAATACCCGGTCCATAAACCCAGGCATTGATATTTATGTTGTTCTTTAAGGTAGCATTATCTTTTATCAGGTTATTATCAAGGTATTTCAGGAAATCTTCAGTAGTAATAGTTTTAAAAGCATGTTCATTAAAATACTTATTTAGAAAAACATCAAAATTTTCTCTGCCCACATTCACCTCTATCAGTTTCAAAAAATGACATCCTTTTTCATAAGGAATATCTGTCAACCCAGCATCGGGGTCTCTGCCTTTCAAGTCAAGTTTCAACCAAGTATCCTTATCATCCTTACCAATATTAGTTACTTCATCTTCCAGGTCTTCATATCCTATTTGCCAAAGCATATCTGCATAGCTTTTGCCTTCCATTTCTTCCATGATACGGCGCTCGAAATATTCTGTAAAACCTTCGTTCAGCCAAAAATCATTCCAGGTAGCGTTTGTAACAAGATTGCCACTCCAGCTATGAGCCAATTCGTGAGCAATAAGATTTACAAGAGAACGATCACCAGCAATAACTGTAGGTGTACAAAAAGTAAGTTTAGGATTTTCCATACCACCAATTGGGAAACCCGGAGGTAATACTAATACATCATACCTGCCCCATCTATATGCACCATAAAGCTTTTCAGCTGTACTCACCATTTTACCTACATCTTCAAACTCATAGTGGGCTCTGTCGATCATAGCAGGTTCCGCATATACGCCTGTACGATCATTAATCTTACGAAATGTGATATCTCCAACTGCAAGTGCCATAAGATAAGCAGGTATAGGTTTATCCATTTTGAAATGATAGATACCACTATCGCTTATTTGTTGAGGATTCTCAGCACTCATTAATGCCATCAGTCCTTTTGGTACAGCTACCCTGGCATCATAGGTATATCGTATTCCAGGGCCATCAGCACATGGGATCCATGAGCGTGCATATATAGATTCAGATTGTGTATATAAGAAAGAATGTGTTTTACTAAGTGTTTGTACAGGGTCTAACCATTGCAAGGCACGGGCATTCTTACCTGTCTTATAAAATACGGTAACGAGCTCAGTTTGTGGTATAATGGGAATATGCAGAGCTGCTCCAAGATATTGCTTAGGGCTATCCAGTCTATATAATACTTTTTGCCCGTCAGACAATACACTATCAATACCCAGATCATAGGTATCTAAAACCAGTTCATTTACTTTATTTGTGTTTTCAATGGTCCAGGTAGCACTGCCAGAAATGATCCTTTTATCAAGGTCCACTTTAATGTCAAGATCAAGATGTTTCAATAAAACACTATCGGCATTAGATTGTGTGTGAATATCTTTTGCGACTAAAAAACTAGTATCCGATGAAACTGTGCTATTTTTTTTTGAAACATTATTATTACATGAGGCAATTACAATCGCGACAAGCAACACACAAAATCTTTTCATATTCATGTCTATATTAAATAATTAAGCGAATTCCTCTGCTGTCTTAAGTTTGTTCCAGTCTGTTTTTTTATAACTATCCCAAAGCATCCAAAATAAAGCAGTAGATAAGAGCAAAAATATTATTTTAAGCAACCAGGGGAAAGGCATCCAAGTAGTGGGTATAGTTGTAAAATAATGTCCTAATGCCAGCGAGCCAATAACTATTGTTGCCAGCATCATTCTTAAGAAGGTTTTAAATCCTGAATTGGCAATTTGGTCAGGCCTTGAGAAGGGAAAAAAACGCTGACTAACTAACATTCCTGCAAGGGCATATAATGTTAGGTTTATAGCTGCCAGAACAAGATCATATATAGCTGCAGGTCCCCAAATACTAATAATGAAAACTCCAATAAAAGCATAAAATGGGAAAAAATATTTTATCCAAATCGCTTTAAATGCACCAGCCATTATCTTTCCGGGTTCACCAATAGGAGCAGCGTAATATATCCATGCTGCTCTATATTTTTCAGAAATTGTAACGTAGGCAGAGGCCTGAATCAACGGAAAGGAGCACATGTAAAGCAAAACCAGATAAGTCTTGGTATGTGGCAAATGTTGCCAGGACGCTGATAAACCACCTTTGTTCATGAAAAGAAGACTAAAAAAATAAAAAGGAACTAGCACAAAGGAAGGCAATACCCTCATTTTGAATGTTTGGCTGCGGGTACTTTGTAGCCATGTAATAATAAACCCAGCCTTTAATGCGTCATCCCTGTTCAGTAGATTAGCCAATCTCTTATATAGTTTCCCAGAGCTTTTCTTTGAAACGATCGAAGTCTCGTGAACATCAACATTATCAAGAGCGCCTAACTTGCTTATGAAACTTGGTGCCAGGTATTTTATGGTAATCCATAAACATACTATCGGAAATAAAATAGCAACAAAACCTAACAAGAGTGTATAAGGTAGCACAGCTTTATACCCTACCCATGACCATAAAGAAGCTAACCAATAAGATGGCAGATACCTTGCCCAACCAAACTTCAATATATCTACAGGTGTCTGAGTTGCTTTCATAATGGCTGTAATCATTGGGGAATTCAAGGTATAAATGCCAATGAATAAAAGGCTCAAAACCAACTGTAACCCGTTCATTACTTTTTTAAATCTTTCAGGCTTAGCAAAATGCATGAGCAGCATATAAATGCCATTCACAAAAAATATAGCCATAGCAGCTAATAGCACAACGGGTATAGGAAAAAATAATGCCGCTTTCCAGCCAAGAAAAAAACCGGTAACTACCCAGCCAGACAAACTCATTGGAAAAACAACTCTAAAAAGATAGATACAGATATGCAACAATCTTGATAAGACCATCGTCCGATCATTTACTGGCCTAGGTATTAATATAAATTTGTCTCTTGTATCGATCAGCACATTTGCAAAATCTGTTATCAGCAGAAACGTTAGCATGAAAAGAAAAAATGAATAGTATGCTACAAAACTGAAAATAGTATCAACACCCTGTGCTAACAACATACCCAATGTCATTGTGTACACCAACCCCATTATAGCAGTCAAAAACATAGCTCTAAGTGAACTCGCTTTATTCTCTTTTTTATTTTGCCTTCTTTGACTACCTATAGTAAT
>Ga0207082_1009_pt1 | contig 47986 bp, 47 predicted proteins | sample Alteio_BWMinHeat_56_FD_153588 | JGI IMG/M metagenome (GOLD analysis project Ga0207082, IMG submission 153588) | Enriched cells from forest soil in Barre Woods Harvard Forest LTER site, Petersham, Massachusetts, United States -... | ecosystem: Environmental > Terrestrial > Soil > Temperate forest >...
CTTTCACAAATAGGATATCGAGTAAAAAATTTCAATGGAGTGATCAAAGCTTATGAAAAATTTTTATGTATATTATCGTCGCAGGTCAACGATATGCTGCACTGTATATCGTTCTGTTAAAGGCACTGGTTCCCGCGCTAAAAGCCGCGCGGGATGACGACCATTGGGAGATTGTGCAGATGACGACCATTGGGAGATTGTGCAGATGACGATCGTTGGGAGACTGCGCAGATGATGACCGTGGGAGATTGTGCAGATGACGACCATTGGGAGATTGTGCAGATGACGACCGTTAGGAGATTATGCAGATGGCGATCGTTGAGAAATTGCGCGGATGACGATTATTCACCCGATATTTATTTGAAGAACTATAACAACCTTTTTGAAACGTACTCTATCATTTGCCTATGCAGAAACTTGAAAAAATCCGGCTGAGTAAATCATCAGTTGTAAATTCGCCCGTAATTTCACAAAGCGCAAGATGTGCCTGGCGCAAATCTTCCGCAGCCAATTCACCAGAGCGTGAATGACTAAGTTGTTTTATGCTGTCTTTGACATGACTTTGTGTTCTTACCAATGCATCACGTTGCCGACTATTTGCAAGAAAGCAGCCTTCCTCCGAGGAGTGAAAACCAATCTGAGTTTTAACATGGCTCTTAAGAAGATCAATTCCCGCTCCTGATTTAGCCGATAACGAGATAACGACATTATCATTATGATGCATGATGGAAGGAGATTCCTGAGTCAAATCGATTTTATTACGGATAGAAATAATAGGTTGTGGATGCGAAATGGTTTTAAAATTAACAGATGAAGATTCCTTTTTATTTGCATCTATCACATGTAAAACAATATCAGCCTTCTCAATTTCATTATAAGCACGACGAATGCCTTCTTGTTCAACTATATCATCACTGTCACGCAAGCCTGCCGTATCGATAATATGCATGGGCATACCATCGATCAAGATATAATCACGCAATACATCGCGCGTCGTGCCTGGAATATCTGTAACGATGGCGACGTCCTTGCCACTTAAACAATTCAATAAACTGGATTTTCCAACATTGGGTTCGCCCACAATAACAGCCGTTATTCCCTCACGCAAAAAACTACCTTGTTGCGCTTTTCTTTGGATAATCATCAAATCATCAAGGATAATTTTCAATGCTGTTGCTATTTTTTCATCTCCAAGAAAATCGATTTCTTCATCTGTAAAATCAATCGCCGCTTCTACATACATGCGTAAATGAATGATTTTTTCATTGAGACGATGGATTTCTCTTGAGAACTCGCCCTGCAATGAGCGTATAGCAGAACGCGCAGCTTGTTTTGATGCCGCATTAATTAAATCTGCGACTGCTTCCGCTTGAGTTAAATCGATCTTGCCATTCAAAAAAGCACGCTCAGAAAATTCACCGGGACGCGCGAGGCTCACACCTAAACTTAAAATACGTTGCAGTAATAAATCTACTACTACCAGCCCGCCATGCCCTTGTAATTCAAGTACATCTTCGCCAGTAAAAGAATGGGGATGGGGGAAAAAAATAGCGACACCTTCATCAATCATTTCCCCTTCTGCATCGCGAAAAGATAAATAGGTTGCCTGACGTGGTGTGAGCTTACACCCTAATATCTCGGAAATAACATGATGCACCCTGGATCCTGAAATACGAACAATGGCAATACCACCGCGCCCGGCCGGAGTTGCAAGGGCTGCGATGGTATCCGCAGCCATTATTTCTTCTTCCCGCTTATCTCTTTTTCTAGGCGATGCATGACATACCATTGCTGCAAAAACGAAAGCGTATTATTTACAAACCAATACAACATCAACCCCGCTGGAAAATTCATAAATAATGCGGTAAAAACGACTGGCATAAACATCATAACTTTTGCTTGTAACGGATCTGGCGGCGGTGGATTTAACCGCTGCTGAATAAACATGGAAATACCCATCAAAACCGGCAATACATAATAGGGATCTTGTTGTGAAAGATCATGTATCCAGAAAATAAACGGCGCTTGACGCAATTGCACACTTTCGACCAACACCCAATATAATGCGATAAAAACGGGTATTTGGATCAGAATAGGTAGACATCCACTCATCGGATTTACTTTTTCCTGACGATATAATTCAAGTGTTGCCTGCGTTAATTTTTGCTTATCGTCGCCATAACGTTCCTTCAGCATTGCAATTTTTGGCTGCAGTTTTTTCATTGCAGCCATAGAACGGAAACTCTTGGCGGAAAGCTTATAAAAAAGTAGTTTGATAATTACGGTGACTAGTACAATGGACCAACCCCAGTTACCCACCACATCGTAAATTTTCTGCATCATCCAGAAAATAATGCCGGAGATAAACCAGAACCAACCGTAATCTATAGTAAGCTTCAAACTAGGTGCTGCTTTTTCCAATAAATCAGCAACAGCGGGACCCACATATAGTTTTGCTTCCGTAGACGTTTTAGCACCTGGAGCCACCGTTAATGCCTGGCCAATCAACCCCACCGTGTAAAGTCCTGTTGGAGTGACTTTTGTATAGTAATTTGAAACAGCTGATTTAGGTGGAATCCAAGCACTAATAAAATAATGCTGTATCATTGCAGCCCAACCGTCTTGTACAGTCTGGCTCAGATCTGACTTTTCCATGTCTTTAAAATTAATTTTGGTAAATGGCGTCTTGGGACTGGAAATAGCCGCTCCAAAATAAGTCGCGAGATTGATAAATCCACCATGATTCGGTGGCGGACTATTCGTACGTGACAATTGAGTGTAAAAATTACCTTCCCATGGCAAGTTAGATTGATTATCGACATCATACCCTGCTTTGATTTCGTAACTATCGCGAGTAAAGGTAAATAATTTTGTTATTTTAAGCCCGTCTTTATTCTGCCAGTCGAGTTTGACTATCAATTCGTTCTGCCCATCACTCAGCTTATATGCAGTCTGGTCTACATGATAAAGCGCCTGTTCTTGAGACGTATCTGGTCCTTGTTTGCTTAATAAGCCACTTTCCGCGATATACTGGGTCTTAGGTTCATCATTGAGTAAGACAATCGGCTGTTTGGAATTTAATGATCCCGGATATTTCAACAAACCAACCTGGACAATATCACCACCACGCGTATCAATACTCACATCCAAAAGATTGGTCGTGATGTTGACGATTTGTCCTTTCGTTGGCACTGCTATTGACGGTTGTATTGGGGGCACAACTCCCGTTACAGGCTGTGTGTTAGCATTTACTGTTGCCGGAACAAAATGACCCGTCTGTTGGCTCGTAGTTTGAGTTATTGCAGGCGATGAAAGTGTAGGATGGTCTTTGTCCCAAGCCTGATACAACAAAAAACAAAGGAGAATTAATAAAGCGTATAGAGTAATTCTTACGTAATCTAGCATATTTTCAAGCATACTTTTGATAACTTCTAGTTAATTATTTAAGGTACGGGATCAATACCACCTGGATGCCATGGATGACAACGTAAAATACGCCGCAAGGCAAGAAAGCTCCCTTTAGGGCAGCCATGTATTTTAATCGCCTCCATAGCATAAGCAGAGCAAGATGGTTCAAATCGACAACAATTGCCCCATAAACGACTAATAGCAAAACGATAAAGCCGAATAATTGCTATTAAACATACCGTTATGGTGTTGCTAATTTTTGCCATATGATATTGATATCATCTCGAAACATTTTTTGATCTAAGGGGGTACATTTTGAACGCATTAGCACAATGATATCAAGCCCTTTCAATGTTTCTTTGCGGTAGCGAAAACTTTCACGAATATGTCTCCGTAACCGATTTCTATCCACCGCAAGTTTGACATGATGCTTTGCAATGATAAGCCCTAATCTGGCATGATCTCTCAGATTAGGCCTATGCAACACGAGTAGGTATTTATACGTTACTTTAGTTGGCTTTGCGAATACAAATTGGAAGTCATGTTTACTAACCAATCTATATTCACGCGAAAATTCATACATTAACTATAGTAAACTATAAAGTTATGGACAAAGTCGTACGCGGCCTTTTGCACGGCGTCGGCTCAATACAGCGCGGCCATTTTTAGTAGCCATGCGAGCACGGAATCCGTGGGTTCTTTTTCTTTTTACAACGCTAGGTTGAAATGTTCTTTTCATGGCTCACACTCGAAACAGTTTTACGTAGGGGGCATATGTTAAAGAGAGTTCTTATTATTGTCAAATCAATGTTTTCATCATTTACACCACTAGTGCCTTTCCCCAAGAGTGAGAAAAGGCACCATCCCATTTAGCCTAACAATAACTAATTGGTCGTCTCAATTTCTTTCATGCTCAACCGGATACGGCCTTGGCGATCGATTTCGAGAACCTTCACTTTCACGACTTGTCCTTCGGATAATTTATCACTGACATTGGCAATACGTTCATTGGCAATCTGAGAAATATGAACTAACCCTTGCTTGCCCGGTAGAATAGTAACGAGCGCACCGAAATCCATTAGCTTAGTCACTGTGCCTTCATAAATACTTCCAACCAACACATCCGCAGTTAAACGTTCGATACGACGAATAGCCTCTTCACATGCAGCAAGATCGGCTGCAGCAACTTTAACCGCACCATCATCGCTAATATCAACTACAGTGCCTGTCTCTTCGGTCAATGCACGAATGGTGACACCACCCTTGCCGATGACATCACGAATCTTATCTGTCGGTATACGCATGGTCAGAATTCGTGGTGCATAGGCTGACATTTCCTGTCGTGGTCCATTAATGGTTTGATTCATGATATTAAGAATATGCAAACGACCTTCGCGTGCTTGATCAAGCGCTCGTTGCATAATCGCCTCCGTAATACCATCAATCTTGATGTCCATTTGTAATGCGGTGACGCCTGTTGTTGTTCCAGCAACCTTAAAGTCCATGTCCCCAAGATGATCTTCGTCACCCAGGATATCGGTCAAAACGGCAAACTGCTCACCTTCTTTCACTAATCCCATCGCGACACCAGCGACATGGGTTTTAATGGGAACGCCTGCATCCATTAATGCCAAGCTAGTACCGCAAACACTCGCCATGGAGCTAGAACCGTTTGATTCAGTAATTTCGGAAACAACACGCAACACATAAGAAAATTCTTTTTGTGATGGTAATACAGCAGAAATACCGCGTTTCGCTAGGTTACCATGGCCGATTTCACGGCGCTTGGGACTACCGACCATTCCTACTTCGCCTACAGAATAGGGTGGGAAGTTATAATGTAACATGAAGTTTTCTTTACGTTCGCCAGGAAGCGCATCTATGGTTTGCGCATCTCGTTCAGTACCTAGAGTCGCAACCACTAATGCTTGCGTTTCACCCCTTGTAAACAAAGCAGACCCATGCGTACGCGGCAATAAGCCAGTTTGGATAGAGATCGGTCTCACCGTCTTTGTATCACGACCATCAATTCGCGGCTGGCCTTGCAATATACGACTGCGAACTACATTACGCTCAAGATTATTGAAAGCATATTTCGTGTCTACGACAAGAGCCAATTCATCCTCTTTTCCTGCATTTTCAGCAATCATTTGCTCGACGATACGATCGCGAGTGTCGCTAACAGCATCTTGGCGTTCAATCTTGTCTTTGATTTGATACGCTTTCTCGATATCCGTTTTACACAATTCTATTACGCGCTTTTCAACATCAGCATTGATAACAGGTGGCATCCATTCGCTGCTAACCGTACCTGCTTCCGTCGCCATTTCTTTGATGGCATTGATAGCAATTTGTATTTCACGATGTGCAAACATCACCGCACCCAGCATGACTGATTCCGGTAATTCTTTCGCCTCAGACTCAACCATAAGCACAGCATTTTCAGTTCCTGCAACCACCATATCAAGTTGTGAGGTTTGCAATTGGGTCATTGTTGGATTAAGAACGTAATTTCCATCGATGTAACCAACGCGCGCAGCAGCAAGATGGCTCATCGCTGGCATGCCGGAAAGTGCAATCGCAGCAGATGCACCAAGCATAGCCGGAATGTCTGAATCAATCTCAGGATTGATAGACAATACGGTAGCAATGACTTGCACTTCAAAATTGAATCCCTTTGGAAACAGCGGACGTAAGGGCCTGTCAATCAAACGCGAGGTCAGGGTTTCCTTTTCACTGGGCTTACCTTCGCGCTTGAAATAGCCACCGGGCACACGGCCCGCAGCATACGTGCGTTCTTGGTAATTTACCGTGAGAGGGAAAAAGTCTTTATCTTCGGAAGCGCTTGCACCTACGACTGTAACGAGCACCACGGTATCATCCATACTGACCAACACAGCGGCTGTGGCTTGACGAGCAATTCGTCCTGTTTCAAGGGTTACCGTATGGTTGCCATAACGAAATGTCTTTTTGATTACTGTCAAATTAATCACCTAAATATTTATTTATCATTAAAATTACTGCCCACTCCCACCTAGTCGTTTACATACTTAATTTAACGAATAAAACCGAACGTCGGTCTAGGTAGGAAGGCGGGAGGATTCTTGCTTAACCGCGTATATCTAACTCTTTGATAACACTCTGATATCTTTGTGCACTTTCACTCTTTAAGTAGCGCATTAGTTTACGGCGCTGGCTAACCATTTTAGTTAAGCCATGACGGGTATGGAAATCATGCTTGTGAACTTTTAAATGTTCAGTTAAAGAATTAATACGCGCAGTGAGTAACGCGATTTGCACTTCCGGAGAGCCCGTATCATTTGTGCTTTGTTTAAAGGTTGCGACAATCTGCGCCTTTGCCTCTGTAGTTAACGCCATGAATACAATCTCCACTCAATATTACTTATAAAAATAAAATTCTATGTAAAGCGAGGTATTGTAGCGGGGAGCTGCCCCAGTAACAAGACCCTCTTGCTATAACTCAATAGAAAACTAGAACATCGGATGTTAAGATGACCGACCCCTAATGACCCATGATATGGGCCCATAAAGATAAAAATGTAAAACCGTGGCAGAGGAGTTAGAGGTTATGATGCAATATAAACAAATACTCATGTGGCTGATCGCCTGTCTTTGCTGGCCATTCCCGCTTGCAGCCATCAGTGCGCCCATACAAAAGAATAGGCTAAGTACAGCTCCTATTATTGCGCGCGCCCCCTATCCTCAAGATCAGCAGCTCTACGATAGCTACCCCTTTGCTATCTTATATTATTACGGTGTGACTAGTTCCGATGCATTGGCAAGGATGTTTGAAGGACAATTCCATCGCTACCCTGAACACATTCAATCGATTGAGCTCACCCACACCTTGAGCCAAGAAAATCTTCTCCGTCGATTAGTTAATCCGCTAGTTGGGGTAGTACAAGTATCTGCTAATGTCACCCTGCGTAATGGCAGTAATGAACATACCATTTACGAATTTGATCCCTATGTTGAGGGTAGATGGGCTAATTTTCCCTGGAACCATTATGTGAATACTTCTTTTGCTATTGGCGAAGGTATCTCATACGCAACATCCGTACCCTCTTTGGAAAAGAAAACGAATGAAAATACGAAGCGGCTTTTAAACTACCTATTGCTTGAAGCTACATTCGCACCTCCTAGCCATCCACAATGGCAACTGGTCGCACGTATACACCATCGTTCAGGCGCATATGGTTTGTATCATGCTGGCAATACGGGCTCGAACAATATTGGCTTAGGCATTCGCTATTTGTTCGATTAACGAGTAGATGAGTGTTATTGATGGACATGACGAACACAGAAAAAAAACTGCATATCACTGACCTCGGCTGTATACGTCATCATAAGCCTTTATTTACAAAACTATCCTTTCAGCTAAAAGCTAGCGACTTACTATTGGTTGAAGGCCCTAATGGATCGGGTAAGTCAAGCTTACTGCGATTGTTAACAGGCATATCCTCACCATCAGAAGGTGAGATCTATTGGCAAGGGAACAAAATACAACATGTACAAGCTGAGTATAGAAGCAATTTGCACTATATCGGTCACGCCAATGGTATTAAGCTAGGCCTCACTGTCATAGAAAATTTGCAATTAGCAACACATCTTTCATTATCAACAGCAGAACCAAACTACGGCGATGTGCTTACACAACTGCAATTGAGTGCCGACAAACATACTCCCGCAACCTATTTGTCCGCTGGGCAAAAACGTCGGCTAGCATTAGCGAAACTACTCCTATTTCCCAAAATACTCTGGATTTTAGATGAACCTCTCACTGCGCTTGATGTCGATACGCAGGCCTTGTTTTTATTGCACCTTGCAACACACTTGCAAAACGGTGGCATGAGCATTATCAGTTCGCATCATCCTATCCATTTTAAAAACGTGGCAGTAACTACACTGAGACTCAAATCATGTTGAGAGCAGCCTGGTTTGTCTTTTATGCGGAATTACTCTTGGTATTACGCCGCTCACAAGAATGGCTTTATCCACTGGGATTTTTTGTTATTGTCATCAGTTTATTTCCGCTTGCATTCACGCCTGATCCTCAGTTTTTACAAAAATATGTTCCAGGATGTATCTGGATTGCAGCGTTACTCGCAAGTTTATTATCCATCGAACATGTTTTTTTCACCGACATGGAAGAGGGCAACCTCGAGCAATTACTACTAAGCCAAGTACCGCTCACGTTGATTATGTTAGCAAAACTCAGTGCACAGTGGGTGGTAAGTGAATTGCCATTAATCCTATTAACGCCATTTTTGGGTATGCTGTTTCGTCTTCCTATTGAAACCATCCTAGCATTATGCATGAGCTTGTTATTAGGAACGCCCATTTTAACGCTCATTGGAAGCTTTGGAGTCGCATTGACTCTCGGGTTGCGCCAGCAAGGTGTCTTACTGGGTTTACTCATGCTGCCATTAGTCACGCCTGTACTCATCGTTGGCGTCAGTATTGCGCAACAATCTGCGGCTCAATTACCCACTCTGGGCCCGCTCGCATTTTTAGCAGGCCTCTCTGTATTTGCGATCACCCTACTACCCTGGGCCATTGCTGCAACCATACGCATCAGCATGGATGATTAAGCTTGTATAGTTTTGGTTAACTCATCGTATCTATCCGATACACACATCTTTTTACTAAGGCGCAGGTGTCTGAAAATCATCAGGAGGCTCTAGTTAGTGGCACGGTAAAATACCGTGGTAACCCCACTAAAAAGGAGCCTCCTGATGATTTTCAGACACCTGCGCCTTAGTAAAAAGATGTGTGTATCGGATAGATACGATGAGTTAACCGAACGTTTACTTAAGTTCTCGATAGTTTATTGATTTACATACGAATTTAACCTGGAACCTGCACTACCCCTCCTCGTCCCTGCATCGTCATGCGAATGCGGTATAATGTACATATAATATATAATTAAATTATTATATTAAAAATGTTAAGGGAGCTGAGCTATGAGCGACGCACGTAACATGTCTGACATACTTGAAGAGATGGGGAGGATAGAGGGATTAGTCTTCTCCCGTGACGAAGTTATACCAATAGAGGAGTATGAGCAGCTTCATAGGCAACTACTAAATATAAGTAGCGGTAAAAGACCAGACTTTATTCGGGAAGCGATGGAACAAGCGAGTCGCTATTTTCGTGATGCGCATAAGAGCGTCCATGTCTATGCGCACGAAAATGACGCGACAACTTTACGCCCAGGCCGTCCTGCGGCAGAAAACGCCACAATGACTTTACGGCACCATGCGTTTCCTGCTTCGCCCGTCAACGCGTGCCTACCTGGGGCTCCTCGGCATCATGCCTCGGTCGAATGACATTAATAACATTATTGATAATCCTGAATTTACTGAGGACAATGCAAAGCAGCTTATGCTGATGGCGATGCGGTACTGGAAATTACTGGATGAGATTTCCCGTAGTGGAGCGCTCGTAGATGATGATGTAGAACGGGCCAAGATTGTAACACGGGTCAGGACTATAGCGGGTGTACTACATGAGCAGATTACTCCTAAGTTGAATCAATACCCACAGATCATAGATCAATTTATAACAATTCACGATAATTTGGATTTGAAGAGAGCCCAATCCAAAGAGATGTCTCAAAGTGAGTTTTTTATATCTAAACAGATCTACGTAGGTAAAGAAGCACGATTCAGCGACATGCGTGAGAGACTACAGCTACGAGGAGTAAAAGAGAAAAATGTGGATTTGTTACAACAGGGAAATGCGGATTTGTTACAACAGATAGATAGCCTGCTTGAAGAATACAAAGACAGCAAAAAATGGAGAAATGACTCAAAGGTAATTGATTTAAAGAAAAATGTAAAAGAAGCGGGAAATTTTGAGGATAAAATAAAAGTAATGGAAACGGCACTCAAAGCGGAGCTTGGTAGCAAAGAAAAGGAAATAAATAAAAAGATAAAAAAAATAGGCAGTAGAACTGATACCTATGTTTACCCTTATCTTCTTGCTAAATTGCTACAGACGCAATATGAAAATAATCCTAACTTGGAAAAGCAGCCTGAAGCAGCGCGAATTAAAAAGTTTGCAACGGATATTGTTGATACACGAAATATGGCAATAGAAAATAAACAACAAAAACAAGTTGCTGCTGAGACAAAAAAAAGCTCGAAGAAGAAATCGTCCTTCAATTTTTTTGCATTATTTAAGAGAAAGCCTAAGAATACGCTGTTTCTCGAAGATCAAAATCAAGTAAAAGATTTCCATAAACTGCAGGTGGATGCCAGCAACGGCTTATTCAGCGCACGAGACACCATAAAGCAGGAGGCGCCTAAAATGGCAGCGCTGCAAGTAAAGCTTGAGAATATGATTGAGCACTGCACGCCAGGCGATAAAAATGCGCTGGTTACATTACTTTCTGAGGTAAAGAATGAGTTAACTAGTACCGAGTATATGAGAACAATAATGTTTGAGGGAGGCTATCTAGAGGATGCGAAGGATAAGGCAAAACAATTAGCGGAAGAAGCATCAAAACCTAAGGACGGGGAAGCCCCTAAGCATTCACACTAGTAAAATTCCAACCTAATTTGAGTTCCCCAAAGGCTTAAATGCCTGAATGCCGGTTTGCGCACGGCCTAAAATTAAGGCATGAATATCTGCTGTACCTTCGTATGTTTTTACTGTTTCAAGATTCATCATATGCCGCATGATATGAAAATCTTCGGTGATGCCATTGCCACCATGAATATCACGTGATTCTCGCGCAACATCTAAAGCAGTCAGTGTGGAAAAACGTTTCATCATAGAAATCATTGGCGTTTCCGCGCGACCGTCATCTTTTAATCTGCCCAAACGCAAACAACCCTGCAACCCGAGGGTAATATTAGTTTGCATAACAGCAAGCTTATGCTGAATCAACTGATTCGCAGCAATAGGATGACCGAATTGCTGGCGATCAAGAGCATATTGCCGTGCCGCATGCCAACAAAATTCCGCCGCTCCCAATGCACCCCACGCGATACCGTAGCGTGCATTATCCAAACAACCCAGTGGGCCAGATAATCCATCCGCACCTGGCAATTCATTTTCCTTTGGTACAAATACATCCTCCAGGATAATTTCACCCGTGATAGACGCACGCAGACTTAATTTGCCATGCATAACGGGTGCAGACAGTCCTTGCATGCCCTTTTCTAAAATAAACCCACGAACCCTATCCTTCTCATTTCTCGCCCAGACGATAAATACATCTGCGATGGACGAATTGGTAATCCACATCTTAGAACCCTTTAATACATAACCGCCATTAACCGGTTTTGCACGGGTGTCCATACCAGCAGGATCAGAACCATGATTGGCCTCAGTCAGACCAAAGCAGCCAATCCATTCGCCTTTTGCCATAGTGGGAAGATACTTTTGCTTTTGTGCCTCATTACCATAAGCATAAATCGCATGCATACTTAAACTCGATTGCACACTCGCACACGACCGATACCCAGAATCCACACGCTCGAGCTCACGCATGATGAGTCCATATGAAACATAATTTACACCAGCGCAACCATAACCATGAATAGTCGCACCCAGTAACCCCGCATCACCCATTTCTCGCATGAGCATTGGATCAACATGCTCGTCACGGAATGCTTCGACAATTCTCGGCTGTAATTTCTCTTGAGCAAATGTGCGCACTGAATCACGAATCATACGTTCTTCTTCAGATAATTGATCCTCAAAAAATAACGAATCGTCCCAGCGATACAATGATTCCTTTGTTTTTCCCATGATATTTCCTTTAACTCCGAATACTGAATACCGTGTTGCGACGGAACTCACGCACAACATGTAAGTTACAAATTTTGCCTGAGTTAAAGGGCGATTGCCATCATTCTAGCGACCAATGTGTCTACCCATTTAAATTCTAAATTTAGTTGTAGTTGATTTTTCTGGTGCAGGCTCCGGTGCGGGTTCCGTTTTTGTGTTACTCGGCTTATCACCTTTCGATAATGGGCTAAATAATTGAGCACCATTAAACTTTTCATACCTATTCCTTTCTCTTTCTCTAGCCTGGTTTGCATGGCTTTTTTGCGGTTGCACGTGGCTTTGAGTGGCGTCTTTGGTTGGTTTTGGTGGTTCAGGGATGTAGTTGGGTGGCGGAAGCCCTGCTACTAGCAATTGTGTAGCCTTTTGATGCCGATTTAATTGAGTTTGTACCGGTGAAGATAAATGTTTAAATGATTTTGTAATTTGACTTTTTTCGATAGGAGAATTTTTATTGCCCCTGTAATGCTTGGATTTATCGTACAATGCATCGTCATAATTCGTTATTTTATTTTGTAATACTCCTTTTTCCTTTCGTTCTTCCGTAGTATGAGTAGGATCGGCTTTTACAATGATATCATTCAATTCAATGAGTTTTTTTCTGTCATCGAGATAGCCATTAATCTCCCTATTATTATAGATGTTGTCTTTTAAATTACTCACAACATTTGCCGTATCGACTTCACTTCTCGCTGTATATATTTTAGAAAAACTATTTGTGTTTTCTTTACTGTAAGCATTTTTATTAGCTTCAATAGTAACATCATACTCATTTATATTTTCAATAGTTTTTCTTATTTTTTCATCGATGGATTCTAGTTTAGATTCATCCTTATTATTTTTACGTTCTTCTTGCAGTACAGATAATTCTTCTTTTGCCTTTTCTTTCTGAATATATAGAATAGTCAATGACCCTGATTGTTTGAGCTCAATGGATTTTGTAATGCTGTCAATGTTGGCTACCTTTGGGCCTTGCGTTGCTTCAATCAATCCTTTCAGCTTTTTATTTGCTATCTCATCTCCCTTATAAATGGATTGCAAATAATCTAATTTAGCAAGTGCATCATTTGACAATCCTGTCATTTTACCTTTATCTTCATATAGTTTACTTACTTCTATAAATGAAAATGCTTGAGTAATAGACTGTGCGCTAAAAAAATCGCCTTGCTTAGTAAGATAATCCGCTATAAAAATCCATCTTTCAGCAGACAGGTTTCGTTCTGCAATTTTTTCTCTAGAAAGAATATCTGATTTCACATATTCACTTTGTTGATTATAAACATGGGCAACATCAGCCCAACTATCCTTATTTGATATATCAAAATCTTGAAAAACACCATACGCACCCGCAGATAGCGTGCCTGCAAATTTTACGACGATTTCAGTATTGATTGATCGAACTTGGTGCCTAGCATGACGATGCTTTTTTAAATAGTTTAAATTATCGGGATCACTGACAAAATTTTCAAACTTTTTCACGCCAGGCAAACATTGATTGGGATCATCAATCATCTTCTGAATTTGCGTAAGCTCATTATTAATATCATCTTTGCTTTTAGGCATTATATTCCTCGCGCTTTGTTACATTATAGTCAATGACAAGTGGGTCGGCATTGCATCAAGAAAATAAGAGGATTGGCAAGAGGCCATAAATGATTATTGTTAATTTAAATCATGGAGTTGGTATGAGAGCTAACAAAGAGGAGGACGAGTCATTAGGGTATATCAGCACTCGAGTATACGGCCATCTTTAATCGTTACCGTACGTTGACAGCGAGAACTGATTTCTTTGTCATGCGTGATGATAACAATGGTACGGCCTTCTTCACGGTTGAGGTAAGCAAATAATTCCATCACGTCACTTCCTGTTTGTGAGTCCAGTGCGCCCGTTGGCTCATCTGCCAAAATAACTTCCGGATTACCTACCAACGCTCGTGCAATCGCAACACGTTGTTGCTGACCACCTGATAATTGACTCGGCCTATGGTGAGCAAGGTGCGCAACACCCACTTTTTCTAACATCTGCAAGGCCATTGTTATGGCCAGAGCACGAGGTGTTCCACGGTAAAACAGGGGCAGCATGACATTTTGCAATGCAGTTGATCTAGCCAACAAGAAAAAAGATTGAAATACAAAACCAATTTTCATGTTACGTATTTCTGCCAATTCGTGCTGAGACAAATGCGACACGTCACGGCCGGAGAAGGAATAATGTCCGCTTGTGCAGTGATCCAGAAAGCCTATGATATTCATTAATGTTGTCTTTCCTGAACCGGATACGCCAACGATAGCCGTCATTTCACCACGCTGTAATTCAAACGTAATTCCTTTCAATGCAGAAAATTCATTTCCTCCAAGATAATAGCGCTTGGTAACATTGCTTAATTTAATTAGGGACGACAACTTTATCTCCTATTTTCAGTCCTGATAAAATTGTGATCGAATTCATTGTTGTTTTTCCAGTCTTTACGGCTACTTCATGTTTCATCTGGGTTGCTACATCATAAACTTGAATAAACGCATCGCCGTTTTTTTCTTTTACGGCAGCAATAGGCACACTAATTTTTGATTCATCAGCAATGAGTATCTCAACCTTTGCGCTCATACCGACATGAATTTCTTTTTGTTGTGCCTTTGTTAGTGTTAGTACACTCACTTCTACAGTAAATGTTGGCAGGCCTCCGCCAGATATTTCGCCCTGGCGATCAACACGTTTGATTTCACCTTCTAAGATATAATTTGGGAAAGCAATGCCAGTGATTTTTACTTTTTGTCCTACATGCAACTGGTTGATTGTCAATTCATTCACTTTGATACGCACGCTGATTCCATTCATATCACCGATGACCGCTAATATATCACCCTGTTTCACAACATCGCCTTTATTAGTTTTTTTACTTTCTTCCTCATTTTTGTTTGGCGACAAAATAATTCCACTTGCGGGAGACAAAATTCGCAAATTTTCAGAACTCATCTGCAAATGCATAGCTTGAGTAATTTTGTCAATGTCTGTGATAGTGAGAGTGTAAAGGTTTATATTTTTAATATTTAACTGTTGAAGTAAATTTTCTAACGTATCTTTAGCCTGTAACAAAGCAAGTTGTGCGGCATAATAATTAGATTGCTTTGTCTTAAAATCATCCTCCGATATCAGTTGATTTTTATGCAGAAAATCTGCCTCGCCCAATTGCATCTGGCCATTATTAAAATCGTTTTTCGCTTTGATATATTGCATTAAGGCTGACTTATAATCGGTCAAAAATTTTGATGATGAAATAATGAATAATAGTTGTCCAGGCTTCACTTGCTCACCGTATTGAAACGGCATATCAACAACGACACCATCAGCAGGACTTGGGACTACCAGCGTTTTCAATGGTTGTATCACGCCTGAGTAGAATAAGGTATGAGAGAGCGAGTTTGATTCAATAGTAACAATGTGATCCCTAGGTAATGTTGGCTTTTGTGAACATGCTTGCAGACTCAATACAAAAAACATTAACAGACAAAGGTCCGATAGGGATGCTAACATCATTTTGCGGTTTTTTTTTACCCGTTGAAAAACGAATCTAAACCCTCTGATCTCAGTATATTTCATTTATAACCTCACGTTAATCTTCCACGTCTTAAGTGTATTCCCAACTAAAAGATCTAAACTAACTAATGCCTTGAGATAACTGATACGTGCACTTAGTAAAGCTTGCTTTGATTGTATTAAACTCTGTAGTGCAGATTGGAGTTCGAGAGAATCAATTAATCCATGCAAATATTTTTGATAGCTCACGTTATACGTTTTTTCTTGTAATCTCTCTGCATCTTCTGCAAAACGCAATGCACGTTCAGCACTCACTACATTATTCCAAGCATTAATAGCGCTTGTTTCAATACTCCATTTTTTTTGACACAACGCAAGCTTGGCTTGCTTTAGCGCAATTTTAGCATTAACTACAGCTTGTTTAGATTGCTGATCATCAATGGGGATTTGCAATGCCAGCCCCACACCCTGTGCTTGATTCGTGCCATTGAAAACACTATTAATTCCGGCATTATAGCCGCCACCGGATCCTGCTCCTCCAGAAACGTTAGCGCTTAAATTAAGCTGCCAGCGAGTATTATCCTCTGCGACCAATAAGTCGCGCGATCGTTGCCCGTGCAATGTGATTTCGTCTGTCTGGTATTGTATATCATTTTCCAATACCCATTTTTTGGCATTGTTCAGTGTAGGCAGATGATATTTCTGTATCAGCTGTTGAACATCGAGACTGGTGAAGCTCACATTCGTATTAGGGTCTATGCCAATTGCGGACAATAATGCATAGCGCGCCTGAAGCAGATTGTTTCTATCATTCTCTAGCTGTGATTTAGCGGACGCAACGTTTGCCTCAACGGTGACTAATTCATTTCCTGCTTTACGGCCTGCTTTAATAAATAATTTAGTTTGTTCAACCGATGTTTCGGCACGCTTCATGCCATCTTCATCGATGATGACTGTCCTCTCTCTAGAAACAATGTCTAAATAAGCATTGATAACATCAGTGACAGTGGAACGTAAGGTACCTTCGATATTTAAACGTGAAATAACGTCTGAATCTCTAGCATTATTCAGTGATGCCTCCACAACCGCCTGACCAAAGCCACGTATTAATGGCTGTATGATTTGCAGAGAAAGACCTGGATTATAATGGCCCGTATCAGGGTTGTTTGATGAAAGAGTAAATTGCGTACCAATAGGGGTTGTCAGTGTCACGGCTGGTTGCACATTATAATTGTGAGAGCTAGCCCTAGGGAGGCCTGATGCCCTACCTTGATTGCTTGTTGCTGATGCCTGAAATGAATAATGTGGAAGAAATTGCCATTCTTGGACCCATAAATTAAATTTTTGTGCGACATCGTTTAGCCGTGACGTTTGTACATTAGGATTACTCCGTACCGCAAGCAAAATGGCTTCATCTAACGAAAGTTTTACTTTGCCATTTACCGCCGATCCGGATACTTGTCCATGCGCGCAGGCAATTCCAAAAAGGAAACAAAACCACATCGCAAGATAAAAAAATGCTTTTTTTCTCATGCCATTAATTCTAACCCGCGTAACTTCGGATCAGCTGACTTTTATTTTGATGTCTTTTCATAGCAAGTTGGATGAGATGGGTAAGTAATTCAGGATAGGAAACACCGGATGCTGCCATCAGTTTGGGATACATGCTGATTTGAGTAAAACCGGGAATGGTATTAATTTCATTAAAATAGATTTGCTGGTTATCTTTATCCAAAAACAAGTCTACTCTAGCCATGCCTTCGCATTCTAATGTTAGAAAAAGAGTTTTTGCAGCTAATCGTGCTTGTTCTTTTACAGCATCTGCAACAGATGCTGGAATAAGTAACTCAGCACCATTTTCATCTACGTACTTTGCATCATAGGAATAAAATTCGTGCGTTGGCCTAATTTCTCCAACGACACTAACAATAGGATCAGTAGTTGATTCAAGTGACTCTAATACAGCAACTTCAAGCTCAATCACATTGAGTGCCTTCTCCACCAATACTTTAGTATCAAACTTAAATGCGTCCATTATAGCCATTTGCAGGTGATCAGGTGTCTTGACTTTGGTAATGCCAATGCTAGAACCTGTGTTTGCAGGTTTGACAAAGACGGGGTAAGAAAGTCTCTCTGCCACTTGGCGAGAAAAGTACTCATGGCCTTGCAACCATTGTTCAAGCTTTATCACCATATACGAGGCAACATTGACACCCGCATTCATAGCAAGACGTTTAGAAACATCTTTATCCATGCCAATGGCGGAAGCAAGCACACCACAACCAACATACGGAAGTCCTGCTACTTCTAATAACCCCTGCAAGCTACCATCCTCACACAACGTCCCATGTACAATGGGAAACACCACATCGAAGCGAGGGCCAGTAGATTGTTGAGCGATTAATTCATTAATATGCTGTCGCTCTGTAGGATTACCTATCCATTCCGGAGCAAACCACGTATGCGTGTTGCTATGGAGTTGAGAAACATTGTTATGTTCGAGACTTTTTGAAAAAACATCCTTACCCAAAAACCAATTGCCTTGTTTATCAATTCCAATTGGAATCACTTCAAAACGCGATTGATCCAGATACTGGATAACATTCGCTGCAGATCGTAATGAAACCTCATGTTCTGCTGAGCGTCCCCCATAAAGAACGGCGACACGAATTTTATCCGATTGCTTCATAACAATAACCTAAGCCAATAGTAAATGTGCAAACTATACCCGGTTTCTCATTGAACTACCATAGATGGGGGATAGAGCAGCAATTCTCGGCAAACGAGTAAATGGGCTTATTTTCAAGCGACTGGATTGCAGGATGCAATCGCTAGCGCCATGGATGGTGCGGTTGGAGCGGAAAAATAAGCCCATTTACTCGTTTGCCGAGAATTGCTGTAACTATTCAGCGCGGAGGTTATTTATACTATTTTTTTGTATTATTTATCGCAAAACAAGTTCATCCTGTACTGGTTTTGCTCTCACGGACTTCCTGTCCGCGAGTAAATAATACAAAAAAATAGTATAAATAACCTCCGCGCTGAATAGTTACGAATTGCTGCAGATAGGGCCTTATCGCTACTAAAAATCCCTTCAGGATTGACAAATGGTAGATAAATAGATGAGAATGTCTGAATAGTTCAAATATTGATCAAATTATTACCTTAAGGGAATCTAAATAAAACAAGGACTTCAAATAACTTTAAATAACACTGAGAACAATTATGAAATTAAAACGTACACTCTTCATGTTGGCGCTTTTTGGATTATTTGGCTTTAGCTGGCCATTTTCATGGTTATTTTCAAGCCCCAATACGGCACCATTTGGAACCACTACCTGGGTGCAAAAGGAAATACCCCTTCTTAAATCACAAGCAGCCAACATTGACGATAACGTATTACGCCTTGCTTTGGTCGCTTATGCAAATGCACGCAAACATGGTTATGTTGGCAAGCAACTCCTCACTGTGATTGATTATTCCAAACCTTCTACGGAAAAACGTTTATGGGTTTTTGACCTCAAATATAACCGCAGTCTTTTTAATACATGGGTAAGCCATGGTAAAAACAGCGGTGGCGTCAATGCAAACTCCTTTTCCAATAACCCAGGCAGTTTAAAATCCAGTATTGGTGTATTTCTCACAGCTGAATCCTACAATGGCAAAAATGGTTACTCATTGAGACTTCGTGGATTAGAGCGTGGAGTAAATGACTCTGCTTATTCACGCGCTATCGTCATTCATGGCGCGCCTTACGCAAATGCTGATAACATAAGACCGTATGGCCATATTGGACGTAGTTGGGGTTGTCCTGCAGTTAGCCCTAGTTTGGCAAAACCGCTTATCAACACAATCAAGGAACGATCTGTCGTTTTTGCGTACTACCCAGACAGAAAGTGGCTATCACGATCTCCGTTTCTAACCGCTTAGTAAATACCCGAAAGCATGCTTTTGGGTTTGAATGATAAAGGAAATACCATGAATTTAAATTTAGGAAAGACGCTCTCAGTAATCTTTTTATTGGTATCGAGTAACGCTTTTGCTTCCGCCTATCTCAATCCATCTAAGGATCAATCGGTCATTGGGAATATTCAATATCACTCTGTTCAATCAGGTGATGCCCTGACCCATGTGGCTCAACAATACGATGTTGGATATAACGCCATAGAGCAAGCAAACCCACAAGTAAATATAGCAAAGGGGCTTTCATTTACTACCGTGCTTAAACTTCCAACCCAACATTTATTACCCAATCAACCCCGTGAAGGAATTATTGTTAATCTACCTGAGATGCGTATGTACTACTTTGTACCTGGAACCAATAAGGTAGTAACCTATCCAATTGGTATAGGCAAAATTGGTAAAACCATTCCCATAACGAAAGCAGTGATCACGAGAAAAACGAAAGATCCGGTTTGGGTTCCCCCCGATGACATTCGCGAATTCAATCTTGCTCAAGGCATTGTGCTACCTCAAATCATGCCACCAGGTCCTGATAATCCATTAGGTCCTTATGCTATTTATATGAGTGTGCCAACGTATCTCATACATAGCACCATATTCCCAGAAAGTGTGGGTAAACGTGCCAGTTTTGGTTGTATTCGCATTTACGAGTCAGATATTAAAGATTTCTTTCCTTCAATTACAAGCGGTATACCGGTCGCAATTATTAATTCGCCCATTAAAGTGGGTTGGCAACATGATCGTTTGTATATGGAAGCCCATAAGACGCTAGAAGAACACAATGGTGCATTTGAATCAACCTTACCGGGTACAGTTCGGCTCATTGGTAACCTCACACAAAACCAGGATACGCTGATTGATTGGCAAGCTGTTTCATTTCTTGAAAATACGCGCGATGGATTGCCTCACGAGATTGGCATCAAAATTCCACAATCATAATAAACTTGATAGCGGTTTAAAAAATTAGGTTCATATTATTTTTTGTCATTGACCACAAAAACATGTTTCCATATCAGGTTTTTGCTAAAGTGGGCTCCATCCCACTTTTCAATGGCAAAAAACAAGATGAACGTAATCTTTTAAACCGCTATAACCTACCTTTCTTTAAAAAAGCCCACTCGTTGTAGTTGGGCTTTTTTTTACTCTAATAATATAGTATTGGTTTAATTTTATCTTAATTCTTGAATGGTATCTTCATCTAAACCTTACTCTAATAAAATATATTCTTTTATTCTTTTAAAGATGATTTTTGTTATATAGCAAGGCATTTTTTGTGGATTACTTCCTAAAATTAAATATAATCATAAACTTATAAAAAAAGTAACCTGTGGAAAAGTCACGTATAAAATACTCGTTTACGGGGATAACTTTAGCATTAATACCATGCTAGGATTTATTCGCGTTTTATACACACCATATAAGAGGGATAACCATGTACTTATCCACAATATCTGAATGGCTGCTGTGGATAGCTTCGATACACACCACAGAAATTGATCTTGGTCTTGAGCGGGTCAGGGACGTAGCTGATCGGCTACAGGTATTATCTCCATCATGTAATGTAATTATCGTTGGGGGAACTAATGGTAAGGGATCAGTAGTCGCTGGATTAGAAGCCCTATATCACGCTGGCGGTTTGCATACGGGTGCATTTACTTCTCCCTTTTTTTTTAAGCACAATGAACAAGTTCGTATTAATGGACATATGGCAACCGATGCCGAATTGTGTGGTGCGTTTGCCAAAGTAGAAGCGGCTCGCGGTAACATTTCACTGACGTCATTTGAGTTTTGTACACTTGCTGCATTTGTGGTTTTTCAACAAAATGTGCTTGATGTATGGATACTTGAAGTGGGTTTGGGTGGGCGTCTCGATGCGGTGAATATCCTTGATGCTGATGTTGCAGTCATTACCAGTATAGGTATTGATCATGTAGCATGGCTTGGGAGTACACGCGAACAAATCGCTTCTGAGAAAGCAGGTATCTTTCGTAAAGAGAAACCTGTTGTGTGCGGGGACGTTGATCCACCATCAACGCTTATTACAGCAGCGAGAAGTAAGAGTGCACCATTTTTTTATCAAGGGCACGATTTTGATTTCGAAGAAACCCAATTGAACTGGTCGTGGTCAGATCAATCCATTCGATATGATGATCTACCATACAATCAGCTTGCGACACAAAACATGTCAACCGTGCTCAAAGTTGTCACGTTATTACAACATCGTTTGCCCATTACCCGAAAAACAATAGAGAAAGGATTAAGGGCAGTTGATCTTCCGGGCCGAATACAAATAATGCATGGACTTATCACCGAAATTTATGATGTCTCACATAATCCAGCAGCGATTGCATTCTTAAAGAAAAAACTGAATGAGATACCCTGTATCGGAAAAACGTATGCCGTATTTTCCATGTTAGCGGATAAAGATATTTTTGGCAGTCTTGAAGCTATTCGGGATATCATTGATAGGTGGTATGTCGCGCCATTGCCGGTGACAAGAGCTGCAACAAAAGACAGGTTAATGGAGTCATTTCAGCATGCTGAAATGACTAACGTCACTTTTTTTGCATCGATGCAAAAAGCCTATGCGGTGGCTAAAGGTGTGGCAAAAGTAAATGATCGTATTGTAGTGTTTGGCTCATTTCATACGGTTGCTGAGGTGTGGGGCGATGGGCGTGAGCTTAAGCATCCTACATTATAGTAAATGTTCGGATAACCCGTCGCATCTATCCGATGCATACATCTTTTTACTAAGGTTACTAAGGCGCAGGTGTCTGAAAATCATCAGGAGGCTCTAGTTAGTGGCACGGTAAAATACCGTGGTAACCCCACTAAAAAGGAGCCTCCCATGAAATTGTATTGTGGAATAGATTTGCACTCAAACAATAGTTATATCGTTTTATCAGATGAAGACGGGGAGGTTGTTTACCAAAAACGCTTATCAAACGATAGGGTTATCAAGTCCATCTGGCAAACACCACGGCAATCCAGCAATACGCTGGACTAAAATACACGGATGATAAAAGCGATGCAGTGTGGCTGGCACAACTACTGCGACTGGGATTATTGTCAGAAGGCTATATTTATCCAAAGGAAGAACGTGGAGTGCGAGAATTATTGCGCAGACGAATGATACTGGTGAGACAGCAAACGATGTGTTTGCTTGGCATCCAAAACATGATTACCCGCTATGAAAATATCCGGTTGAGTGGTGATAAAATAAAACGGGATCATGATGAAGAAAAACTGTTGAGTTATTTAAAGGACGAACACGTTCGCCAGGTAGTTAGTAGTCAGGCAAAGATACTGCGCTGCGTGATGGAGCAAATCGATGTACTGGAAAAGGACATTCACTAGTGCAAATAAAAGATGATCCCAATTTTAATCTGATTAAGACCATTCCTGGAATAGGATCCATTTTAGGCATGACAATATTACTTGAAACTGGAGAAATAAAGCGTTTTCCAAAAGTTGGAAATTATAGTTCTTATTGTCGTTGCGTGGAGAGCAAGCGCATAAGTAATGCAAAGAAGAAAGGCGAAAATAATCGTAAGAATGGAAACATGTATTTAGGCTAGGCATTTATTGAAGCCAGCAATGCAGCAATCCGATTTTATCCTGAAATTAAAAAATATTATCAGCGCAAGCTAAACAAGACAATGCGAGTGGTAGCATTAAAAACGATAGCCAACAAATTATCCAGAGCAACTTATTTTGTTTTACGAAATGAAGTACCCTTTGATATGAAAAACTATTTGTATAAAAATTACGGGTTGGAGTATTTGTAACCAGTGGGGCGACTGATTAATTCATGTGTTTGAATGGCCAGATGCCCCAACCCACTTTTTCTGTTTAGCAGTGTTTGTGTTAAGATGGATTCGCCCATGCCGTGAACCTACAAGAGACTGGACACTTTCATTGTAAAGTGAGCCCTTTTTGCTGTACGTACATTACGTACATTTTTTTGGACACGGTATGGCACTGATAGTTTTCTGGGGCAAATAGTATTTGCCAGGGGTGTTGGTGCAATCTCTTTGAGACTGTCTAATAACCTTGATCCTGATGGGTGTCTGGTACGACTCCATATTATTTTCGAGTTGTAACCAAAAATGAATGAGAACTTAGATGCGAGTCAGCAAACATTTGGAAGCAGAAAGAGAAATTGCAACAGTAACGTTTTAATTTTTATTCTTTAACCTGTAATAGTTTGAGAGAGTAAAAATAAAAGCGAAAAGCTTGTTCGTGCCATTGACAGATGTCTCCTGATGGGTGTCGCCCCGGATAAACACCCCGGCGAGCACAGTTTTCTTTACAATGACAGAGGCGTGGTGTTTTCCGGGGCGACAGACACCTGCGCCTTAGTAAAAAGATGTGTGTATCAGATAGATACGACGGGTTAACCGAACGTTTACACATTATAATAATATCCTATTGTTTATACTAAGGTATTTTTTTAATATTCTGTTAATACGCGAATGATAACATGATCCAATAATAACTTTAGATAACAAGCCGAGGATTGGAATGTTTAGAAAAATACCTAGGTTGTCATATGATACTATTTTTAGAAAAACTGAGTCTTTTAAAAAGAAAGAGAAAAACAAGAGAATTTATGATGCACAGTTACAAAAAAAGAAAAAGGAAACAGAGAGAGTTGATGAAGCACAGCTCCAACTAACCGCATGGATAAAGAATCATAAGAATTATGTTGCTCATGCAATATGGGAAAATAATGTCGAAGACGTATTCGACTGTAGTTTTGTATGATCAGCGGAAGACCAATTAAAACGGGGTAAAGTCTCTTGTGAAGCGGAGAACGTATTGGGTCGAATTAATTATAAGGCCTATTGTATAAAGTTGAGCTCAATCGTTGTAACTTCTCAATAAGCCAGGGCAAGCTGTCATCCTGAGCGTAGCGAAGGATCTGCCCGCAATTTGCACGATAACGATAAATCATCCTAACCTGGATTATTTTCTTCAAAGAATGTAATTTTTTTGCTTCGTAACCATCCTTTAAGCTGTTCTCTATAAATCACCGCCCTTATATCAGTGGTTGTTTCATAATAAAATATAAATGTAATAATTTTTCATAATATTCTCATCGTGATGAATTTAAGAATGATAGAGATCCTTCGCTGCGTTCAGGATGACACTTTCTACAGGATGACATTTTCTAATTGGTAACAGAGCCTATCGAATGCCGCTACCAGACCCCGCATAAATTCTCGTGATAGTGCAGTGTTCTTTTCAAAAAAGTGGACGAGAATTTTGTGGGGCGACAGTGGCGATTATTTTTTGTCAAGAAAATGATAAGGCTACTAAAAAGCTTTGTCCGAAAGACGACAGTGACAACAAGCTATAGATTAAATTAAATAATATAATTAACAATCACAACTTACATTGCGATATATATATTTAGTACAGCTCATCCGAAGATATCCAGGACCGTAATGGTATATAATTAACTTATGTAAAGAGGTCGACCCCATTATAACAACTCTAAAACAGGTCGTTGACAAGTTGGTTACGTATTTCAGTTTACGAGGAGATGTTATATGGAATCAAGATCAATAGGAATGTTGCAAAAGGTTAAAGATCTGACCATTGAAGAATTAGCAGAAACACAAGATCGTCTTAATAGATTGGAAGTAATATGGCAGAAAAGTAAAATGGAAGGGAAAATAGTAACTAGCGATGAAAAGAAAAATGATATTTATATGAATGGGCTCCCTCATAATGTTTTAGACATTATGAATATTATAAAGGAGATATCATCTCAAGTAATTACAGGTACTGAATTTGATGCTGAGAAATTAGATAGCGCTTTACAACAACAAATGCCAAACGATACTAATCTAATTGGGATTGATATCACCGCAAAACTATATGCCTTAGTTACAATAATTGACGACATAAATGAAAATCGTGATATTAGTGATATGGTTGAATCAGTATCGATTTTTTCCAATGCAGTAGCGAATAAGCGGCGTGGTGATATGATTAAGGATAAACAATTGTTGGAGTATGACCTCGGGTTAGTGTCTGACGTGGCGCGTGACCGCGGAACAATTTATCTTTATCTTAACGACAGCAAAGATACCACAAAGGGGTTACACTATGAGATTGTAGGTTCAGATGGAGAAGTTAAAAATAATACCATACCATGGGATAAATTACCGAAAGATTTTCCACAAAATTCGTCAGGTATCATCCAATCGAAAGATAAATGGTTTTCAGTCCTATTAGCTCAAACGTCAAAAGCAGGTGACACCCTGTCAGCTCAAATTGAAAAGTTTGCAGAAGAAGATATGCGTACCGAAAAAGAGAGTACTGAGAAGATGATGGAAATATTCAATATCCGATTTTCTGGCGCATTTGAGAGATTGAAAAAAGCTGTTGTAAATTTTTCAGCAAAAAAAGGTAGTCCATTAGCATCACTAATATCACAAATTAATTCCATTGATGATAGTATAGAAACAGAAAAAGTAAAATTACAGAAAATGGAACAAGCAGTACTGGATACATACTGGCAAATTAGAGAAAATCAAGGCTGGCGTGGTAGCAAGCTTGCCGATGCATTAGAAAATTTTCTTGTTTCTCCACGTGGATTAAACTTACCTTTCAAGTATGGTCAAACAGGTGATGTTCCTCATCATGTTAAAGGAAAAATAAAGCCAATCTTACCGATACTTAGTACTACAACCGCTATAAATAGCAATAAGCTACTTATATTTCTCACTACACCGGATACAACACCTAAAGAAAACGGACAGAAATCATTCTCAGATTTATATAAAACATTAATTACCAAACTCAGTCCTGAAAATTTAAAAAAAACACAAAAACGCGAAATGATATCAGGGTTAATAAAAGAGTTAGAGAATATTAGAACGAATAACAGCGAATACACTGATGATGGAAAAAGGCTAGAGGCCATGAAAGGAAAGATTGCTATGACTTGTGTACTAGCTAAGCAGGGGACAGGTTTTTCTGGCGGTTTGTTTAAGCAAAGCAATCTTGCGACTGTGTTAGAGAAATTTTTAAAAGATGACGCAGGGATGACCCCTAAGCAAATAAAGACACTGATGCAAGAACATCAACTAAGCAAAGATGATATCAATAATCGCCGTCTGAATCGCAAATTATAATACACCCTCACTCCATTGCCTGTGCCACTCTCAGTCCACGTGCGCAGGCCTCGACATTATGAACGCGGATATAATCAACAGATTGCTGAGCCAAGTAGAGTGTCATAGCCATGGTTTCCATATCGCGCTCAGCAAATGGCATCCCAGAGAGCAAGGAAAGAAAGGTTTTGCGCGAATGACCAATGAGAATACGCGTGCCAAGTTGGGTAAAGATATGGGCATGCTTTAATAACAAGAGGGATTGTTCCGCCATTTTTCCAAAGCCAATACCAGGATCAAATATCATTCTTTCGCGCGCAATGCCTTGCTTTTCCAGTTCATCCAAGCGCTTTTCACCCCATGCATAAACTAGGTTTACTGGATCCTGATCACGTGGTAAAACGTGGCCTCGCTGTTCTGGAATACTCATATGATGCATTACAACGCAATCTGCTGCTGACTGGGCGACGATCTCACGCATAGCAGGGTCATCCAAGCCTGAGACGTCATTAATCCAATCTATGCCAAAATTTAGCGCTTTAGCGGCGATTAGACTGTGACGCGTATCGACACTGATTTTTGGCGCGACGAAACAACTAGCCTGTACTGCTTTGATAGTGGCAAGTATAGGTTCAAGTCGCGCCCACTCGGTATCGATGTCCAGTGCCACCGCATTGGGTGCAGTGGATTCAGCACCAATATCGAGCACTTCAGCGCCTGAATTGGCTAAATGCAGCATGTGTTGTAACGCGTGGCTGGGATTTAAAAACGTGCCACCGTCTGAGAACGAGTCTGGCGTCACATTCACAATACCTACTAAGCGAGGGGTATCAATCCGATGATAAATTTGCTGGGTATGTAAAGGGGCGTTACCGGTAAATCGTGATCCCCACTTTTCAACAATCAAAGCGGCGGGTTTACCTTGATTGGGACCTGCTAATGGGAATATCCAGAGCGGAGCCACATCAGCTAATGGCCAGAGTGCAAAAGGTCTGTCTTGAAGACTTGCATGCGGAACAGTGAGTAGCTCACTTTGGATAGTTAAGTCATCCCAGGCAAGAATGTCAATGTCGAGAATGCGTGGTCCCCAATGCCGTATTTCAGGTTTGCGCCCTATTGTCCATTCAATGTGTTTCAATTGCTTGAGTAGAGCGAGAGGTTCGAGTGTTGTTTCGCATCGAATCGCAAGATTAAGATGTGGCATGTCCCATTCGGGCGGAGCATTCTCAGGCAGCAATGCATCAGAAAGATAGATGGGCGACGTTTGTTTAATCAAGATGCCAGGAATGTGTTGAATGGCAGTACGCGCTTTACGAAGGTGAGACAAACGATCCCCTACATTTGAACCCAGCCCTAAAATGACCATGGCTATTTTTCATCTCCATAATCAAAACAAACACCCTCCTGCAGACCATCGATCTTAGGAAATTTGGTAATACGCACCTTGAGTGTTGACTCGTTGGGTAATTGTGCTTTGGTGATGCGATAAATTTCAGCGCTCAAATGTTCGATTAAACGGTAATTTTTTACTGCAATTTTATTGCGAATGTCCTGGATTAATTCTGCATAACAAATCGTATCATTCAGCTTATCCGATACACATGCTTTAGGGGGGAGTTGGAACTCAATGCGCATGTCCAAAAATACCGCTTGCTCTTGTTGCCGCTCTTTATTTCGCCAACCAAGATTAACCTGTAATTCAAGGCTGCGAATACATAAGGTGCTACGTAGCTTCTGCTTTAACATAAGGATTATCGCATCATCGTATCGATTTTTTTCATCACATCCGGTGTCAATTTTGATTTCACTGCAATTGCACCCAGGTTCTCGAGTAATTGGTCCATCTTGGTTGCGCCAGTAATCACAGAACTGACATTGGGATTATGTAGGCACCATGCGATTGCCAGTTGCGAAAGAGTACAATCCAAATCGTGGGCGAGTACACTTAACTTTTTGGTTTTTTCGACGAGTTGCATCAAATTATCGGGAACAAGCCATGCTTCTTTAGCAAGACGACTATCGCTAGGAATGCCTTGGTTGTATTTACCAGAGAGAATACCCGATGCAAGTGGGCTCCAAATAGTGGTTCCAAGCCCGTATTTTTCAAATAATTTCAGGTAGTCTTTTTCCAGGTGATCACGGAAAAAAAGATTGTATTTGGGTTGTTCCATGGTGGGTTTGATGCAATTCAAATGCTCCGCAGTCTTAAAAGCGGCTTCAATCTGGTCTGCACTCCATTCGGAGGTTCCCCAATAAAATGCGTAACCGCCTCGTACCAGATAATCCATCGCGAGCACGGTTTCTTCAATAGGGGTGCTGGGGTCTGGGCGATGACAGAATAGCAAATCGACATAATCTAATTGGAGTCGTCGCAATGAATTTTTAGTGCCTTCGATGAGATGTTTGCGCGATAAACCGGTATCGTTTGGACCCTCACCACCCCAAAAAATTTTCGTGGAGATAACCAGTTTTTCGCGCTGAAATTCTTGCAACACCTTGCCCATCATGGTTTCTGCTTCGCCATGTGCATATGTTTCTGCATTGTCAAAAAAGTTAACACCATGATCATATGCCGCATGCATGAGAGTTTTAGCTTCATTCAAATCGATTTGTTTGCTAAATGTGATCCAGGAACCCAATGAAATTTCACTAATCCGAATGCCTGCTTTGCCGAGTTTGTTGTATTGCATGATGCTATCCTTTCTGAAATAGCAGTCATTCTAGCACTGTAGAATTCACTCCCCAACGTGTTTTTGGAACTTGCCCCAATTAGGGTTAACATGGTATTGTATGGACAAAATTGTTCCAGGGCTTAATGCCATCGATTCCATGTGTGCAATAAAATAATCCACTCTATTGTTAGCCGGATTTACTATACTTGAACATGATAGCACCATCATTTATTCAAATAGTTACAATGAGTTTTGGTAAATGTTCGGATAACCCGTGCGCTCGCAACGACGGCTATGGGTTATCCGAACATTTACGAGTTTGAAAGAATTATAGAAACGTGGGGTTGTTGAATGGCAAATAAACTCATAAAAGAAGTGGTAAATCAGCATTATCCATACGGATTTATCACCCAGATTGAATCAGACACTATTCCGCCCGGGTTAAATGAAGAAGTCATTCATCTGATTTCGTCCAAGAAAAACGAACCTGCATTTATGCTTGAATGGCGTTTGAAAGCTTTCCGCCATTGGCGAACACTGAGCCCACCCACCTGGGCCCATATTCATTGTGAACCCATTGATTACAATGAAATTATCTACTATTCTGCGCCCAAATCGGCAGAAGCTGGCCTAAAAAGCTTGGATGAAGTTGACCCCAAACTTCTTGAAACGTATAAAAAACTCGGCATCCCGCTGCACGAGCAAGGCCGTCTTGCAGGAGTTGCTGTTGATGCGGTATTTGATAGTATTTCTGTTGCGACAACATTCAAAGCGAAACTGCATGAGGCGGGCGTAATTTTTTGCCCGTTTTCTGAGGCGGTACAGAAATATCCTGAATTAATCGAGAAATACTTAGGAACGGTTGTCCCCTATCGCGATAATTTTTTTGCCGCATTGAATTCTGCAGTATTTAGCGACGGCTCGTTTGTCTATATACCCAAAGGTGTGCGCTGTCCCATGGAGCTTTCCACGTATTTCCGTATCAATACAGCAAAAAGTGGTCAGTTTGAGCGGACACTGATTATTGCGGAAGAAGACAGTTACGTTAGCTATCTCGAAGGCTGTACAGCACCCATGCGCGATGAAAATCAATTACACGCGGCCGTAGTTGAGTTGATTGCATTTGATAATGCTCAAATTAAATATTCAACAGTACAAAATTGGTATCCTGGTGATGAAGAAGGTCGTGGTGGTATTTTCAACTTTGTGACTAAACGGGGACATTGCCGTGGTGTGAACTCCAAAATTTCATGGACACAAATAGAAACTGGATCAGCAATTACCTGGAAATATCCCAGCGTGATTTTGCAAGGGGATAACTCTATTGGCGAATTTTATTCCGTTGCACTTACGAATCATTATCAACAAGCGGATACCGGCACTAAAATGATTCATATGGGCAAGAACACGCGCAGCACGATTATATCTAAGGGTATTGCGGCTGGGCATGGACAAAATACGTATCGTGGCCTGGTGCGCATGCAGCCTTATGCGACCCATGCTAGAAATTATACGCAGTGCGATTCATTGCTGCTGAGTTCAACTTGCGGTGCGCATACTTTTCCCTATATTGAGGTTAAAAACCCAAGCGCCCGTGTTGAGCATGAAGCATCAACGTCGAAAATTGGTGAAGATCAATTATTTTATTGCCGTCAGCGCGGATTAAAAATTGAAGATGCTATTAGCATGATTGTGAATGGTTTTTGCAAACAAGTTTTCAAAGAATTACCGATGGAATTTGCAGTTGAGGCGCAGAAATTGTTAGAAGTAAGTTTAGAGGGGAGTGTGGGTTGATGTTAAATATAAACAATTTACAAGTCACCATTCAGGATGAAAAACAAAATATAAAACCCATTTTGCGTGGCGTTAACCTATCCATCAAGCCGGGTGAAGTGCATGCCATTATGGGCCCCAATGGATCGGGGAAAAGTACGCTTGCCAATGTTCTTGCTGGACGTGAAGATTATCACGTGACAGAAGGCACAGTTGCATTGAATAACGAAGATTTATTGTTATTAGAGCCTGAAGAACGAGCTGCCCGTGGATTGTTTCTCGCATTTCAATATCCCACCGAAATTCCGGGTGTGAATAATATGTATTTTTTGCGCACGGCGTTGAATGGGTTGCGCAAGCGCAAAGGCTTACCACCGTTAGATGCTGCTGATTTTCTCATGTTGGCGAAAAGTAAAATTAAAGAAGTTGGACTTGATGAGACATTTTTACATCGTGCTGTTAATGAAGGATTTTCAGGCGGTGAAAAAAAGCGTAATGAAGTATTGCAAATGATGATGCTGGAACCAAGCTTCATTATTCTGGATGAAACGGATTCAGGTCTCGATATTGATGCGCTGCAAATGGTAGGGAGGTGCGTGAATAGTTTGCGAGCTCATGCGCGTATGATTCTTGTAGTTACGCATTATCAACGGTTGTTAGATTACATTCAGCCGGATGTAGTGCACGTCATGTCAAATGGGAAAATTCTGAGATCAGGTGATAAGACATTAGCCCATGAATTAGAGGCCAAAGGATATGGCTGGCTTGAGCCCGAGGTAAAATCATGAGTGTCGCGATGACAATTCCTGCCTGGCTGCAAAAAAGCGGAATGGACATTTCTTTCCCCCATGCGCCGACGTGGCTGAATCATTATCGACAACAACAGAGGGATGCGTTTATTGAAAATGGTCTACCGACACGTAAAAATGAGCGTTGGAAATATACCGATCTTTCTTTTCTTACCAACACGAATTTTTCTATAGCAATGCGTGTTGATGCAGATCGATTGCTTGATGCGGTACACCAACATCGTTTACAGCATGGCGCAAGCATTCTGTTGGTGTTTGTGAATGGTTATTTTATGCCTATGCTTTCCGATATGGCTATGCTACCACAGAATGTCATCGCCTGTAGCATGGGCGATGCATTGCAAAATCACACAGAGAAGGTACAAGCAAACTGGATGCATACTATCGATGCACAACACTATCCTTTTGGAAGTTTGAATGCGGCGATGTTTGTGGATGGTTTATTCTTTTATGTGCCCGATAATATTGAGCTCACTATGCCTATTCATTTTTTATCGCTCGCAAGCGGGGATAATGAATTTATTGCACACCCACATCATATGATTATCTTGGGTCGGAATAGTAAAATGATGCTAGTTGAAGAGTATTTTTCATGGTTGGAACACGCTTACATGATGAATATTGTGACGACGATGGTCGTTCTAGAAAATGCTACGCTTAATCATTGTAAAATTCAGCATGAAGGTAAACAAGCCGTGCACATGGCGCATACCTTTATTTACCAAAAACAAAATAGTAGTGTGACGTTCACGAATTTTTCATCAGGCAGCCTTTTTGCTCGTGATGAGGTGGTGGTAAAGCTGCAAGAATTTGGTGCAAATTGTCTGACGTGTGGCTTTTATCATCTTCGTTATGATAATCAGTATATCGATCATCACATCGATATTGATCACGCCGCTCCACATAGTAACAGCGAAATGTTGTATAAAGGAATTATCGATAAAAAATCACGAGCGGTATTCAATGGGCGTCTGCATGTTGAAAAAGATGCACAGAAAATTTTGGCCTATCAGGCTAATCATAATTTGCTATTGTCTAAGGATGCTGAGGTTTACTCTAAGCCTGAATTAGAAATTTATGCCGATGATGTCAAGTGTAAGCATGGTGCGACCACGGGTCAGATTGATCGTGAAGCACTTTTTTACATGCGTTCTCGTGGCATTGACCGAGATGATGCCATGAATATTTTATTACAAGGATTTGCAGAAGAAGTAATTAAGCGCATCACGCATCTCGGTGTTAAGATGCGTGTGCAGGAGATGATGTGTCGAGCATGAGCACTACAATAAACACTATGGTTACTGATTTTGCAGCATTGCGTTGCGATTTTTCTATCTTGCAAGAAACCAATCGTGGCAAACCCGTTATCTACCTTGATAGCGGTGCCTCAGCACAAAAGCCACGTCAAGTTGTCGATGCGATTTCAAATTTTTATTCACACGATTATGCCAATATTCATCGCGGTATTTACGAATTGAGTGAACGGGCGACTGCGCTTTATGAAAATGCACGCGAAACAGTGAAGAACTTCATTCATGCACGATCGGCTGACGAAATTGTTTTTGTACGCGGCACGACAGAAGGTATTAATCTCGTTGCGCAAAGTTTGGGGCGCTCACATTGGCAAGCGGGTGATGAAGTCATTTTAAGTACGATGGAGCATCATTCAAATATCGTTCCCTGGTATTTGCTCAAAGAGCAAGTGGGGATCGTACTTAAAGTGATACCGGTGACGGATGCAGGCACCATTGATTTAGAAGCGTATGAACAATTATTTTCTTCCCGTACTAAAATGGTCGCAATCACCCATGTATCGAATGTGTTGGGTACCATTAACCCCGTCAAAGAAATGACAGCGATTGCGCATGCTCGCAATGCTTTGGTTTTAGTTGATGGTGCGCAGGCTGTGCCGCACATGCCCGTTGATGTGCAAGATATCGATAGTGATTTTTATGTTTTCTCAGCACATAAAATGTATGGTCCGACTGGTATGGGTGTGTTGTATGGTAAAAAGGCGCAACTTGATATGATGCCGCCCTACCAGGGTGGCGGTAATATGATTGAAACTGTCTCCTTTTCTAACGTGACATTCACCAAGGTGCCGCAACGATTTGAAGCAGGTACGCCAAATATTGCTGGTGTGATTGGTCTTGCTTCCGCGATCAACTACATGCAGGCCATAGGCATGGAGAACATCTATGCGCATGACCAAAAGCTGCTTTCATATGCAGAACCAAAATTAGCAGCGATTCCAACATTGCGTATCATTGGGACGGCCACACCCAAAGTGGGCGTAATCTCATTTGTACTGGATCATATTCATCCACATGATATTGGCACGGTACTTGATCATGAGGGTGTGGCTGTGCGTGCAGGACATCATTGCGCGATGCCTCTCATGGAACGTTTTCAAGTGCCAGCTACCGTGCGCGCATCGTTTGGTATTTATAACAATGAACACGATATTAATGCATTAATTAAAGCTCTTCAGCTAGCGATGAGGTTATTTGCCTAATGTCATTACGCGATTTGTATCAAGATATTATTGTCGATCATGGTAAGCAGCCCCGCAATTTTGGCAAGCTTGCTAACGCAAATCATTGTCAGATGGGCCATAATCCGCTATGCGGTGATAGACTGACATTATATGTTATCGAGCGTAATGGCATCGTCGACGATGTGCGTTTTGAAGGTGTCGGTTGTGCGATTTCTGTGGCGTCAGCATCACTGATGACGGAGATGATAAAAGGAAAATCGGTGCATGAAATTGAACGTATTTTCAATTTATTCCATCACTTGGTGACAGAAGGGAAAGAGCTCGACGGTGATATAGGTAAATTGGCTGCATTCGGCGGTGTTGCGGAATTTCCAGTGCGCGTAAAATGCGCGACCCTTGCTTGGCATACATTGAAGGCTGCATTGGCAAATAATTTGCATCCCGTGACGACAGAGTAGAATGAGACAAGAATTTGGTGAGAGTAGGCTGCATGATTGTTTTTTCATTTTTTACAAGTGGACAGGAGTTCACTTGAGAAAAATTCGGAACGGAACCGTATTTTGCGGTAAAAAATGAAAAAACAATCATGCAGCCTACTCTCACCAAATTCTTGTATTTAGGAGAAGGAATATGAATCCAAACATTACATTTACAGATGCGGCATCGGTTTATATCAAGCGAATGCTGGAAAAAAGTAATGGTATTGGCTTTCGTTTATCGGTAAAAAAAACCGGGTGCTCTGGGTATTCCTATTTGCCAACTGTTGTTGCAACAGCCAATGCAGTTGATATGACCTTTGAAACAGCGAATGGCGTAGCGATATTTATTGATACTGCTTGGCTGAATTTGCTACAAGGATTGCACGTAGATTATGTTGATGAGGACAAATCAGGGTTAAAACAAAAGCGATTGGTGTTCACCAATCCTAACGAATCGAGTCGATGTGGTTGCGGCGAGAGCTTTCATATTGAGTGAGGTATAGCGTGTTTCGCGAGACAGCAGTCGAAGTCAAAAGAGAAGTAGAAGCAGCTTTGATCCCCTCAGGAACAAAAGTCAAGCTTCAGCCGGGTACGCAAGTGTTTGTGACGCAAGCGTTGGGCAATTCGTATACGGTTTACGTTAATGGAAATTTAGTGCGAATCGCGGGCAAGGATGGTGATGCATTGGGCCTGGTTGTTCTAGATCAGCTTGACATTAATGCTGAACCTGGTTCAGTAGAAGATAAGCTGTGGATGCAGTTAAGAACCTGTTTTGATCCTGAAATCCCCGTTAATATTGTTGATCTTGGTTTGGTTTACGCATGTAATGTGATCCCATTGGGGATGAATGATTTTCGTGTTGAGATCACCATGACATTAACAGCGTCTGCCTGTGGTATGGGGCCTGTCTTGGTTGGTGAGGTGGAAGAAAAAGCGCGCCAAATAAATGGTGTGAAAGAAATCAACGTTGAACTTGTTTTTAACCCGCCTTGGGACAGGGATATGATGAGTGATGAGGCAAAATTGCAGCTAGGGTTGTTATAGAGAGTAGAGGTTCCGTGCTGAAAGTTATAGGTATGGGCCCTAAAGTAAATAAGTAAATTGAGAGGAAAGATAATGAGCACCCAAGATAAAATCAAACAGCAGATTACTGACAATAACATCGTTCTTTACATGAAAGGCAATCCTGAGTTACCCCTGTGCGGATTTTCCGCACGCGCAGTGAAGATATTAAAATCCTGTGGAGCAACATTTGCTACGATTGATGTTTTGCAGGATGAAGAAATTCGCAATGGCATTAAAGTTTATTCAAATTGGCCGACTATTCCTCAGTTATATGTCAACGGTGAATTCGTTGGCGGCAGTGATATTATGGCTGAAATGTATGAGGCGGGGGAGTTACAGCAATTGGTTAAAGATATACAAGGGTAAGGCTACGTCCATAGTCAATGGTGACTATTTCGCGGATATTTTTTTCCACCACGCCATGCGTGGCAGATAGAGCAAAAGAAAGATGAGGACGGCAGTTAGTAAGGAAACCAAATACATGCCGACTGAGACCGATAAGCCAACCGCCGCGGTTGCCCATAAGGTGGCGGCTGTGGTGAGGCCGGTGACATAATCGCCTTGGCGGAAGATAATACCGCCACCTAAAAAGCCAATGCCAGTAACGACTTGAGCTGCAACGCGAGCAGGATCGTCATGCCCAATATATAGGCCCACGATGCCAAATGCGCACGCGCCCAATGAGATGGCCCCGTAAGTGCGTATACCTGCTGAGATAATATTACGATGCCGCTCTCTTTCCCAACCTATTAGGCAGCCAAGAAAACAGGCGAAGATGACCCGAAAAAACATTTCGAGGTCGGTTAAGAGTGTGGGATTAGAGGGGGTACCAGCCATAAATATTGCCATCCTTGGAATTTATTCATGCTACACAGATTTGAAAATAGGGTCTAGTTAATATGGACGCAGAACTGCTGCATCACAAGCATATTTACACGCCTCGCCGTGGATTATAACCTCCTAATCCACTATTCTCTAATATAGTAGGAATAAGGTCTGGCAGCTCGCCTACACGTGTTTGTGAAGAAAATAATACAAATGTATTTTCAACAACGGTACAAGCATATCACTGCACTCCTATCAATTGTTGCATGCGTATGCAGACTGTTTGCATGACATGAATATTATGGATGCTTGCAAGATGAAAGTACGCGATCAAACCTTCTTTGTAGAGGTAATGAAGATAGGCGCGGGAAAAATTTTCACACGTGTAACAATCACAATTTTGCATGATAGGATTGTTGTCCTTGGCATATTGGCTTTTTTTGATGAGTATGCGACAAGGATCACCTGCATTCTCGAAAGCGAGCCAGCCATCTCGCTCAATGATTGTACCGCAATATAATGTGCCGTGACGCGCATTGCGAGTGGGTGCGACGCAATCAAAAATATCGATACCTTTTGCAACCACATCAATTAAATCTTGCGGATTAAGACCGACTCCCATGGTATAGCGAATTTTATTCTCAGGAAGCATAGGGCGAATCCAGTCAATGATTTCACCCGTTTTGGACATATCATAACCGATAACCTCGCCGCCAATGGCCACGCCATCTAAATCTTGTTGTACAATAAATTCGGTACTTTGTTCTCGTAAATCACGAAAGCTACCGCCTTGAATAATGCCAAAAAGCGCTTGTTTAAAACCATAAGCAGAATGAGGATTTTTCTCATGTTCCTCTTTTGATAGCACTAACCAGCGGTGTGTTCTATCCAATGCAGCAAGGGCTGCTTCGCGACCACCCGTTTCGGGTGTACATTGGTCGAACGCCATGATGATGTCTGCGCCAATTATTTTTTGTGCTTGAATCGAGGTTTGAGAATTAAGATGAATGATTTTTCCGGTGATGGGATGTTTAAAATGAGCACCATGCTCATCGATAATACAAATCGAGCCTTTTTTGGAGAGACTAAAGACCTGGAAGCCACCACTGTCTGTTAACATGGCCTTATGCCAACCCATGAATTGATGCATACCGCCAATAGCTTCAATAACGTCCATGCCTGGCGTGCATAGCATGTGATACGTATTGCCGCCTAATATAATTTCACTTCTGCTATGCAAAAGATCAGACGGAGTAAGGTAGTTCAACATGGCGCGCGTGCCAACGGGCATAAAAGCTGGAGTCAATACATCGCCGTGTGGCGTTGTCATCCGCATGACCCGGGCGGGTAAGGAGGAATGTTTTTTAACAATGTGTGAATGAAATGAGTTGGGCATGGAATCAGTAATTATGTTCTCACGAATCGTTTCGCAGGATGTGGAGAGTCTATTTCATTTAAGCATTTTTTGAAAGCTTGTTTATGTAGGGCGAACGCATTATAGACGGGAGAAATATCATGTCTCATAGGGAGGCCATGATTGTCTTTCTCATGTAACTCAGATGGGTATGAATTGCAAACCTCATAATAATATTCAATGGGATGAAATACAGAGGTTGAGGGATTTGCAACTGAATAGGTTGGGTAGCGATCACGAGCGGGTTTAATGGTAAAGAGACATGCATCGAGTGTTTCGTTGTCTCTAGTGACTGTTTGAGCGGGGATACCCATTTCATTAAGTTTTTTTACTTGATAAGCAGCAAATTTTTTAATTTTATTGATTTGATTTGTAAAATCAGAGGCATGAAAGATTAAGCCTTTATCCCCATACCATGAATCAATAATCCAAGCATTCCCCCATGTGGTAGGATCATGTAACTTGCCGCGACGATTGACTACGACAAAAGTATGATCAAATGTTTTTGTCGAAATCACCTCAATACTATCTATGCCTGCGTTATTCTCCCATAAATATTTAGCTAGCAAGCAGGCTTGGCGCTCACAATTTGCTTGCCTACTTTCTAGAGTAGCCATGGTTGAAATCAATAAATCTCTCAGCTTATCATCAAGAATGAATTGAGGGTCCGTTAGAGGGCATATTTCCGGATTGCGACGACTAAGAGAGATTGCACCTTCGTCATCACCTATTTCAAAATGATAATACCATTGTGTGTGAGGATAGAGTGGTCCATTGATGAGGAGATCAGTTGCTGCAATGGCATGCAAAGGTGAGCATTTATAATATTGACCAGGATACTCATATCGAACTCGGTGGTGCATGACCTTTTCATTTGATTTTTTGATATCAGCAATTTTATTACTTGCGCCTAGTACGACAGTACGCAATACATATTCTAATGCTGTTCTAAGTTTAATTTGTAATGGCTCATCGGGTTTTATAAGTAACATTTCATTCGTAAGATGTGACGGCAAATTTTGTTTAGCAGGCTGTGTATGCGAATCCTTAGCATTGAAAAATGAATGCATTTTTGCTTTTTTTCTTGTTTGCGTATTTTCTGCGTGGTCATTGATTTTTCGTTTTTGCCGCGTATGCATATCATTATCGCCGTTAAGATCGTTCTTGCTTTTACCCTATCACAGTTGTAGAAGTGGATGGTAAGTTTAATTATTAAATAATTATAATATAACTGTTCATATTTTAATCACAGCTAGTATCTAAGTCAAGCATAAGGGTTGAAATTTGCAGGGCTCCCTCATTAAATTCTTTTGTAGAGGAAGTTTAGAGCGAAATTCAATTAGAACGCCTTCCCCCGTTTGGGGCATAGGCGTCAAGTTAAGAAGGTAGTGTCCGCGAGAATGTCGTCCCGCGCGGCTTTTAGCGCGGGATCCAGTGCCTTTAATGTACACTTTTATATAAAAGACACTGGTTCCCGCGCTAAAAGCCGCGCGGGACGACACCCTTTGGCTGGTGCGGAATAGCATCTACTAGCTGCACAGACGATTTCTTTCTTAGCTTGACGCCTATGCCCGTTTGGGGAAGGCATTCTAATTGAATTTCGCTCTAAACTTCCTCTACAAAAGAAAGGTCTCTTGATTTTAATGAGGAAGCCCTGTCACCTTCAGTACGTATTATGGCTTTACTTTATATGGGTTTCAGGGAGGTACCATGTATTTTATTATTTGAGACAATCAGACAGGAGTCTGATTGAGCAAAATCCGGAATGGAAACGTATTTTGCGGTCGAAAATAATAAAATACATGGTACCTCCCTGAAACCCATATAGTTGCCTTTATTAGGTAAAAAATGTTCAAGGGTATGATCAGGAATCATAGCCATTATGTCATCATATTGTCATAAATTTGCTGCAACATACTCGAATATAAACGAGGAAGAGAATGTTTTTATATGCTGCGTAAAATTGGTAATTTCTTTACATCCCGTTTAAATAGTTTTCAAAAAGGGTTAACCCTATTAGGGTGTATTTTTGGTTGTGCTCTGTCTATCGCATTGGTTCTCACAGGACTTGCAGCCATACCTTTTACCGGCCCTGGATCCTTGCTTCCAATGTGGTTGGGTACTTTAATATTTATTACGCTGGTGACAGGAAGCTTTGGCTCAGCAGGAAAGTACATGGGATTATCTATCGATACCATTCTAAATAAAGAGAAATTGAATAATGAAAAAATTGCAACAGTTGCGGGATGTAGTATTGGATTTATTCTATCAATCCTAGCTATCCCTCTGCATTTTGTGGGCATAGGTATTATTGCCGAAAAAATTAGCATACCTGTTTGGGAAGTCATTCTGGAATTTATTCCCTTAACAATAGGTTCCTTTGGCTCCGCTTGTTCCTATATTGGCAAGTCTATAGATGCATTAACAAATGGAAAAACTATTGTAGATGTTTTTTCAGCAAGTAAGAATGTTAATAAGGATAATCCAAATGAAAAATTGTCACAGTGTAGTAACAATAATAATCAAGTAGCGCCTGTAATTAGTCAACAGCGATCTCAGAAGGTAGTTAGCAATGAAGAATGTAGTCCAATTAGAATAAAATCATTACCCATGCCCATTAGGCATGAACGACATACAAATAATTCAGATGCAGCGTTAAGTTGCAAGAAAAACCAGTCTATATTGTCAACTCGATTTAGTTTGTTTGGAGCTGGAGTCCATTATCGAGCGAGACATAGCAACTCTACTTCTCCTTGGCATAATTCATGGCCTTACTCCGCTGGATGCAATACAAGATATTTAGCTCGACCTAATATATAATTTAATGACCAATATCTATTAATCAGCTGTTGACTAATGAAGAAAATAACCATACTTGTTATAGAAGATGAAGAAGCAATCAGAGATATGCTTCGCTTTTCAATGCCTCAATCAGAATTTCATCTTTTTGATGCGGACAGCACTTCAAGTGCAATGGCTATTTTAGCGCACCATATTCCTGACTTAATTATTTTAGATTGGATGTTACCGGATAAAAGCGGAATTGAATTTATTAAATTTATAAGAAAGCAAGAAATTATCAGGAATATTCCCATTATTATGCTTACAGCAAAGGCTGAAGAAGAAAATAAAGTAAAAGGATTAATGGTGGGCGCTGATGATTATTTGACAAAACCGTTCTCGCCTAATGAACTAGTGGCACGTATTAAAACTATATTAAGACGGGGGCCGATTAAATCAACAACGGGTGAAATAAAAATTGATAACCTGATTATAAACACGAATACATGTCATGTAACCATTAACTCTCACTGGATTCAATTGACTCCAATAGAGTATAAAATTCTCCATTTTTTTACACTACATCCTAATAAAACATATACACGGGATCAACTTATTACTCACGTCTGGGGTCGTAATGCTTACATTGATGAGCGTACTATCGATGCACAAATTAAACGGCTCCGTAGTAAGTTGCGGATTCATGGATATCATGTTCGAATAAAAACGGTAAGAGGTGTCGGATATTATTTTTTGGGGGATAGCGATGAAAAAAAATAGCAATCTTTCTTCAACAAAATTACCGAAATCAATTAAAGCGTACATTAGACACCTAGAGCAAGTTAGAAGTGATTTTGTTGCCAACGTTTCGCATGAATTAAGAACGCCACTTACAGTAATACAAGGGTACTTAGAGACGCTAATTAAAAGTGAACGTTATGACAAAAAGGTGTTGCAAAAAATTTTCATACAAATGTACCAGCACAGCGTACGCATGGCAGACATTATAGAAGACTTACTATTGTTATCGCATTTAGAAAGTGACGATCATTTTACAGATGAAAAAAATATGATTTCTGTATCTGATATTCTTACTACGCTTTGCATCGATGCAAAAAGCATTAGTGGTAATAAGCTTCATCATATCACCTTAAAAACAGAGCCTACCCTATTCTTGAGCGGTTCAGAAAGTGAGTTGAGAAGCTTATTTTCAAATATTATCGTGAATGCAATTAAATATACGCCTAGCAAAGGAGATATTCTTATACAATGGTATGGTGATCACTTAGGTAGAGGCATATTTAAAGTGACGGATACAGGAATTGGTATAGCGAGAGAAGATATGCCTCGTGTTACCGAGCGATTTTATCGTGTAGATAAAGCGAGGTCTAGAGAGAGAGGGGGCACAGGACTTGGGCTAGCCATTGTGAAGCATGTATTATTGCGGCATGATGGTGAATTATACATTGAAAGTGTTCTTGATAAAGGCAGCACGTTTACTTGTGTTTTCCCTGCCAGTAGAATCGTAATTAAATAAGTAGTTATAGTTTAACAGTTTAATAGACTATGCTTACGACTATATAGGAAATAGATAACTTGGCCTATGATCATCCAGATAATAAAACGCCACCAGGTGAGTGCGGGCAAGTTAAACATGAGATAAATACAGGATATAACGCCCAATAAAGGAATGACGGGATTTAGCGGCAATTTGAAAGGACGTGGCAGATCAGGATAAGTTAAGCGCAGGACGATGACGCCCGCACAAACTAAAGTAAATGCCGCTAACGTACCAATATTGACTAATTCTGCAGCACGATTTATGGGTGCAAGCCCCGCGATTAGTGCCATGATTATTCCAGTTAGTAATATAATTCGAATAGGCGTGCGTGTTTTTAAATTGATTGTGGCAAGCGTGCTTGGCAGCAATCCATCACGGGCGATCGCTAAACAAATCCGTGTTAGCCCATAGTACATGACGAGTATGACTGTCGTAAGACCCGCAATGGCACCGGCTGCAATAAATCCGGCAGCCGTGTGATGTCCTAAGCGCAATAATGCGTAGGCAACGGGCGAGCGAACATTCAATGTTGTATAGGGAACAATACTGACTAAGAGTGCTGATACAACGATATAGGTAACCGTACAGAATATGAGAGATCCTATTATACCAATAGGAATGTCACGTTGTGGGTTAATACTTTCTTCCACCGCAGTTGAAAGCGCATCAAAGCCAATATAGGCAAAAAAAACAAATGCAGCACCATGCATCACACCGATCCAGCCAAATGGTAAGAAATGTTCCCAGTTTTTTAAATCGATATCGGTGATAGCGACGCTAATGAAAATGATAATAGTGATCAATTTAATGAATACAATAGCTGCATTGAATCGCGCACTTTGCTTGACGCCAATGCATAAAAGCGCTGATAGAGATAAAATAATAAATACGGCGGGTAAATTGATTATTCCACCTTCAAAAGGATTTTTTGTTAACATTTCTGGAATATAGATATGTAATGATTCGAATAAATTATCCACATAACCTGACCATCCAATGGCAACAGTTGCTACACTCATTATATATTCAAGTAACAAATCCCAACCTATAATCCAAGCAATGAATTCCCCAAAACCTGTAAATGCATAATTGTATGCACTACCCGTGCCGCCAATACTGGCGGCGAGTTCAGCGTAGGCAAGTGCTGCAAACATGGATGTGAATCCCGCGACAATATAGGAGATAACAACAGCGGGGCCAGCTTTAGTCGCCGCCGCAATGCCTGTTAAGACAAATACACCAGCGCCAATGATGGCACCTACGCCTAATAAAATAAGATCAAGAGCGTTTAGCGAACGACGCAATAGAAAATCTTGGTGGTTATGTTCGATAGATTTTTTTCTAAATAAGCTCTGTAGCATAGTCTTGCTCTTTACTCGATAATCAAGTTTTTTCATGCTCTTCTTAGCTAGTAATCCAGATAAAAATCAGCGTAAGTATGGCAGGGAGTGCTTGTATAATGAAGATACGAGCATTGACACTCAGAGCGCCGTAAATGCCAGCGAGTGCAACACAACTTAGGAAAAATATTTTTAAATGCCATGCTTGAATAGGATCATGGGATAAGACACTCCATAGAAGGCCAGCACTTAAAAATCCATTATACAGTCCTTGATTCGCTGCAAGAGGCGCCGATTGATGTGCAAAACTTTGGTCAAGGCGAAATAGTTTCAAGCCAATAGATTTTTGCCAAAGAAACATTTCCAGTATCAAAAACCAAATGTGTAAGAGTGCAATCAAAACAATCACGGTATTGAGTATGAACGTGGTATTTAAAAACGCGGTATTGAATAACATTGAATTTTATTTCCTTGAAGTCTATTCCCTTAATTTGATTAATATACCTTGGTCACTGTTCAATGCGGAGTTATTTATAGTATTTTTTGTCTTATTTACTCGCAACCAGTGCTTGCCCCGCACTGGTTGCATGGGTTTATACATAAGTCTTGCAAGCGCCGCCATAAGCGGGTTGCAGAAGAATAAGATAGCTATTGCTTCAACCTTTTTTCTTTTATTGCGTTGCTATCAGCTAAATCTAAAGCCAGTAAACTTTTATATTGCGAATTAAGTAGAGCATATTTATCTGCATAACGTGGAAAAAGACTAAGAGGATAAGGCAGATTAGCAATATCGAGTTGCTGTTTAGGTTGTGGCTTTGGCTTGAAAAATCCTAAATGCTGAGCTCCTTCATGCTGAATAAATGCATGCTGAATAGAGTGTATGCCTACAACGTGTTCTAGCTGAAGCAGTGTCGATGCAATCGTTGGGCTTGGTCGAATACCAAATATTTTTTGCAGTAATCCATAGTCTTGCAACTGCTGAACATATTGTATTTTGCTTGGTAATGCTATGTATTTGCGCACAACAGCTTGAACGTGAGGCATGTTGAGGTCAGTCGGTTTCCAAGTAGTGATGGCGTTTTTTACATCGGAGGTTGGCATATAACCCGACACAATATATTTAATAGCTCGCAATAATTGTATCGGATCTTCTTGAAATCGCAGTACGGGATGTCCTACTGTCCGCAATATTTTGTTCTTAAAATCGCTAAGGCCGCTGCCCGATGGGTCTGCAATGTTGCCCTGCTTATCGCAGTATAAGCAGGCAATGGTAAAGTCACGTGACAGGGCATTATGGTAAACAAAGGGTTTATTTGAAGGCGAAACAATATAACAATCAAGCGAAAATTCATCTATTTTTGCAGTATAAAGATGAGGATTGTAAGGACAAGGCGATAATCCTTTTGCACTTAATTGACCCACACTTGGCGAAGTCATAACGATATCAATGTCTTGATTTGTATTTAAAGGTTGATTGTTTAGCAATGAGTGCAGAGAACTCCCAACAACATAACATTCGCCAGGCACATCCGCGAGTAACGCTAATGCAGATATAATAGGCTGGGGCAAGTCAACATGCCGGATCTCTTTTTCATCCATCGCATAGTCTTCCCCCCAGTGTTGAATAATTCTCCCTGCCGTTACTAATTTCTGGATACGATTAAATAATTTATGGTGGCCTTTAAACCAGTCCAGGCAGTGTTGCTGATATTTTTTTGCATCACTAATCTGTCCCGTAAATATATGGTGACGAATTAAAGCTAAATAAGCATAGGTATAATAAGGAAATTGCTGTATTGCTTGATTCAGTGTAGCTAATGCTAATGGTATATTTTTCTGTTGGTTTTCATATTGGAATTTTAAAAGATATAACCTGCTCATATGCGGCCATTGTTGTATGGATTTTTCTAAAATAGTTGGAGCATCGTGATGATCTTGTTCTATAGCGTAACGACAGAATTGATACCATGCCTCCTGATAGTAAGGAAATTGTTTTATAGCCCCCTCGTATGTATCCCATGCTTTTTCGTGCCAACCCATTTCCTTATAGCTGCGTGCCAGGCTCATTAAGGTTTGTTTGTCCTTGCCCCAATTTGGGATCATGTGGAACATCTTGATAGCGTTATCATACTGGCCCATCATTTCGTAACAGCGAGCAAGACCCAATAAAGCATCCTTGTCTCTTTCCCAATTGGGAATCCTGCGGAACATCTTTATGGTGCTATCAAACTGGCCTATTTCCTCATAACAGCGCGCGAGACCTAATAGGGCATCTTTGGTCTTGTCCCAGTTTGGAATCGTCTGATAAGTTCTAGTCGCATCATCATGCCGCTTCATTTCCTGATAGCAGCGGGCGAGGCCAATCAAGGTTTGTTTATCCTTGTTCCAATTGGGAATGGTGTGGAATGTTTTGATAGCATCCACATACTGATCCATTTCCTCATAACAGCGCGCGAGGCCCAACAAAGCTTCTTTATCTCTTTCCCAGTTTGGAATGGTGCGATAGGCCTTGATCGCATCGTCATACTGCCCCATTTCTTGGTAGCAACGAGCAAGGCTAATTAGGATTTGTTTGTCCGTGTTCCAATTAGGAAGAATCATGTGGTTCTTGATTGCTTTGCTGTACTGGCCTATTTCTCTATAACAGTATGCGAGGCCCAATAAAGCTAGCTTGTTTTTCCTCCAGTTAGGAATCAAGAGGAGGGTCTTGATGGCGTCATCATACTGGCCCATTTCCTCGTAGCAGCGTCCGAGACCCAATAAGGCATCTTTGTCTATTTCCCAATTAACAATCGTATGGAATGTTTTGATGGCGTTATCATACTGACTCATTTTCTGATAGCAGCGCGCCTCGCCCAATATAATTCCCTTGCTTTTATCCTGATTGGGAATGGTGAGAAACATCGTGATGGCGTCATCGTACTGGCCCATTTTCTCGTAGCAGCGCCCGAGGCCTAATAAGGCATCTTTATCTATTTTCCAATTAACAATCATGCGGAACGTCTTGATGGTGTCATCATACTGCCCCATTGTCTGATAGCAGCGAGCAAGGCTAATTAAGATTTGCTTGCTTTTATCCCAGTTAGGAATCATATGGAAGGTCTTGATGGAGTCATCATACTGGCCGATCTCCTCGTAACAACGTGCGAGGCATAATAAAGCTTCTTTATCGCCTCTCCAGTTAGCAATATTGTGATAAGCCTGAATCGCATTATTGTATTGCTTCATTTCCTGATAGCAGCGCGCGAGCGTAATTAAGATTTGTTTGTCCTTGTCCCAGCCAGGAATCATGCGGAGTGCTTTGGCTGCTTCATGATACTGTCCCATTTCCTGGTAACAGCGCGCGAGAGAAATGGTGATCAGTTTATCCTTGCTCCAGTTAGGAATCATGAGGATCGTCTTGATCGCATCATCATACCGACTTCTACGCTGGTAACAGCGTATGAGAGCCAATAGGGCTTCCTTATCTCTTTCCCAGTTTGGAATCATATGGAAGGTTTTGATGGCATCATCATACTGACCCATTGTCTGATAGCAGCGAGCAAGGCTAATTAAAGTAGGCTTATCCTTACTCCAGTTTGGAATGGTATGTAACATCTTAATGGCGTCATTATACTGACCTCTAATCTCCTTACAGTATGCGAGGCCCAATAGGGCTGACCCGTCTCTTTTCCAGTTAGGAATCACGGTATACGTTTTGATGGCATCATCATACCGATCCAGGCCCTGGTAACAGCGCGCTCGGAGGAGGAGTACGTTTTTCCTAGATTGGTTTGATATTTTGGATAGAGATTCAAGAGCTTTCTCATTATTTCCTAACCCTTGTAAGCATCTCGCTTGAGCAAAAAACCAAGAATCTTTTCTATCTTGATGATGGAATTTGGAAAGGAGAGCAAGACCTTGTTCAAAATTCTTTTTCT
>Ga0207082_1010_pt1 | contig 47920 bp, 51 predicted proteins | sample Alteio_BWMinHeat_56_FD_153588 | JGI IMG/M metagenome (GOLD analysis project Ga0207082, IMG submission 153588) | Enriched cells from forest soil in Barre Woods Harvard Forest LTER site, Petersham, Massachusetts, United States -... | ecosystem: Environmental > Terrestrial > Soil > Temperate forest >...
TAATACTTTGGGGATTGAACGCACCAAATGCCAGGTTTGCTCATCCATCACCATTTCAACCAATACATATCCTGGAAAAAATTTACGCTCACTTTTTCGTTTTTGACCGCCGCGCAATTCTACCACTTCTTCCGTAGGAACAAGAATTTCACCAAATTTGTTTTCTAACCTATCCAAACGAATGCGCTCGGATAAAACCTGCATCACATACTTTTCAAAACCAGAATAAGCATGCACAACATACCAGCGTTTCTTTGGCATTGTCTGATCTGTTGTCATATATTTCAATCCTCTATGAATAGCAACTCGCCAGTCTGGATCATTAGACTTCTAATGCTTGGTTTAGAAAGAAGTTAATTATGAAAAGAATAGATTGCGTGTTGCAGTCATGATTTTTGGCCGATCAACACCGGTGGAATTGCAATTTGATCAGGTTGAAAAAGGTTAAATATTGTAAGAAATCTGTTGTTATTAGGGGAGCTCGAAGAGCGTTTGTACCCACAAAAGAGGTGAAGTATGGGAGCGTCAAGAAAAAAGAAAGTTAAGGCACTTATCAAGCTGCAAATTACTGGCGGTGCAGCGAATCCAAGTCCACCAGTTGGTCCAGCCTTAGGTCAACAAGGTGTTAATATTATGGAGTTTTGCAAGGCTTTTAATGCGCAAACTCAAACACCTGAAAAACAAGGCAAGCCATTGCCCGTTGTCATTACCGTATATGAAGACAAAAGTTTTACTTTTGTTACCAAGACACCACCAGCTTCCTACTTGGTGAAAGATGCGATTAAACTGCAAAAAGGCAGTAGTGCACCTGGAACAACTAAAGTAGGAAAGATTAATCGCAAACAATTAGAAGAAATTGCCAAACTTAAAATGCCAGATTTGACTGCCGCAGATTTAGATGCCGCGGTACGAACACTTGCTGGCAGCGCCCGTAGTATGGGTGTAGACGTGGAGGGTGTATAACATGGTTATGTTAGCAAAACGTATTAAAGCTATTCGTGCTTTAGTGACACCAGGAAAAATATATAGTTTCCAAGAAGCCTGTCAAATTATAGAGAAAATGCCAAAAGCAAAGTTTCGTGAAAGTGTCGATCTTGCTATTAATTTAGGTATCGATACACGTAAATCAGATCAAGCTGTTCGCGGTGCAGTATTATTGCCAAAAGGGACAGGTCGTACTGTTCGTATTGCAGTCATGACAACGCCCTCGCATGCAGATGCTGCTACAAAAGCAGGGGCAGATATCGTTGGTCTTGAAGATTTGGCAGAGCAAATTAAAGCGGGCAAAATTGCCTTTGATATACTGCTTGCAACGCCTGATGCGATGAGAGTCGTTGGCCAATTGGGGCAGATTTTAGGGCCGCGAGGTTTAATGCCTAACCCTAAAGATGGCACCGTTACGCCAGATATTGCGAATGCTGTTAAAAACGCTAAAATGGGCCAGATTCGTATTCGTGCAGATAAAGCCGGTGTTGTTCACTGCACAATCGGTAAAGCAGACTTTAGCCAGCAAGATCTCAGAGATAACCTTGAAGCAGTGTTAGCGGCGCTTAAAAAAGCAAAACCAAATACGGCCAAGGGCATTTACTTTAAAAAAATTACAATATCTACTACGATGGGCGCTGGCTTGCCCTTAGATGTAGCAGACCTGGGTGTGTAACTGGGTCATCGAATTTGACGATTTTGACATGGCTTTGCTTATGCCAATGCCTGTCAGAGACCGTAGGTGTTAGTTGCAAACTAACTTAATTGATTTTGATTGCAAAATGTTACCTACGCAGACGGCGATGCCGAAGGAGTGGTATTGCTGTAAATGAGTGTGACTCAAAAAATGGCAATGTCTGACAATTGGAGGTATGAAAAGTGGTATTAAAGTTAGAAGATAAAAAAGCCATTGTTAGTGAGGTTGCTGGAATTGCAAAGCAAGCGGTATCCCTGATTGCGGCCGAATATAGCGGTTTAACTGTTTCTCAGTTAACAGGCTTAAGAAAGTCTGCACGTGATGCTGGTGTGTATGTGCGCGTAGTGCGTAATACACTTGCCCGTAGAGCGCTTGATGGAACACAGTTTGCTTGTATGCAAGACGAGTTAGTTGGGCCCTTGCTCTTGGTATTTTCACAAGAAGAGCCAGGTGCAGCCGCGCGTATTATTAAGGAATTTGCGAAGACAAATGAAAAGCTGAAAGTGAAGGCATTGGCGCTTGAAAACCAATTGCTGTCCGCTCAAAGCTTGGACATGTTGGCAAGCTTACCTACGCGTGATGAAGCAATTGCTCAATTAATGTCTGTTATGCTGGCGCCGATTACTAAATTGGTGCGTACCATGGCGGAACCTCATGCCAAGTTGGTTAGAACACTTGCAGCGATTCGTGATGAAAAACAAGCACAATCGTAGGCATATAACATTTTACAGAAACCTTTTAGTTTGGAGTATTCAGAAATGGCAGTAAGCAAAGAAGATATTTTAGAGGCAATAGCAAAAATGCCTGTGATAGATGTCGTTGAATTAATTAAATTGATGGAAGATAAATTTGGCGTTTCAGCTGCAGCTGTGGCTGTTGCAGCGCCTGTTGCTGCAGCGGGTGCAGCAGTGGAAGAAAAAACCGAATTCAACGTTATATTAGCGAAGGCCGGTGATAACAAAATTAACGTCATCAAAGTGGTACGCGAAATTACAAGTTTAGGACTTAAAGAAGCCAAAGACTTGGTTGAAGGTGCACCAAAGGCAGTTAAAGAAGGTATTGCCAAAGCTCAAGCGGATGAAATTAAAAAGAAATTGGAAGATGCGGGTGCAACAGTTGAGATTAAGTAGTGCCTAAGGCTAAGGTACTGTTTGAAATCTTTACTGTTATATCGCGGTACATTGTTGTAAGTTAGCTGAAGCCGGCGATTTGAGTTGCCGGCTTCTCCTTTATTTCGCTTTACATGCTTAGCGATCTCAAGTTGTTTAGTTCTTCATCATGCAGACGCAGAGGTAACACACATGGGTTCAACCTACTCATACACTGAGAAAAAACGGATTCGTAAAAATTTCGGTAAACTTTTAAGCGCTATTGATGTTCCATCATTGCTCGCTATCCAGATGGATTCCTACCGACGATTTTTAGAAGCTGATGGTACAACAGATAAATTAGGCGACAGTGGGCTAAATGGCGTATTTTCTTCCGTATTTCCCATCACAAGCCTATCAGGTTATTCCGCATTAGAATATGTGGATTACCGCTTAGGCGAGCCTCTTTTTGACGAAAAAGAATGTAAAATGCGCGGCATGACCTTTGCTGCCCCCTTACGTGTGAAGCTTCGTCTTGTACATTATGATCGTGAAGCAGATGCTGGCGTTAACAAGGTGATTAAAGACGTAAAAGAACAAGAAGTTTATATGGGTGAAGTACCCTTAATGACTGAGCATGGTACCTTTGTTATCAATGGAACTGAGCGTGTTGTTGTTTCTCAGTTACATCGATCACCCGGTGTTTTCTTTGAGCATGATAAAGGCAAGACGCATTCTTCTGGAAAATTATTATTTTCTGCTCGAATTATTCCCTATCGTGGTTCATGGCTTGATTTCGAATTTGACCCTAAAGATTGTATTCATGCGCGTATTGATCGTCGTCGTAAATTACCAGCAACCATATTATTACGTGCGCTTGCTATGTCTGTGGAAGAAATCCTAGGCCTGTTTTTTGAAAATAATGTTTTTGATGTTCGTGATGGTAACTTAACACTGCATCTTATATCTGAACGCTTGCGTGGAGAAATTGCATCATTTGAAGTTAAAAAAGCGGGTAAATTAATTATTGAAAAAGGCCGCCGTATTACCGCGCGCCATATTGCACAGTTAGAAAAAGCTGAGATTAAGCAACTAGAAGTGCCAATGGATTATGTATTAGGGAAAGTGTTAGCAAAGAATGTCATTAATCCAGAAACAGGTGAAGTGCTTGCTAATGCGAATGACATCATTACTGGCGATGTATTGAAATTATTGTTGGGAGCTGGCATCAAGCGATTTGAAACCCTGTATATCAATGATATTGATCGTGGTCCTTATATTTCCGATACCTTGCGTATTGATTCTGCCACCAATGCTCAAGAAGCCTTGGTTGAAATCTATCGCATGATGCGTCCAGGTGAGCCGCCAACAAAAGAAGCGGCTGATGCCTTATTTAAGAATCTTTTCTTTAGTCCTGAACGCTATGATTTATCTGATGTCGGTCGAATGAAATTAAATCGCCGAGTTGGTAGACAGGAAATTATTGGTTCTGGTGTTCTATCCAAAGATGATATTGTCGATGTCTTAAGGACACTCATCAAAATTCGTAATGGCGGTGACACCATTGATGATATTGATCACTTAGGTAATCGTCGTGTGCGCTGTGTTGGTGAAATGACGGAAAATCAATTCCGAATTGGTTTGGTGCGCGTAGAGCGTGCTGTGAAAGAACGCTTAAGTCTGCCTGATATCGAAGCGATTATGCCGCAAGATATTATCAATGCTAAGCCTATTTCTGCTGCTATTAAAGAATTTTTTGGCTCCAGTCAATTGTCACAATTTATGGATCAAAATAATCCTTTATCAGAAATTACGCACAAACGTCGTGTTTCTGCCTTAGGGCCTGGTGGTTTATCACGTGAACGCGCAGGCTTTGAAGTGCGTGACGTACATCCTACTCATTATGGCCGTGTTTGTCCTATTGAAACGCCTGAAGGTCCCAATATCGGCTTGATTAACTCATTGGCAGTTTATGCGCGTACCAATGAATATGGTTTCTTAGAAACACCCTATCGCAAAGTTCTTAATGGCAAGGTAACAGATGACGTTATTTATCTTTCTGCGATTGAAGAGGGTGATTACGTCATTGCGCAAGCCAACGCAACCGTTGATGAAAAACGTAAATTAACCGATACCTTGGTACCTGTTAGACATCGGAATGAATTTACCTTTTCTACTTCTGATCGCGTGCAATTCATGGATGTCTCGCCAAAACAAATCGTTTCAGTGGCTGCAGCGCTTATTCCCTTTTTAGAACATGACGATGCTAACCGTGCATTGATGGGTTCAAACATGCAACGTCAAGCGGTACCGACTTTGAAAACAGAAAAACCATTAGTGGGTACGGGCATTGAACACTTAGTCGCAAAAGACTCAGGTGTGACCGTTGTTGCTAAGCGTGGTGGTATTGTTGACTATGTTGATGCCTCACGTATTGTTGTGCGAGCGAATGAAGAAGAAACAGAAGGCAGTACGGGTGTTGATATTTATGGTTTAACTAAATATATCCGCACTAACCAAGATACTTGTATCAACCAGCGTCCCTTAGTACAAAAGGGCGATCCCATTGAAAAGGCAGACGTATTGGCAGATGGTCAATCGACTGATACAGGTGAACTAGCACTCGGACAAAATCTTTTAGTCGCTTTTATGCCTTGGAATGGATACAACTTCGAAGACTCTATTCTTATTTCAGAACGCGTTGTGCAAGAAGATCGTTTTACCAGTATTCATATTGAAGAACTAACTTGCGTTGCGCGTGATACCAAATTAGGCCCTGAAGAAATCACAGGTGATATTCCTAATGTGAGTGAAAGTGCGCTTTCCAAGTTGGATGAATGCGGTATTGTTTACATTGGAGCAGAAGTTGATTCAGGCGATATTTTAGTGGGTAAAGTGACACCCAAGGGTGAAACGCAATTAACGCCAGAAGAAAAATTACTTCGCGCCATCTTTGGTGAAAAAGCCTCTGATGTTAAAGATACTTCATTACGTGTGCCAACCGGTATGGAAGGTACTGTGATCGACGTGCAAGTTTTCACACGTGAAGGTGTGAAAAAAGATGCGCGTGTACTTGAAATAGAAAAAAATGAATTAGCCAAAGTACGTCAAGACTTAAGTGATGAAATGCGTATTAAAGAAAATGATATTTTCTTGCGTATGGAAAAATTATTGCTTAATCGCGTTGCAGAAGGCGGTCCCAATAAATTAAAGAAAGGCTCCAAAATTACTAAGGCTTATCTCACTGAACTGGCGCGTGAAAAATGGTTTGAGATTAATTTGAAAGATGCCTCTTCAAGTAAACATTTAGAAAGTGCATCCAAACAACTCAAGAAAATTCGCCTAGATTTTGAAAAGGCCTATGAAGCTAAGCGTCAGAAAATCACCCAGAGTGATGATTTGGCACCAGGCGTATTGAAGATTGTCAAAGTTTACTTAGCTGTTAAGCGTCGTGTGCAGCCAGGCGATAAGATGGCTGGCCGTCATGGTAATAAAGGTGTTATTTCCATGATTGTTCCTATCGAAGATATGCCCTATCTTGCTGATGGTACACCGGTTGATATTGTTCTTAATCCCTTGGGCGTACCTTCTCGTATGAACATCGGTCAAGTGTTGGAAACACACTTGGGTTGGGCATCAAAAGAATTGGGACGCAAGGTTGGCAAAATGATCGATACCCATCAATCATCTAAAAACATACGTCAATTTTTAAATTCTATCTATAGCGTTGGCAAGCATAAAGAAAGCCTCACCAGTTTGAATGATACGGAGTTGCTGACCTTAGCAAATAATTTGCGTGAAGGTGTGCCCTTTGCAACACCTGTATTTGATGGCGCTAATGAAGAAGAAATCAAGAGCATGTTACGTTTGGCTGATTTGCCAGAAGCGGGTCAGGCAGTTTTGCATGATGGCCGTACCGGCATCGCATTTGATCGACCCGTGACAGTAGGTTACATGTACATCATGAAACTGAATCACTTGGTGGACGATAAGATGCATGCGCGTTCCACGGGTTCTTATAGTTTAGTGACGCAGCAGCCTCTTGGCGGTAAAGCGCAATTCGGTGGTCAGCGTTTTGGTGAAATGGAAGTCTGGGCACTTGAAGCCTATGGCGCTGCTTACACCTTGCAAGAAATGTTGACGGTGAAGTCAGACGATGTCTCGGGTCGTACCAAGATGTACAAAAACATTGTTGATAGCGAACACTATATGGAATCCAGTATGCCAGAAGCATTTAACGTACTGATTAAAGAAATTCGTTCGTTAGCGATCAATATTGATTTTGAATAAATAGCGAGGATATTCCCGCGTATTTAGCGGGAATTCCTGGAAAGAGCATAACTTAATAGTTGTAAAAATATTTATTGAGGGGGTTTATCTTGAAAGATTTACTAAATCTGGTTAAGCAGCCAAGTCAACCACAAGAGTTTGACCTCATTCGTATTGGACTTGCTTCGCCTGACATGATTCGCTCATGGTCATTTGGCGAAGTAAAAAAGCCTGAAACGATTAATTATCGTACCTTTAAGCCAGAAAGAGACGGGCTTTTTTGTGCTAAAATTTTTGGTCCGATTAAAGACTATGAATGCTTGTGCGGCAAGTATAAACGCTTAAAACATCGTGGCGTGGTATGCGAAAAATGCGGCGTGGAAGTCACGCTATCTCGTGTACGTCGTGATCGCATGGGCCATATTGAATTAGCAAGTCCTGTTGCGCATATTTGGTTTTTGCGCTCGCTGCCATCACGTATTGGTTTGATGTTAGATATGACTTTGCGTGATCTTGAACGCGTACTTTATTTTGAAGCCTATGTGGTCATCGATCCTGGTATGACTCAACTTGAGAAAGGACAATTACTTTCTGAAGAAGCTTATTATGATGCGATTGAAGAATATGGTGATGAATTTGAAGCACGCATGGGAGCTGATGCGATTCAAGAATTATTGCGCGCTATTAATCTTGAAATAGAAGTACCGCGCATACGTGATGAACTTCTCAAGACCAGTTCAGAAGCCAGACATAAAAAATTATCTAAACGCTTAAAGTTAATGGAAGCATTTTTATCTTCTGGTAATAAACCTGAGTGGATGATTTTAACGGTATTGCCTGTATTGCCGCCTGATCTCAGACCATTAGTGCCCTTAGATGGCGGCCGTTTTGCAACCTCTGATTTGAATGATTTATATCGTCGAGTCATCAACAGAAATAATCGATTGAAGAGATTGCTTGATCTGAATGCGCCAGACATCATCGTGCGTAATGAAAAACGTATGCTGCAAGAATCTGTCGATGCCTTGTTAGACAATGGTCGTCGTGGTCGAGCAATTACCGGTTCAAATAAACGACCGCTTAAATCATTGGCTGATATGATCAAAGGTAAGCAAGGTCGTTTCCGTCAAAATTTATTAGGTAAACGTGTCGATTATTCTGGTCGTTCTGTCATTGTGGTGGGCCCTACTTTGCGTTTGCATCAGTGTGGATTACCGAAAAAAATGGCCTTGGAATTATTCAAACCATTTATTTACAGTCGTTTGCAAATGCTGGATTTAGCTTCCACCATTAAAGCAGCAAAGAAAATGGTTGAACGCGAAGAACCAGAAGTTTGGGATGTGTTAGAAGAAGTGATTCGCGAACATCCCGTCATGTTAAACCGTGCGCCAACCTTGCATCGTTTAGGTATTCAAGCATTCGAACCCTTGCTAATCGAAGGTAAGGCAATTCAATTGCATCCCTTGGTTTGTACAGCCTATAACGCTGACTTCGACGGTGACCAAATGGCAGTCCATGTTCCCTTGTCATTAGAATCACAATTGGAAGCACGTTCATTAATGATGTCTACCAATAATGTGCTATCACCTGCAAATGGTGAACCCATTATCGTTCCGACCAAGGACGTTGTATTAGGTCTTTATTATTTAACACGTACACGTGTGAATGCGCGCGGCGAAGGTATGATTTTTGCTGATGTTGAAGAAGTTCATCGCGCCTATGAAAGCGACAGTGTGGAACTTCATACAAAAATTAAAGCTCGTATTAAAGAATATCCACGTGATGAGAAGACAGGCGAATTTATAGAGCGTATTCGCTTTGTCGAAACCACCGTGGGGCGTGCTATTTTATCTGAATTGTTACCAAAGGGTTTATCATTCGATTTGGTCAATTGCACGATGAATAAGCAAACTATTACTAGTTTGATCGATGCTTCTTATCGTCAAGTGGGATTAAAAGCGACTGTTATTTTTGCAGATCACTTGATGTATTCAGGATTCCATTATGCCACACGTTCTGGCTTGTCCATTGGCGTCAATGACTTAGTTGTTCCTAAGAAAAAATCTGGCATTATCGAGCAAGCAGAAGAAGAAGTACGAAAAATTCAAGCACAATTCTCATCTGGTTTGGTCACGCAGGGTGAACGTTACAATAAAGTTGTTGATATTTGGTCCCGTACCAATGATCTTGTTGCTCAAGCGATGATGGAAGAACTTTCCAGTGAACAAGTCAAAGATAAAGAAGGTGCTAAGGTCAAGCAAGAGTCATTCAATTCCATTTACATGATGGCAGATTCTGGTGCGCGAGGTTCAGCCGCACAGATTCGTCAGTTAGCGGGTATGCGTGGTTTGATGACCAAACCGGATGGCACCATTATCGAAACACCCATTACTGCGAATTTCCGTGAAGGATTAAATGTGTTGCAATACTTTATTTCTACACACGGTGCGCGTAAGGGTCTTGCTGATACTGCATTAAAAACAGCAAATTCAGGCTATCTCACACGCCGCTTAGTGGATGTGGCACAAGACTTAGTTATTACTGAAGAAGATTGCGGTACGACACAAGGTATTTTATTGACGCCGCTAATTGAAGGCGGTGATGTGGTTGAACCCTTGCATGAACGTGTGCTGGGTCGTGTTACGGTTGATGATATTTACGATCCTAAGTCTAATGATGTGATTATTCCACAAGGTACCTTGCTAGATGAAAAGTGGATCAAGAAATTAGAAGACGTCACGATTGATCAAGTTTATGTGCGAACAGCAATTGCCTGTGAATCACGTTTTGGTCTTTGTGCTGCTTGCTATGGTCGAGATTTAGCGCGTGGACATCGTGTGAATATTGGTGAGGCAGTTGGTGTGATTGCAGCGCAATCCATTGGTGAACCAGGTACACAGCTCACCATGAGAACCTTCCACATCGGTGGAGCGGCATCGCGAACGACAGCGGTTAATAACGTGCAAGTGAAGTTCCCCGGTCGAGGCAAATTGCATAACGTCAAACTGATTGAACGTGAAAATGGCAAATTTATTGTTGCTTCTCGTTCTGGTATGTTAGCGGTGCAAGATGACCATGGACGTGAACGTGAACGCTATAAAATTCCCTATGGGGCAGAGTTATCAGTCAAGGATGGCTCAACAGTAGAAGCTGGACAGATCGTTGCAAATTGGGATCCGCATAGTCACCCTGTTATCACTGAAGTTGCAGGTCGTATTAAATTCATCGATTTAATCGATGGTATTACCATGCATCGTCAAACTGATGAATTAACAGGTTTGACTAGTATCGTTGTGACAGATCAAAAGCAACGTGGTTCTAGTGGTAAAGAATTAAAACCAATGATTAAAGTTGTTGATGACAAGGGTGAAGACATCTTCCTTGGCGGTACAAATTTAATCGCGCAATATTTCTTACCCGCCGATGCCATTGTCAACTTTGAAGATGGTGCTAAAGTGAAAATGGGTGACGTGCTTGCACGTATCCCGCAAGAAACATCTAAAACGCGCGATATCACCGGTGGTTTACCACGTGTTGCAGACTTGTTCGAAGCACGCCGACCCAAGGATTCAGCGGTATTAGCTGAAATTTCAGGTGTGGTCAGCTTCGGTAAAGAAACCAAGGGTAAACGCCGCTTGATGATTACTTCATCTAGTGGTGATGTGCACGAAGAATTGATTCCTAAGTGGCGTCATATCAATGTGTTTGAAGGTGAACATATTGAACAAGGTGAAGTCTTGGTGGAAGGTGCATTGAATCCGCATGATGTGCTGCGTTTATTAGGCGTGAATGCATTGGCAAATTATCTTGTTAATGAAATTCAAGATGTCTATCGTCTGCAAGGTGTAAGAATTAACGATAAGCACATTGAAGTGATCATTCGACAAATGTTACGCAAGTTAATTATCGCAGATCCGGGCGATACTAACTTCATTAAAGGCGAACAAGTGGAAGCTAGTGCGCTGCGTGAAGATAATCGTCGTCTTGTTAAAGAGAAAAAGATTCCGGCGCGTTGCGATCACGTTTTATTAGGGATCACAAAAGCATCTCTTTCAACGGAATCCTTTATCTCAGCTGCCTCCTTCCAAGAGACAACACGTGTATTAACGGAAGCGGCAGTTAATGGCAAAATGGATGAATTAAGAGGCTTAAAGGAAAACGTGATTGTTGGCCGATTAGTGCCTGCAGGAACGGGCTTGAACTACCATCTGGATCGCCAAGGTGTACCCGCATCTGGGCAGAAAGAGGAAGTTAAGCACGCTGAAAAGTAAAAAAAGTAAAATATTATCAACAAATCCTTGACATAAAAGGCTTTGCTTTCTTAGAATCGCGCCTCTCCTTTAAAATTAGGAGAGCGTGCGCGGTTCCGGTGTCTTGGATGAATGTAAGACGAACGTTTTGATTTAAATGAATTTATAGGGTTGGAGAGGATTAAATGCCAACGATTAATCAGTTAGTACGTAGTGGCAGATCATTAAAGGCTGTTAAGTCAAAGGTGCCCGCTTTAGCACGCTGTCCGCAGAAACGCGGTGTTTGTACACGTGTCTATACAACGACGCCTAAAAAGCCAAATTCGGCATTACGGAAGGTTGCACGTATCCGTTTAACCAATGGGCATGAAGTAACGGCCTATATCCCTGGTGAAGGGCATAACTTGCAGGAACACTCTGTGGTTATGATCAGAGGCGGTCGTGTGAAAGATTTACCAGGTGTTCGTTATCACATTGTGCGTGGTAGCTTGGATACAGCAGGTGTTGATGCTCGACGTAAAGGTCGGTCCAAGTATGGTGCGAAGAAACCGAAGCAATAATTAAATAAATTTTCTCAAGTTGTAAAGGTGGGAACAAGCAATGCCAAGAAGAAAAGCTGCGATTAAACGTGAAGTGTTACCTGATCCTCTTTACAGTAGTGATGAGGTGTCTAAATTCATCAATATTGTGATGCGAGCAGGTAAAAAATCTATCGCGGAAAAGATAGTCTATAACGCATTAAGCATGCTGACAGATCGTCTCAAAAAAGATCAAAAAAGTGATGAAGATGGCGATGCTAAAGGTGGCAAGGGCGGCAAGGGTGGTAAAACAAGTTCTGCTGCGCCAACTGCTGTCAAGTTAAGTAAAAATCGCGAACATACGCATGAAGAAGTATTAGATAGTTTACATAGAGCATTAGGTAATGTTGCTCCAACCGTTGAAGTGAAATCACGTCGTGTTGGCGGGGCAACCTATCAAGTTCCTATTGAAGTTGATTCCAATCGCGGTATTGCTTTGGCAATGCGTTGGGTTGTCGATGCTGCTAAAAGTCGTTCAGAAAAAACAATGGCGCTTCGTTTGGCAGCGGAATTACACGAGGCTTATTTAGGCCGTGGCGGCGCTATTAAAACACGTGATGATGTACATCGCACTGCAAAAGCCAATCAGGCATTTGCTCACTATCGTTGGTAAGGTTGAGGTGAATTGTGGCTAGAGTAGCACCCATTGAGAGATATCGAAATATAGGCATTATGGCCCATATTGACGCCGGTAAAACGACAACAACCGAGCGGGTTCTTTACTATACTGGCGTTTCCCATAAGTTGGGTGAGGTTCATGAAGGTACGGCAACCATGGACTGGATGGAGCAAGAACAAGAGCGTGGTATTACCATTACTTCCGCTGCTACCACCTGTTATTGGGATGGGATGGCGAAAAATTTCCCCAGACATCGTATTAATATTATTGATACGCCAGGCCACGTTGACTTCACCATTGAAGTCGAACGTTCTTTGCGCGTATTAGACGCTGCTTGTACAGTACTTTGCGCAGTCGGTGGTGTAGAGCCGCAAACTGAAACCGTATGGCGCCAAGCAAATCGCTATGGTGTGCCACGAATTTGTTTTGTGAATAAAATGGATCGTATCGGCGCAGATTTTTTGCGTGTGGTTGATCAAGTTCGTAAAAAATTAGCGGGTAATCCCGTTCCTATTCAATATCCCATTGGCGCTGAAGATAAATTCGAAGGCGTGGTTGATTTAGTTAAAATGAAAGCTATTTATTGGGATGAAAAAACACAAGGTAATACCTTTGAAGAACGTGAGATCCCGGCTGAACTTCTCGATGTATGCAAGGAATATCGTGATTCGATGATTGAAGCGGCTGCAGAAGCATCTGATGAGTTAATGAATAAATATTTAGAAACAGGCGAACTATCTCAAGATGAAATTAAGCAAGGTTTACGTATCCGTACCTTGAAGAATGAAATTGTTCCAATACTGTGTGGTTCTGCCTTCAAAAATAAAGGCGTGCAAGCCATGCTTGATGCGGTTATTGAATATCTTCCATCGCCGCTCGATGTGCCTGCAATTAAAGGCCATTTGAATGATGCTGCTGAAACATTGGCAGAAAGGCATCCATCAGATGCTGAGCCTTTTTCTGCTCTTGCATTTAAAATTGCAACGGATCCCTACGTTGGTACCCTAACTTATTTTCGTGTTTATTCGGGTGTTTTGCGTTCAGGCGACACAATTTATAATCCGGTCAAAGATCGTGAAGAACGTATTGGTCGTTTATTGCAGATGCATGCTAATGAGCGGACTGAAATTAAAGAAGTTTATGCGGGAGATATTGCTGCCGCCATAGGCTTAAAACAAGTAACCACAGGTGATACCTTATGCGATGAAGATAAGGTCATTATTTTAGAAAGAATGCTATTCCCTGAGCCTGTTATTTTTGTTGCAGTAGAACCCAAAACTAAGGCTGACCAAGAAAAGATGGGTATTGCCCTGGGTAAACTGGCTCAAGAAGATCCCTCATTCCGCGTTCGTAGTGATGAAGAATCAGGTCAGACTATTATCGCAGGTATGGGCGAGCTTCATCTTGAAATCATTGTTGACCGTATGAAGCGTGAGTTTGGTGTGGAAGCAAATGTGGGTAAACCGCAGGTTGCTTATCGTGAGACAATCCGCAGCACGATTGATCAAGAAGGTAAATATGTTCGTCAATCTGGCGGTCGTGGCCAATACGGCCATGTTTGGATTAAAATTGAGCCGCAACAAGCTGGTAAAGGTTATGAATTCGAGAATGCTATTGTTGGCGGTGCAATTCCTAGAGAATACATACCGGCTGTTGATAAGGGTATTCAAGAGCAAATGCAAAATGGTGTGATTGCAGGTTATCCTGTGGTGGATGTGAAGGTAACGCTGTATGATGGCTCCTACCATGATGTTGACTCAAGTGAAATGGCGTTTAAAATTGCTGGTTCCATGGCATTTAAAGAAGGTGCAAAACGTGCTAAGCCTGTGATTTTAGAGCCAATTATGAAAGTTGAAGCGGTAACCCCCGAAGAATTTATGGGGGATGTAATGGGTGACCTTAATAGACGTCGTGGTATTTTACAAGGCATTGATGACTCACCATCCGGCAAATTAATTCACGCCGAAGTTCCATTGTCTGAAATGTTTGGATATGCAACGGACCTAAGGTCTATGTCACAGGGACGCGCAACCTACTCCATGGAGTTTGCAAAGTATAACGAATTACCAGCCAATATAACTGAGCAAATTGTTGATAAAAACTCAAAGTAGGCTTTCGTACTAATTCAAAGTAAAAGTGTTTATAGAGAGAGGAATATAAGAATGAGCAAGCAAGTATTTGAGCGGACGAAGCCGCACGTAAATGTTGGCACAATAGGTCACGTAGACCATGGTAAGACGACATTAACCGCAGCATTGACGAGCATATTAGCAAAGAAATTTGGTGGAGAAGCGAGAGCCTATGACCAAATTGACAATGCGCCGGAAGAAAAAGCGCGTGGTATTACGATCGCAACCTCGCATGTTGAATACCAATCAGCGAATCGACACTATGCCCACGTTGACTGTCCAGGCCACGCAGATTATGTGAAGAACATGATCACAGGCGCAGCCCAGATGGATGGCGCAATATTAGTGGTGTCAGCAGCCGATGGCCCCATGCCGCAAACCAGAGAACATATCTTGTTAGCACGTCAAGTCGGTGTGCCCTATATTGTGGTGTATTTGAATAAGGCAGACATGGTAGATGACAAGGAACTACTCGAATTAGTTGAAATGGAAGTAAGAGATTTATTGACGCAATATCAATTTCCAGGCGACAAGACGCCCATTGTTGTTGGCAGTGCCTTGAAAGCCTTGGAAGGTGATCAAAGTGAAATAGGCGAGCCATCGATATTCAAGTTAATCGATGTGATGGACGACTATATTCCGATTCCAGACAGACCCATTGACCAACCCTTTTTATTGCCCATTGAAGATGTATTTTCAATTTCAGGCCGAGGCACCGTGGTGACAGGCCGAGTAGAGAGAGGAATTGTGAAAGTCGGTGAAGAATTAGAAATTGTAGGCTTGAAACCGACGACGAAGACAATTTGTACGGGTGTAGAAATGTTTCGTAAGTTGTTGGATGAAGGTCGAGCAGGCGATAACGTAGGTGTATTATTGCGTGGCACGAAGAGAGAAGAAGTTGAACGTGGACAAGTACTAGCAAAGCCAGGTAGTATAACGCCCCACACGAAGTTTGAGTCAGAAGTATACATTTTGTCGAAAGAAGAAGGTGGAAGACATACACCATTTTTCAAGGGTTATAGACCGCAATTTTACTTCAGAACGACAGATGTGACGGGAGAAGTGCAGTTACCGGAAGGGGTAGAGATGGTGATGCCAGGCGATAACATCAAGATGGTTATCACATTAATAGCGCCGGTGGCGATGGAAGAAGGATTGCGATTTGCAATTCGCGAAGGTGGCCGTACGGTCGGTGCTGGTGTCGTTGCGAAAGTAGTAGAGTAATCAAGCCATGACAATTGGAAGAAAGAGTCAAAGAATTCGCATTCGGTTAAAGTCTTTTGATCATCGATTGATTGATAAATCAACTAAAGAAATCGTTGATACAGCAAAGCGAACAGGCGCGCAAGTTCGTGGGCCTATTCCGCTACCAACGCGAATTGAACGTTATACCATTTGTATTTCGCCAAATGCAGATAAAAGCGCGCGTGATCAATATGAATTACGCACACATAAGCGAGTGGTTGATATCAATCGTCCTACTGAAAAGACAATTGATGCGCTCATGAAGCTTGATCTTGCAGCTGGTGTAGATGTGCAAATCAGTGTTGACGCGGAAGACTAATCATTGCAAATGATTAATTAAAAGAATCATAACGCCACATCTCATTTTCTCCTTTGAAAGTGAGATTGGGTGAGGGTAGCAAAAATGACAATAGGTTTAGTGGGTAAAAAATGCGGAATGACACGTGTCTTTACGGAAGACGGTGTTGCTATTCCTGTCACTGTGATTGAAGTGCAGCCTAATCGGATTGTGCAGTTAAAAACAATAGCAGATGATGGTTATGCAGCAGTGCAAGTAACGACAGGTGCTGTAAAGCGCTCTCGTTTAATAAAACCAAGAGCTGGGCATTTTGCCAAGGCAGGTGTAGAGCCTGGCAGTCAATTACATGAATTTCGACCTGAAAATATAAGCGAAATCGCAGAATTTACAGTGGGTTCAGAATTGAAAGTGGATCGTTTCATTGTGGGACAATACGTCGATGTGAGCGGCATAACAAAAGGTAAGGGTTATGCTGGTACGATTAAGCGGCATCATTTCCACTCACAAGATAACTCGCATGGTAATTCAGTATCACATCGCACACCGGGTTCTATCGGTCAACGACAATCGCCTGGTAAGGTCTTCAAAGGCAAGAAAATGTCTGGACATTTGGGCAATGTGAAGCGAACAATTTTATCGCAGCAAGTCGTACGTATCGATACAGAGCGAAATCTCGTGTTGGTGAAAGGCGCGATACCTGGTGCAATTAATGGGTACGTTGTTATTCGCCCAGCTGTCAAAAAGAAGAGTGCTTGAGGAGAGGGCGATGGAACTAATATTAGCGAATTCAAAAAAGAAACTCGAACTAGCCGACAATGTATTTGCTTGTGAATTTAACGAAGCACTTATACATCAGGTTGTTACAGCCTACATGGCTGGTGGTCGAGCAGGGACTAAGGCACAGAAAACACGTGCGGAAGTAAGTGGTGGTGGCGCCAAGCCTTGGCGTCAAAAAGGAACAGGTCAAGCTCGAGCGGGTACTATTCGCAGTCCAATTTGGCGTAAAGGTGGTATTACCTTTGCTGCAAAACCGAGATCGTATAAACAGAAAGTTAATAAGAAGATGTTTAAAGGTGCCTTACGATCTATATTTTCTGAATTAATTCGACAAGATAGAATGCATATCGTTGAATCATTTCAGATAGATGAACCAAAGACAAAAGCTTTATTAAAAAAGTTAGACACGATGCAGCTTGATCAGAACGTATTAATTGTTTCAGATGCCATCGATGAAAAATTATATTTGGCTGCGCGAAATTTACCGCATACAACTGTTCTTGATGCAGTATCAGTGTCAGCTGATCCAGTAAGCCTTGTTAGAGCAGAAAAAGTTATTATCACAGAAGCTGCGATTAAAGAAATTGAGGGGTTGCTGAAATGAACATGAACCAGGAACGTCTATTAAAAGTTATTTTAGCACCGCATCTTTCTGAAAAAGCGGCTATTGGGATGGAAAAAAATAATTTCTATGTTTTTCATGTGATTGATTCAGCAACAAAATCTGAAGTATCGGATGCAGTTGAGTTTGTGTTCAATACAAAAGTAAAGTCTGTACGGATTGTTAATGTAAAGCCTAAAGAAAAAATGTTTAGTGGTAGGAAGGGTCAGCGCAAAGCTTGGAAAAAGGCTTATGTTACTTTGCAGACAGATCAAAAAATTGATTTAATCGGAGCGCAATAATATTAGTAAAAAAACAGTAAAATAACAAATTTTAATAGTTTTTCCTGTTTTTTTCTTACTGTTTTCATTATAATGGCGTCCCTTTACAGATTTGATAAGTATAGAAATTAACTCACTTTGATGAAAAATTAATTTCGAGATTGAGGATAATATGGCAATTGTTAAGCTTTCACCGACATCGCCGGGGCAGAGATTTACCATTAAGGTGGTTAATCCAGACTTACATAAAGGTCAACCCCATGCAGCGCTGGTAGTAAAAAAATCCAAGACTGGTGGTAGAAATAACCAGGGTAGAATTACATGCAGACATATTGGCGGCGGTCATAAACAAAAATATCGTATCGTTGATTTTAAGCGCGACAAAGACGGTATTTCTGCCATTGTTGAGCGTTTGGAATATGATCCAAATCGAAGTGCATTCATTGCATTATTACTCTATGCAGATGGTGAAAGACGCTATATCATTGCGCCTCATGGTTTGAAGACAGGTGATACAGTTGTATCAGGAAAAGAGGCAGCGATTAAAGTAGGTAACTGCTTACCGCTGGTAAATATACCAGTTGGTTCGGTCATACATTGCATTGAGATGCAAGTAGGCGGTGGTGCCAAAATTGCACGTAGTGCAGGTGCATCAGTACAGTTAATTGCACGTGAAGGCGCCTATGCAACCTTGCGTCTACGTTCAGGTGAGATGAGAAAAGTATTAGCTGAATGTCGTGCAGTCGTTGGTGAGGTCAGTAATTCTGAACATAATTTGCGATGCTTGGGTAAGGCTGGTGCTAAACGACATCGTGGCATTCGTCCTACAGTTAGAGGTACGGCAATGAATCCTATCGATCACCCGCATGGTGGTGGTGAAGGTAGAACAAAGGGTGGTAGACATCCTGTTAGTCCTTGGGGTTTGCCAACCAAAGGTTATAAGACTCGTAGAAACAAACGCACTGCTAAGTTTATCGTACGAAGCAGTAATGATAAGAGAAATTAATCAATCAATTAATTAATTTATGTATGAGGTGTTAGCGTGCCACGTTCAATTAAAAAGGGACCATTTGTAGATAATCACCTACTAGAAAAAGTTGAGAAAGCCGTTGCCGGAAGTGATAAGAGACCAATAAAAACTTGGTCTAGACGGTCGATGGTTGTTCCTGAAATGGTTGGTTTAACGATAGCAATCCATAATGGCAGATTGCATGTACCAGTCTACATCACTGAAAATATGGTTGGTTACAAGCTTGGTGAGTTTGCTGCAACTCGAACCTTTCGTGGACATTCTGGCGATCGAAAGGCAAAAGAAGCAGAGAAGGCAGCAGCAGCTTCAGCAGAGTAAGCCGCCTGTTTAATGTGAATATTAGAGGGTTTGAAGAATGGAAGTTGCAGCAAAATTAAAATATGCAAGATTATCGCCGCAAAAATGTCGGTTGATCTGCGATCTGGTACGTGGTTTGCCAGTTGATCGTGCTTTGGATATTTTGAAATTTAGTCCAAAGCGAGCAGCAGCAGTAGTGAAAAAAGTGCTTGATTCAGCTATTGCTAATGCTGAGCATAATTTTGGTATAGATATTGATGAGTTGAAAGTCACCAAGATTTTTGCTGATCAAGGTTCCACATATAAACGTATGCAAGCAAGAGCAAAAGGACGTGGCACACGTATATTAAAGCCTACCTGCCATGTCACTGTCATTGTATCGGATGAGGAGTAAGCGGTAATGGGACAAAAAGTAAATCCAGTCGGCATTCGTTTAGGTATTGTTAAAGACTGGGCATCTAGATGGTATGCCTCTTCAAAAGAATTTTCGGATACATTGTGTGCAGATCTCAAAGTAAGAGAATATCTACAAAAAAGATTGTCACAAGCAGGTATTAGCCGTATCCAGATTGATCGACCAGCTCGTAATGCGCGTGTGACGATTCATTCAGCAAGACCTGGCGTCATCATTGGTAAAAGTGGAAAAGAAGTTGAAAATTTACGAGACGAAATAAGCAAAATTGTTAATGTGCCTGTTCATGTCAGCATAGAAGAAGTGCGTAAACCAGAATTGGATGCGCGTTTGGTTGCTGAATCAGTCGCTCAGCAATTAGAAAGACGAATTATGTTTAGGCGTGCAATGAAGCGCGCTGTTACGACAGCTCTTCGCTCAGGTGCATTAGGTATCAAAATTAGTGTTAGCGGTCGCTTAGGTGGTTCGGAAATTGCACGTACAGAATGGTATCGAGAAGGACGAGTGCCTTTACATACCTTCCGTGCTGATATCGATTATGCATTAGCTGAGGCTTATACCACTTATGGTGTGATTGGTGTCAAAGTGTGGATCTTCAAGGGCGAGGTTTTGGGTGATAAAACCAGCCAGTCTGAGGGTAGTGAAAAACCCGCTAAGCAGGAGAAATAATTAATGTTACAGCCTAAGCGTACAAAATATCGTAAGCAATTTAAGGGCAGAAACCGTGGTATTGCAACTCGCGGCACTAAGGTTAGTTATGGTGAGTATGCACTTAAGACATTAGAACATGGTCAAATTACAGCTCGACAATTAGAAGCTGCAAGACGTGCTATGTCACGTCACATTAAACGTGGCGGTAAGGTTTGGATTCGTATTTTTCCAGATAAACCTATCACAAAGAAGCCCTTAGAAGTAAGGCAGGGTTCTGGTAAAGGTAATGTTGAATACTGGGTTGCATTAGTTCAGCCTGGTCGTGTGATGTTTGAAATTGAAGGTGTTGATGAAAGTTTAGCGCGCGAAGCCCTAGGTTTGGCTGCAGCTAAATTACCTGTCAAAACGATATTTGTAGCGCGGACGATAATGTAATGAATGCCAGTGAAATTAGAGAAAAAAGTATTACTGAGTTAACGAGCGAATTACAAGCTTTGTTGAAAGAACAAGTTAACTTGAGAATGCAAAAAGGTGTTGGTCAATCACCTAAGTCTCATTTATTTAAACAAGTTAGAGCTAAAATAGCTCGAATTAAGACAATTTTACATGAGAAAGGTTAAGCGTATGACGGAACAAAATGAAATAGCTAGCAATGATTCACAGCGTACCATCATGGGTAAAGTTGTTAGTAATAAGATGAACAAGACCATCGTGGTGCAAGTTGAGCGTAAGGTCAAACATCCGTTGTACGGCAAGTATGTGCGTCGGTTTTCTAAAATGTACGCTCATGATGAAGATAACACCTGCCAAATGGGTGATCTTGTTGTAATTAAACAAACTAGACCCTTATCCAAGACGAAACGTTGGAAATTGGTAGAGATTGTTAAAAGGGATGTACAGCAATAACGACTAGAGGGCGAGTGAGTAGCAAATCTTAGCGCGAATATGTGTGAAAGGGTAGGGCTGCTTTTGCTTGGTAAATTTAAGATCAGCCTGTTTTATAAACAGAGAAATATCTTAATACTCACATAACTAGCTCATTTTTTATGAGTGATCTAATGTAAAAGATGTTGTGTTAAGCTTTTCTTTTTATTTAAACATGATAATATTGGCGGGCTCAAAAAGCTTGGTCAACAGTGAAGTTGGAGTAAGGCATGATTCAAATGCGAACAATGCTCGATGTGGCTGATAACAGCGGTGCACGTCGTGTCATGTGTATAAAAGTTTTAGGTGGAACTAGACGCCGTTATGCGGGTATTGGTGATGTCATTAAAGTTTCTATTAAAGAAGCGATACCTCGCGGAAAAGTAAAAAAAGGTGAAGTTCATAACGCTGTTATAGTTAGAACTAAAAAAGGTGTCAGAAGACCAGATGGTTCATTAATTCGGTTTGATGAAAATGCAGTTGTGTTGCTGAATGCACAATTACAACCAGTTGGAACACGTGTGTTTGGCCCTATCACAAGAGAATTACGTGGAGATAATTTTATGAAGATCATATCTTTAGCTCCAGAGGTCCTCTAGTTATTTGATTTAAAGAGAAGTTCACATGAATAAGATTAAAAAGGGTGATGAGGTTATCGTCATCACAGGAAAAGACAAGGGTAAAATAGGTAGCGTGCTATCAGTGATTGATAGCGGCGAGCGTTTGCTGGTTGATGGTATCAACGTTGCTAAGAAGCATGTTAAGGCTGATCCAAATGCAGGTCAGCAAGGTGGTGTTGTTGACAAATTCATGCCTATTCACCATTCAAATGTAATGGTCTACGAACCTAATGAGAAAAAAGGCAGTCGTGTAGGTATTCGTCAATTGAAAGATGGCCAACGTGTTCGTTTCTATAAAACGAGCGATCAACTTATAGATGTTAAAGAGTAAAAGGTGCAATATGGCGAGGTTACTCGAAGTTTACAGAAATGAAATTATAGCAAAATTGATGAAACAGTTTGCTTATGATTCAGTGATGGAAGTTCCCTATATTAAAAAAATTACCATCAATATGGGTGTTGGTGAAGCGGCGACGGATAAAAAGGTATTATTGTCTGCTATTGCTGATTTAGAAAAAATTGCAGGACAGAAAGTGGTATCAACGCTATCACGCAAATCGATAGCTGGATTTAAAATACGTGAAAACTGGCCTATTGGCTGCAAGGTAACTTTGCGTCGTACAAAAATGTATGAATTTTTAGATCGTCTGATCACAATTGCCTTACCTCGTGTACGTGATTTTCGTGGAATTAGTGCTCGTTCATTTGATGGCACAGGTAATTATAGTCTTGGCATTAAAGAGCAAATTGTATTTCCAGAAATTGAATATGACAAAATTGATGCAATGCGCGGTATGGATATTACCATAACAACGTCAGCGAGAACGAATAAAGAAGCATTTGCTCTCTTGCAGGCATTTAAATTTCCCTTTAGAGAGAAAGAAGTGAGTTAAGGAATATGGCTAAAAAATCTGTAAAAAACCGTAACAAAAACCGCAATGATCTGGTCAGTCGTTTTCGATCTAAGCGTGATGATTTAAGAAATGCTGTTAGTAATATTACTTTAAGTGATAAAGAACGTTGGGATGCAATGCTTAAATTACAAAAGCTTCCCCGCGATTCTAGTCCAAGTCGTAGACGTAATCGTTGTAAGTTGTGCGGAAGACCGCGTGCTTATAATCGCTTAACAGGCTTATGCCGATTACATATGCGAAGCGCGACGATCAGCGGTATGGTGCCGGGCATGCGTAAAGCAAGCTGGTAATATGAATAAATTTATATGCCATGAGTCATATAAATTAATGCGGTTGCGAAATGTAAAACGATAGAGGTAATTAAGATGTCAATGCAAGATCCAGTATCGGATATGCTAACATGCATACGGAACGCTCAGATGATGGGTATTCAAGAAATTTGTGTTCCTTATTCAAATGTAAAAAGTAATATTCTTAATGTATTAAAAGAAGAAGGCTTTATTGAAGATTTCTCAATTGTACAAACTGATAATAAAAAAGATATTCAAGTTACACTGAAATATTATCAAGGACGTGCAGTGATAGAAAAAATTAAACGTATTAGTAAGCCTTCTTTGCGTATTTATAGAGGTTACGATGACTTAGCTGTTGTTCGTGGCGGCTTTGGTATAACAATTGTTTCCACCCCAAGAGGCGTGATGTCAGACAAGGCAGCGCGTGCGCAAAAAGTGGGTGGTGAAGTCTTGTGCACGGTGGAGTAGGTAAGCATATGAAGACGTCTCGAATTGGAAGAAAACCTATCGCAATTCCATCTGGAGTTGAAGTAAAGATACAAGATTCAAAATTATCTGCCAAAGGTCCTAAGGGCCAGATAGTTGTTGAGCTGCATCCTTTTGTGAATGTCACAATGGAAGCTGGCGCGGTAAAAGTGCAACCAAATCAGCAGAATGATCCCAATGACAAGAATGCTGAAGTCATTACCGGTTCACGCGTCAAACTGAATAGATCGATTTCAGGTACTATTAGAGCCAATATTCATAATGCAATTCATGGTGTAGCACAAGGTTTTGAACGTAAGTTAATCTTGATCGGTGTGGGATATCGTGCTCAAGCTAAAGGCAAGGTATTGTCTCTAAGCTTAGGTTTTTCACACCCAACTGAATTTAAGGTGCCAGATGGTGTGACCATTGAAGCGCCAACACAAACTGAAATAGTGATTAAAGGCATCAATAAAGAATTAGTTGGCTTAGTTGCATCTCAAATTCGCAGTATTCGTCCACCGGAACCCTATAAAGGTAAAGGCGTACGCTATGCGGAAGAAGTTGTTGAGATTAAAGAAACAAAGAAAAAGTAATTAATATTGAGATTTTTGTATTTAATGCACTATCAAGTGTCAAATGTAGCGTTATAAAAATGTTTGGATATGAAAGTCCTTACTATTAACATGATTAAGGTGTAATGATGAACAAGAGATTATCAAGATTACGTAGATCAAAGCGTACACGCTTAAAGATACGTGACCTAGAAGCAACAAGATTATGTGTATATAAAACACCACGTCACATGTATGCGCAAGTGACAAGTGCTGATGGTGCTAAGACCTTAGTTTGTGCTTCTACGCTAGATAAAGAATTAAGAAAAACACTTAAGCAGACGGGTAATGTGGATGCTGCAAAAGAAGTAGGTAAGCTCATAGCAAAACGTGCGCTTGATGCAGGTATTAATCAAGTGGCATTTGATCGCTCTGGTTTTCCCTATCATGGGCGTGTAAAGGCGCTTGCTGAAGCGGCACGGGAAATAGGATTGGAATTTTAAGCTAATTTGAAGGTTAACAACATATGGCAAGTTTGGATCAAAGCACAGGTTATCTTGAGAAGCTTGTTGCTGTAGCGCGTAATGCAAAAGTAGTCAAGGGCGGTAAAATCTTTAGCTTTTCTGCAGTCACTGTTGTAGGTGATGGCAATGGCAGAATTGGTATTGGACGAGGCAAGGCACGCGAAGTGCCTGTTGCGATCCAAAAATCACTAGAGAATGCGCGTAAAAACATGCGACATGTGGTGTTAAAAGGCGGCACCATACATCATCAAGTTCTCGGTAAGCATGGTGCAACACGCGTATTTATGAAACCGGCTTCAGAAGGTACAGGTATTATCGCTGGTGGTGCAATGCGAGCTGTGTTTGAAGTCTTGGGTATTAAGAATGTGCTTGCTAAAATTGGTGGATCCACAAATCCAGTTAATGTGGTAAGAGCAACGCTTAACGCATTGTCCAGTATCACGCCGCCAGAGTGGATGGCTGCAAAACGCGGTAAAACGGTAGAAGAGTTGTTAGATTAACTTCAAATTTCACATGAAGTTTATAAAACAGAATTTAAATATCATTGTTTGAGGAATTGTAAAGATGCATCTCAATACTTTACAACCAGCACCAGGATCGAAGAAACAGTCTAAACGTTTAGGCCGTGGCATTGGCTCTGGTAAAGGTAAAACATGCGGTAAGGGCCATAAAGGTCAAAAGGCTAGAGCTGGCGGTTATCACAAGGTTGGATTTGAAGGCGGTCAAATGCCATTGCAGAGACGTATTCCTAAATCAGGTTTTCGTTCTAAGCAATCACTGTATCGTGAAGAAATATATTTATCCGACTTAAATAAACTTGAAGCGACTACCATTGATTTTGCAACCTTATTAGCTGAAGGTGTTATTCGATTCAACACCAAAGATGTTAAGGTTATTGGTTCAGGCGAAATAACTCGAGCTATCACCATTCGTGGCATTGCTGTTAGCGCTGGTGCGCGTAAAGCAATTGAAGCAGCCAAGGGTAAAATTGAGGCATAGTACATGGCAACCGGAAGGCAAAATGCAGGTGTAAAAAACACTGGTTTAACTGATTTAAAATATCGGCTCCTTTTTGTTTTACTTGCCATTATTGTGTTTCGGATAGGATCTTATATACCTGTACCAGGTTTAAATCCTTTACGCTTAGCTGAACTTTTTAACAACCAGCAAAACAATATCGTTGGTTTGTTTAATATGTTTTCTGGCGGTGCTTTAATGCGCTTTAGCGTATTTGCATTGGGGATCATGCCATACATTTCTGCATCTATTATTGTGCAGTTACTAACGGTACTATCACCGAGCCTGGCAGAGTTACGAAAAGAAGGTGAATCAGGTCAACGTAAAATTAATAAATATACACGCTATGGCACCTTAGTTTTATCTGCTTTTCAAGCAATTGGTGTATCAAAAATGCTTGTAGCGCACGGGGTTGCTATATCGCCTGGTCTGTCATTTTATATGACTTCTACCTTGACCTTGGTGACAGGCACGATGTTTTTAATGTGGTTGGGTGAGCAAGTAACAGAGCGCGGCATTGGAAATGGTATTTCCATGATTATCTTCGCTGGCATTGTGGCAGGATTACCCGCAGCATTAGGACGTACTTTAGAACAAGTTCGAGAAGGGCAATTGCAGGTTATTGTTCTCCTTCTATTGTTGGCGATTGTGATTGCAGTGGTTGCATTTGTCGTATTTATGGAACGTGGACAACGACGTATTACGATCAATTATGCAAGACGGATGCAAGGCGGCAAAATGTATTCTGCTCAAAGTACACATTTGCCCTTAAAAATTAATATGGCTGGTGTTATTCCGCCTATTTTTGCATCAAGTTTGATTCTTTTTCCTGCAACCTTGGCGCAATGGTTTGGTAATGCTAAAGGGATGGAGTGGCTTGGCACATTTACGGTGTCCTTACAACAAGGCCAGCCCTTACATATGCTATTGTTTAGTACGGGTATTATCTTTTTCTGTTTCTTTTATACGGCATTAGTGTTTAATCCAAAAGAAACAGCGGATAACTTGAAAAAATCGGGCGCATTTATACCAGGCATTCGACCCGGAGAGCAAACAGCTCGTTTTATTGATACTGTCATGACTCGATTAACACTCGTTGGCGCGATCTATGTTACACTCGTCTGCTTATTGCCCGAGTTCATGATAATGGCATGGAATGTACCCTTTAATTTTGGCGGTACTTCTTTGTTAATCATCGTGGTAGTGGTTATGGATTTTATGGCTCAGGTTCAGGCACATGTCATGTCTTTCCAATATGAGTCTTTATTAAAGAAAGCCAATTTGCGTGGTGGTAGTAGTTTGAGTACCCCTCGTTAATGCTAAAGTCAGCAGAAACTGCTAAAAATAGTCAAAAAAGAGGGTAACACCATGAAAGTTGGGGCGTCAGTAAAGAAAATATGCCGAAATTGCAAGGTCATTCTTCGAAATAAAGTCGTTAGAATTATATGCAGAGAAAAGCGTCACAAACAAAGACAAGGTTGATTTTTTTGTAATTCAATATTACACTCATGCACTTTTTGTATGTTTATCAAGTAAATTAGTTAGGAGTGAGGAATGGCAGCCCGTATTGCAGGCGTAATCATACCAATGCAGAAGCATGTCGTCATAGGGCTTACTGCAATATATGGTATTGGAAGAAACCGAGCTGAAGATATTTGTAATTCAGCTAAGGTAGATATCTCAAAGAAAGTAAAAGACTTAACAGAAGCTGAGCTAGAAGGTTTACGCGGTGAAATAGCTAAGTTTCGCGTTGAAGGTGATTTACGACGTGAAGTATCAATGAGTATTAAGCGCTTAGTTGAGCTTGGCACTTATCGTGGCTTGCGTCATAAACGCGGCTTACCAGTACGTGGCCAACGTACAAAAACAAATGCGCGTACACGCAAAGGCAAAAGAAAAGGCAAATAGAAGGCAAATAGAAGGGTGATGAGTACGATGGCAAATACACCATTAACAAATGATACAGCAGAAAAGAAAGTCGTATCTGCTGTGAATACAGCAGACGAAGCTGAGGGCGAAGGCGACTCCACATCAAGTGGTGACAAATCTTCGGGTAAATCCGGTGCGGGCGCTTCCACAGCTAAAGCGGGCACGACTAAGGGGCGTAAAAAAGTAAAGCGTCAAATTAGTGACGGTATTGCCCATATCTATTCGTCTTTTAACAACACCATTGTAACGATCACAGACGTTCAGGGTAATGCGGTAGCATGGACAAGTGCGGCGAATTGCGGTTATCGCGGCTCACGTAAATCTACGCCTTATGCGGCTCAAGAAGCGGCACAAAAAGCGGCGATTGCTGTCGTTGAAAACTATGGTATGAAGAATGTGCAAGTTCGTGTAAAAGGTCCTGGCCCAGGTAGAGAATCAGCAATTCGTGCATTGAATGCAGCAGGATTAAGAATTCTCTCTATTACTGATGTGACGGGGATTCCTTTCAATGGTTGCCGTGCCCCTAAAAAGAGACGAGTGTAATAGGAGATAATGAATGGCTCGCTACATAGGTCCTAAATGTAAGCTTTCCCGACGGGAAAAATATGATCTTTCGCTGAAAAGCGGCGTGAGATCTTTAGACTCTAAATGCAAATTTGATACTGCACCTGGTCAGCATGGTGCTAGACGTGGTCGTGAAACAGAACATGGCTTGCAATTACGCGAGAAGCAAAAAGTACGCCGCATATATGGCATTCTTGAGCGTCAATTTGAAAACTACTTTAAAAAAGCTACGCGTCTTAAGGGTTCAACTGGTGAAAACTTATTGAAGCTATTAGAACGTAGATTAGATAATGTGGTCTATCGTATGGGATTTGGTTCAACGCGTGCTGAAGCAAGACAATTAGTCAGTCATCGTTGCATCCTAGTGAATGGTAAGGTTGTTAATATACCATCCTACTTAGTCTCTCCTGGTGATATTGTCAGCGTGCGTGAAAAATCACGTACACAATTACGTATACAATCAGCATTGACACTTGCCCAAGCTAGACCGGCACCTGATTGGATGGAAGTTGATTCAACTACTTTTACAGGTACATTTAAAAATACACCTGATAGAAGCAGCTTACCGCCAGATATCAACGAACAGTTAATAGTGGAACTTTACTCTAAATAGTCAATCCTGGGATAGAGAGGTTGTTACATGCAAAATAATCCATTTGATTTTTTAACACCTCGTGAAATTGCTGTTGAAACTATTTCGCCATTTCATGCGAAAATTACCTTAGAACCGCTAGAACGTGGTTTTGGGCATACATTGGGAAATACGCTGCGTAGAATTTTGCTGTCATCTATGCCTGGCGCTGCGATTGTTGAAGCTAAAATTGATGGCGTATTACATGAGTACAGTGCTATACCTGGTGTACAAGAAGATGTTGTTGAAATACTGCTAAATTTAAAGGGTGTTTCGATCAGACTGCATGGCCGGCAAGACGTTACATTAAAGCTGAATAAGCAAACGCCTGGCCCTGTACTTGCGGGTGATATTGAGCAAGAACATGATGTGGAAATTGTAAATCCTAATCATGTGATTGCACATCTCAATGAGAATGGCTCACTTAGCATGACACTCAAAGTCATGCTTGGAAGAGGTTATCAACCTGCGGCTATTCGTGCTCGTAAGTCAGAGGGTAAGGCGATTATTGGGGCCTTGCATTTAGATGCGAGTTTTAGCCCTGTTCGTCGTGTAGCCTATACAGTTGAAAATGCTCGTGTTGAACAACGTACCGATTTAGATAAATTAGTCATTGATCTTGAAACTAATGGAACAGTCGATCCTGAAGAAGCCATTAGACGTTCAGCTACTATTCTTCAACAACAATTGGCTGCCTTTGTCGATCTTCAATCGGCTCCCCTAGCGCCGGAAAAGTTGTCAGGTGAAGATGCTATTAATCCTATTTATCATCGTCCAGTTGATGATTTGGAATTAACAGTGCGATCAGCAAATTGCTTGAAGGCTGAAAACATATTCTTTATTGGCGATTTAGTTCAACGCACAGAAGCTGATTTATTGAAGACACCTAATTTAGGCAAGAAGTCATTAACAGAAATTAAAAATGTATTGGCTGCGCATGGTCTAGCTTTAGGTACTAAAATTGATGGCTGGCGTGCTCCTTCATCTGCGCATGATCGCGATGAAAAATAGATAAGTCATTTTCTTAAAAGTTTTTTAGTTAAAAGGGTTTTTTTATGCGTCATGGTAATAGTGGTCGAGGATTAAGCCGTAACAGTAGTCATCGTAAAGCGATGTTTAAAAATATGATGGTATCTTTGTTACGTCATGAATTAATCAAAACAACCTTGCCTAAGGCAAAAGAATTGAGACGATTTTTTGAGCCCATGGTAACGCTAGGAAAGGAAGATACACTGCATAAACGTCGTCTTGCCTATACACGATTACGTGATCGTGAAATGGTAGAAAAATTATTTACAGATATTGGTCCTTTTTATAAATCCCGCCCAGGCGGTTATTTACGTATTTTGAAATGCAGTTTCCGTAAGGGTGATAATGCGCCTATGGCGATTGTAGAGTTAGTTGATCGCCGAGATGATGAGGCGGCAGCTTAAGTTTTTGTGTGAGGCATTGCGACAGGGCGGTGAATAAATATAATTCACCACCTTATTCGGGTTCCTCTGAATTGATATTTGGAGTGTTGGCAAATGTATGCAGTAATTCTTAGTGGCGGTAAACAATACCGTGTTCAACAAGGCGATACCTTAAAGCTTGAATCACTGACAGGTGATATTGGGTCTTCCATTAATTTTGATCAAGTCATGATGGTTGGCGAAGGTAGTGATGTTAAAATCGGCAAGCCTTACCTAAGCGGCTGTACAGTAAAGGCAGATGTTGTTTCTCATGGCCGTCATAAAAAGATTCACATCATTAAATTTCGTCGACGTAAGCACCATGAAAAGTGGCAGGGTCACAGACAGAATTATACAGAAGTAAAAATTACAGAAATTAACGCTTAAGGTTTGTAGAGGTTGAATTAACATGGCACATAAAAAAGCAGGCGGTAGTACACGTAACGGTCGAGATTCTAATCCGCAATACCTCGGTATTAAACGTTATGGCGGTCAAGTCGTAAACGCTGGTGAAATTATTGTTAGGCAGCGCGGTACTAAATTTCATCCTGGTTTGCACGTAGGCATTGGTAAAGATGATACCTTATTTGCATTAAGAGCAGGCACGGTTGTGTTTTGTATCAAAGGCCCTTTGCGCAAACGTACTGTTCGTATTGAGCCGATTAAAGAAGAACAAGCCTAATCATTTTTATATTATTTTAAATAATAAGCCTCGTGAAATACGGGGCTTTTTTATTGCGAGGATTTCATCGCGTCATGAAATTTGTTGATGAAGCAACAATACAAGTCGAAGCAGGCAATGGCGGCAATGGCGCCTGTAGTTTTCTACGTTTAAAATTTATGCCTTTGGGCGGCCCTGATGGCGGTAATGGCGGCGATGGCGGCAGTATTTATTTAATCGCTGATGAAAGTATTAATACATTGGTGGATTTTCGTTATATCCGCATCTATAAAGCCGAAAATGGAGAAAAGGGCCGTGGACGTAATTGTTCTGGCAAAGCAGGTGAAGATTTAACAATACGCGTACCTGTTGGTACCATGGTTTATGATGAAAATACGGCTGAATTAATTGCTGATTTGACGCAAGCAGGACAAACAGCCTGTGTTGCCCAAGGCGGCCGTCATGGTGTAGGCAATGCCTGTTTTAAAAGTAGTATTAATCGCTCACCGCGCCGCACCATTCCTGGTCAAGATGGTGAAAAACGTGATTTACGCTTAGAGCTAAAAGTATTGGCCGATGTTGGCTTAGTCGGCATGCCCAATGCGGGAAAATCCACTTTAATTACAGCCATGTCAGCAGCGCGTCCAAAAGTAGCTGACTATCCTTTTACAACACTTTATCCGCAATTAGGCGTGGTCAGTGTGTCTCGTTTTCATAGTTTTGTCATTGCAGACTTGCCTGGTTTAATTGCAGGTGCAGCTGAAGGCGCGGGCTTAGGCATTCGCTTTTTAAAGCATGTCGCGCGCACACGATTATTATTCCACATCCTAGATGTTCTTCCCTTAGATGGCAGTGATCCCGTCGAGAATTTCCATGCTATCACTGAAGAATTAAATAAATTCAGCGAAGAATTACTGCAAAGAGAACGTTGGCTTGTGCTAAATAAAATAGATTTATTGCCGCCTGATGCTGTCGCTAGTCATTGCGAAGATATTGTCAATCGTCTTCAATGGAAGGGACGCGTGTTTATTATCTCAGGTCTTGCGCAAGAAGGATTGAAAGATTTAGCACAGCAAGCAATGAATTATTTAGAAGAATTAGATCGTGATAAAGAGTGTAGGATGGATTAGGCGCGCTTTTTGCGCCGTAATCCACCAACATTAGTCGTTATGCGGCGTTTGTTGTGGTTTAATGTTGGTGGATTACGGCGCAAAAAGCGCGCCTAATCCACCCTACTTTTGGAATGATAACTTACAAGGAGTATTCAATGAAATTGTTTAAAACTAAATTGATGTTTGCTGGTGTCCTGCTTAGCTTTTGTTCTGGTGTATTTGCCCTGCCAGATATCACGGGTAACTGGAAATGTACCTGGTATGATTCAACACAAAATAAAAATGCTTCTGTCTCTGGTGAAATTAAAAAAACGGGTGACATTTATTCTCTTGTGAATTGGAAAATGGATGGCTCAGATGAGGTAAGAACAGGGACTGGCATCCATTACGATCAAATGAAAAATTCATTGGCTATTATCGGTTGGTCTAATAATAATTCAAATGATGTTGGTTTCGGCATTTATGAAATTAAATCAGCAAATAAAATTGTCGGTTTATGGGCGTCGAAAAATGGAAAAATAACTTCAGATGAAACCTGCGAAAGAGTAAAAGCCTAAAGAAAATCTTAACAAAGAGAGGCTAGTAGCTAGCCTCTCTTTTTCTAAGTTGACATCATAAAATAACATGTCACTATGTCCAGCCTGATACCTTTGAGTGAATTTTCATGCGAACAACAACCACGACGACGCACATATATCAATGCAAATTATTTCCCCAATTTGATGAGCTCATCGTTTTGCCAAGCGATTATAAAAATGCTTCAGGCACTATCCTTTTTACAGGCCTATCTCGAGATATACCCGAGGGTAGCTTAATTATTATTCCTCATGATAATGATACTGTCAGTATTTGTTATAAAAATCATAGTATGGGTCTTGGCCAGGATAGTAGCAGGCGGATCATCCCTCTTCTTCCTCCCGTCAATGAACCTACAACAGATAGAGCGCTCATCGAAACGCTATGCATTCAGTCTGGTCTGTTTCATTCAAATTTGAATGAGTTTTTAAGTGAATATTATGAATTAAATTTAAGTAAACCGCTTTATCAACTCATTCCATGCGAAGATAGCCGCTCTATGAGAAGGAAAAATGCGGAGAAACCTTGGGAGTTGAAAGCGACTAATACAGCTGATGTGGATAAACTCATTCAAACACCTGGGACGACTGAATATCAAATTGCACAAGTTTTTGAGTTACTTAGAAAAAACACCAAAGATTTTTTAGGCCCCCATTCATTAGTCGATTTATTATATGATGAAGTACGATTTTATTATTACGCTGGCCTCTATAAAAAATGCCAGTCTATTTTAAATCAAATATTTCCTAAAATCACAGCTCCCGCACAGCCCTATCATGAAATATCTACGTATATGCATGCAGAATTTTATTACGTCCAAGCAGTCATCTTATTGGCTACTTATGATATTGATGATGCGAGGGAAAGTTTTAAAGCGTTTGCTAAATACCATGCCGAGTTCCATCAAGACAAGCAAGTGCCTCCAGAAGCCGAGATGACCCTTAAACATTTAGAAGAAGAAATCGCTATGAGAGAGAGTGAAACCCTATCTTTCAAATTTCGAGTATTTGAAAATGATACCAGGCGTTTTGTAGAGGATTTATCTACATCTGTAAGTCATATTTTTGGTTTTGGATCAAAGTCAAAATAGGGGAAGCGTATTCACGACCTGCCAGCCCCCAGAAAATCAGCGAGAACAGTATTTTTTTCGATAAGCCATAGTTTCTAGTTATTATAATGATAGCTTCAATGCTATATTAAAAAAAATTTATGCAGTTATAATCACTAATTACGATGAAAATATAGAAGGTAATTAGGAAATGTTTTTATTACAATATAAAAAGATTATATGCGTACTTACAGCGACAGCCACTATGTCCCTAATGTCTATGAATATCAATGCAGCCTTCTCCACTGTTCATTTGGATAAACGATCCGCAAAAAATAATACTTATCAGTCGAATCAATTTGCTTCGATAGATTACTTAACTGCATCTCTCGATGGTACTGAATTTTATGCTATTGAAGGATCATATACTGGAAAAAACTCATTATATGTGATTGATGCTAAGACTGGCAGAACAACAAAAAAAATTAACTTACCGAATGTTACAGGAAACAGTAACACCTATGGTCCATTTAGTATGATCATATCACCTAAGGGAAAAATGATTTACATTGTTGCTAGCACAGAAATTATAAAAGTTGATGCAATTAATAAAGAAATTTCAGCTGTGATATCAACTGGTAATAAAAGCTCTGATCGTAGTATTGATATAAGTGGCGATGGTTTAAGAGCTATATCAGCAGATTTTGCTGACTATGGTGGCAATGATGAAACATATATTCATATTGTTGATACACAAAAAAATATATTAACAGATGCAATACCGAAAGGATCAGATCCAGATAAGGTCTATCGTTCTGGTTTTGCTAACCTCGTTGTGGATAAATTGACTAATAAGGTTTATCTGATAGATGATCACACAAATTCAATTGCCATATTTGATCTGAATACAAAAAAATTGCAACTTAATGCTATACCGTTAAGCTCAAGGATTTCTATCTGGTCAATGGCTATCGATTCATCTCATGGATTATTATACGTTATTGAACCAGATAAAGATGTACTTGACATAATTGACGTTAAAACTAAAAAAATTATGGAGCAAGTTAATGTTGGCGGGTCTCCTGACGAAGTTTTACTTTCACCCGATGGTAGAACTGCCTATGTTAGATTAGCAGAGTCATCTAAGGTTACTGTGGTGGATACAATAAGCCATCGTATTATCAAGACAATTCAAGTTCCTTATCGATCAAGCAAACTGCACGTATCATCTGATGGTAAACAGATCTATACAATTTCTGAGAGCCATATTTTTGGTGACAATTGGTCAAATGTAGAAATTCTTGATGCCGATACCGGTACAGAAATAAACTACTTCCCGGTTGAAAAAATATAAATTTAGAGGAAGCGCGAGGGTTAACAAGGTTCGATAGCACTTGAACGTCTAGTGAAAAGCCATTGTATGTTCTTTTTCCTGTGAAATGCCTAACTTACGCAAAAATGACTTTCGTAATAAATTGGGGATCAAATCAGAAGATATTCTTTGTGATAATCCTTATTTTCAACGTGGCACATTAAAGCGGCAGGGCTGTCAAATCGACTATCTTATCCAAACAAAATATAAGACCTTGTATGTCTGTGAGATTAAATTTTTACGTCAAAAAATGGATGGTAAACGTTCACGCTCTAATATGTAACGCCATTTGCAAGGACTCTGTCATGCCAGCCGCACGCTCTTTGTGCGAGGTGGCATCCAGGAAATTGTCTAAAACCGTAACAGATCACGTGGGATATTCTTCACAGGCATCCGCCGTTGCTTTGGCCTGTCATTCCCGCGTAGGCGGGAACCCATCTTGAATTTACTCCTACAGCAAATTAGAAATAGGTTCCCGCCTACGCGGGAATGACAAAGGTTTGCGTCGTCTCGAAGGGTTTCAATAACTAGAACTTACGCCGCTTTTTCAGCCAATTTCTTAATATGCTGCGTCAATCTGCTTTTATGCCGAGCAGCCTTATTCTTATGAATAATGCCCTTATTGACCATACGATCAATCACGGGTGTTGCTGCTTGCAAGGATGTTAAAGCCGCTTGCTGGTCGCCAGTTGCAATCGCTGCGATGACTTTTTTGATATAGGTGCGAAGCATGGAACGCATGCTAGCATTATGCTGCCTGTGTTTCTCAGCTTGGCGAACGCGTTTTTTTGCTTGCTTTGTATTAGCCAAGGTTATTCTCCAATCAATTTATGATAAAAAAATGCCCACTTGGGCGCGAAAATGAGAACGTAATATGCCCGCTTTTTACTCGCGTGTCAATTTGGAAAATGTAGGGTGGATTAGGCGCTTTTTGCCGTAATCCACCATTTTTTTGTGGATTACGGCAAAAAGCGCCTAATCCACCCTACACCTAGAATCTCGCCTAACATCCCAGTACACTTAAGGCTTTATTTTTAGGTAGTCACCATGAGCAAAGCCCTCGTCAAATCAACCTCCGTTGTCATTAGCATGACCATGATTTCTCGCGTATTCGGTTTTTTGCGGGACATGGTAACGGCGACCATTTTTGGTGCAGGCGCCCAATTTGACGCTTTTTCCGTGGCCTTTCGTATCCCCAATTTCATGCGCCGCTTATTTGCCGAAGGTTCATTTTCTCAAGCTTTTGTGCCCATTTTATCTGAATATCAAAAGAAAAAATCTCAGGAAGAAGTGAAACGTTTTATTGATGCCATGTTTGGCACCCTATCGATTTCATTATTCATCGTTACTGTACTAGGCGTGCTCGCTGCACCCTGGATTGTGCGAATATTTGCCCCAGGCTTTGAAACGCAGGGACAGCGTTTCGATTTAGCTGTCACTATGCTGCGTATTACCTTTCCCTATCTTTTTCTGATTTCTTTGACCGCTTTTTCAGGCGCTATTTTAAATACCTATAGCCGCTATTGGGTCGCCGCCTTCACCCCGGTTTTTTTAAATATCGTCATGATCAGCGCAGCTTGCTGGCTGTCTCCGCGATTTGCCCAGCCTATCATTGGACTCGCCTGGGGTGTCTTTATTGCAGGCGTGGTACAACTTATTTTTCAATGGCCCTTCTTAAAACATTTACATTTACTGCCGCGCCCGCGCATTAGTTTTCGTGATCCTGGTGTGCAGCGCGTTCTTAAATTAATGGTACCCGCCTTGTTTGGTGTGTCAGTCGGACAAATTAATTTGCTAGTCGATAGCGTCTTTGCTTCGCTGTTAGTGGTTGGCAGTGTTTCTTGGCTTTATTATTCTGATCGCTTAATGGAATTTCCTCTAGGCGTATTTGGCGTGGCCATTTCAACCGTTATTTTGCCGCATTTGTCACGTCATCATGCCAGTCAGTCAGCAACTTCTTATTCAATGACCTTGGATTGGGCTTTGCGCGCCGTCTTGTTAGTTGGTTTGCCAGCAGGTGTCACCTTGGCCGTGATGTCTGGGCCCTTATTATCCAGCTTATTTCAATATGGGCGCTTTGATGGCCATGCAGTGCTCATGGCGCGGCAAAGTTTAACCGCTTTTGCCATCGGTATTGCTCCTTTCATGCTCGTGAAAATATTGGCTGCGGGCTTTTATGCAAAACAAGATATGCGTACACCAGTGCGTATCGGCGTGATTGCCATGATTGCAAATACAGCCTTAAATGCCATGCTTATTTATCCTCTAGCCCATGCTGGCATTGCACTCGCTACTTCCTTAGCAGCCATTATCAATACCAGTTGCCTGTATTATTATTTGCGTTTACGTGGTTTTTATTTGCCGCGTGCTGGCTGGAAATTATTTGCAACACGCATTTTCATTTCAAATATTTTACTTGGCCTATGGCTCTGGTTTGGCAGCGGTGATATTCAAACTTGGATTGAGCATGGCGCTGTTTGGCGTCTTAGTCATCTTGCATTTTTGCTCATTTCAGCTGCGGCTATTTATCTTCTCATGCTATGGCTTTCTGGTGTTCGCTTACATCATTTATTAATGCGGGAAGAAGCGGTTAACGTCTAAGACCTTTATCACTGCTAGACTTGGGCATTTCCAAACTAGTGCCGGCAATGGCCTGGGCAGAATGCACTGTTTTAACGTGTAATTCATCTAATTTGCGTTGCAGCGCTTCTTCATTCAGATTCAAGTTATCAACTTGCTTAATAAGGCTATCTTGCTTTTTTTCAATTGAAGCTATCATGGCTTCAATTTGTTTTTCTGGTTTGTGATCGAGGATAGCTTGAAGAACTTCTTTGTGTTGTGCATCTTTATCTCGGATAAATTCACTAGTCGTTTGTAAAAGTTTGCCACGCTGATCAATTTTTTCATTTGCTTCACTGTGCAATTGGGTAAATTGACGTACGTATTCTTGTCGCATGCCCATGGCTTGTTGATCACCTCTCTCCATCACAGCCTTCTCTAACTGTGTCAATCCGGTTTGTATGACACCAGTTCCATGAGCTAAATAACTTGGGTAATTGATGATATCCCTGCGCATACTAGCTGCATTTTCTTCCAAGGCGACCAAGCGGCGCAGATGAGGATTGCTATCAGGAATACTAGCTGGCACTTTATTTTTAATACGATAAAGCTGCATCCAAATTTCTTCTGTACTGCCGCCTTTAATTGCTGCGAGTTGACTCATCTCTGGTGTCGCTCGATTCATTCCCATTTCAAGCGGCTCCCTTGGTTTTTATATAAATAGGGGCAAAGGCTGCCGCTTGAATAAATTCAATTAAACTTTCTTTTAATAATTCAAGCATCGCTAAAAAGGTAACGACAATACCCAAACGGCCCTCTCTTAAATCAAAGAGTTGTGTGAAGGGCAAATGTTCTTTGTCTTGAATAGCAGAGAGAATATGCGTCATTTTTTCCCGCACGGACAAGGCACTCATTTGAATTTGATGACGGCTATTAAATTCAGCGCGTTTTAATACCTCCATCAAGGCTTGCACTAAATCATTTAAAGCAACAGGCGGCATGGGTTTGACAATATCAATGTGATCACTGTCAGCTTCAACCTGAAAGGTATCTCTATCGGTGCGCGGTAAGTTTTCTAAATCTTCTGCCGCTTGTTTGAAGCGTTCATATTCTTGTAAACGTCTGACTAATTCAGCGCGCGGATCTTCTTCATTATTTTCAGTATCATTCACGCGCGGTAATAACATGCGTGATTTAATTTCCGCTAAAATGGCAGCCATCACCAAGTATTCAGCGGCGAGTTCTAGTGATAAGTCACGCATTAAGTCGATATATTCCATGTATTGCTTGGTGACTTCGGCAATAGGAATATCCAAAATATCTAAATTTTGTTTGCGAATAAGATACAAAAGAAAATCGAGCGGGCCTTCAAAGGCGGCCAAGAAAACTTTCATGGCATCAGGCGGAATGTAAAGATCCTTGGGTAAATCAATGACTGCTTGGCCTTTCACGGTGGCAAAAGGCGCGGCTGTTTCAGGAATAATTTCTAATGCAGCAGATTCAGTCATCAATAGCAGTTCCTCAAAAGGATATGGTACACATTTTGGGGTTATTTGCCCACTATTCATGATAAGATGCAGCCCTTATGCAAGTCGATCTCATTAAAAAAGCAGTCCATATTCTCAATCAAGGTGGTTTGGTCGCATTTCCGACAGAAACTGTTTATGGATTGGGGGCGGATGCCAGCCAGCCACAAGCTGTACAAAAAATATTCGATACGAAACAGCGTCCTGCAGATCATCCCTTAATCGTCCATCTGGCTTCACAGGCGCAATTATTTGACTGGGCTAGAGTTGTTTCACCTGAGGCTTATCGTTTGGCACAAGCCTTCTGGCCAGGCCCCTTGACCCTTATTTTACCCAAACAAGAGCATGTCTTGGCGAGTGTGACAGGCGGTCAAGATTCTATAGGCTTACGTATTCCCGCGCATCCTGTGGCGCGTGCTTTATTGGAAGCTTTTGGCAAGGGGATAGCCGCGCCTTCTGCTAATCAATTTACCCATCTAAGTCCAACCACAGCTGCTGCGGTAGAAGAAGAATTAGGTGCAAAAGTCGATTTGATTTTGGATGGCGGCGCCTGTCAAATTGGGCTGGAATCAACGATTGTCGATGTGACTGGCGAAGAAGCTGTGATTTTGCGTCCAGGAATGATTAGCGCTGAAATGATTGCGGCAGTATTAGGCCAAGTTGTTAGCTACCGTTCTGAGGCAAGTCAACGCGCGCCAGGCATGCATCATTTACATTATGCGCCAATGACCCGCACGATTTTAATTCGCAAGGCAGCATGGCCTGATTTTTTGCGCGGCAATGCAGATTTTCCACTAGCATTAGTGACTCACACAGCGATGACAGTTGAGAACGAGCATATTCATCGCGTGCAAATGCCAGCGCAAGTTGAGCCATATGCACATCTGCTTTATCAAACCTTGCGAGATTTGGATCATCAACATTTTGCGTGTATTGTGATTGAAACGGTGCCGGAAGATGCGGCCTGGGATGCAGTGAGAGATCGTTTGAATAAGGCAAGTGCGAGGCCTTAATTTCGAGGAATTTTCTATGATTACTACTTTAACCGCCAATGAAATAGTTGAAATGATTCATGGCCCAGCCGGCATGCTTGAAATTGCTGTCTGCACACCTGCAGAAGCTATTCGCAATGCCTGGGGTATTATTTGCCATCCTCATCCTTTGCACGGCGGCACCATGTATAACAAAATTGTGACGACCTTGGCAAAAACCTTTCAAGGTTTGGGTGTGAGCACCATACGATTTAATTTTCGCGGTGTGGGTAGAAGTGAAGGGCAATTTGATCAGGGTAGAGGTGAGTTAGATGATTTGCTGGCCGTGATTGATTGGGCGCAGCAAATCCGCTTGAGTAAGGAATTATGGCTGGGTGGTTTTTCCTTTGGTGCCTGTGTTGTGGCAAAAGCGGCGACACAAATACCGCTAGCAAAATTAGTGACGATAGCGCCGCCCGTTGAGAATGTACCGATGGAAACGCTTCCTCCGATTACTTGCCCTTGGGTGTTAGCGCAAGGTGATCAAGATGATGTGGTCTCACCCAAGGCTGTTTATGATTGGATTGCAACTCGTGATCCCAAACCAATTGTGCTGCGTTTTCCTGAGGCGGGTCATTTTTTTCATGGGCAGTTGGGGGAGTTGAGGAGTAGGTTGGAGGAGGTGTTGAGATGATTACAATTATTTATAAACCCATCGAGACGTCGCAAAAAGCACCCTCACCCCCTGCCCCTCTCCCCTCGCAAAAAGCGCTCCGGGAGAGGGGAGCGTCCTAAGTTATTTCGAGGGAAAAATTAAGAACGCTCCCCTCTCCCGGAGCGCTTTTTGCGAGGGGGAGAGGGGCAGGGGGTGAGGGTGCTTTTTGCGACGTCTCGATGGGTATTAATAATGACTAGTTCTTAGGCGATACAATATTCTCTCGTTGAGCCTTTTGCCTTGCCTCTCTAATCTTCTCTGGCATCTTATCATGAACAACTCTCAGCTTCTCAGTCTCTGTTTTTCCCGCCGTTAACCGATCTTCCACCTCAGTTGATTTCTTCTGCATAGGATCCAATTGCTTCTTCAATGCTTTTTGCGCGTCAGTTGGCTGCGTGCCAGCTACTGGCGTTGCTTTCCTATCGAGTTCAACCATTTCATTTTTCAATGCATCCTTGTAACGCAGTAAATCAGCTTCTTTCTTTTCGATGGATCTCAGTAATTCATCTCTACTTCCTGTATTTTTCGTATTGGCATTTTCAATACGGTTCACCAAGGTTTCAGGATCTGATAATTTACGTTCTTCTTCTAAACCATTTCCCGGCGTCCAATTGAGGGTACTTAGCCAGCGTAAACTTAAAAGACGAGACCAGCGGCTAGAGAATTCTATTCCTTCCATCCGAGGTCTTTCTTGAATGGATTTAGGTTCCTTGAGAATTTTGTCATAGGTATCGACCGTGGCAGTGACTTCCTTGCGCGCCATTTCCAGTTCTTCTAGTTTTTTATCGACCGCTTCCCATTCCTTGCCTAACGCTGTTGCTTTTTGCGCATCACTCATGTCGGCATGATCATCGCCATACACGGTTTCATTAAAATGATCTCTTAGCCATGTTGCCTTATCAGCATCAGTGACTGCAGTGCTTGGCGGTTCCCACTTATCATTCTTGCTGACTTGTTTAGCATAATAATTCAGTGTGTCATTCGATGTGGTTTGAGCCATTAAATCAAGACTGGTTTTTTGCTTGAGTGAATCCTCAGCAAATTTTTCATATTTTTCTAATGCCTCACGTCCCAATTCATCAAGAATAAATTTCTTTGTGCTATCACCCAATTGAAATGCTAATTGATTTTGATCCGCTAATTTCATCAGCGTTTTTAAATTATCCCGCAGATAACCCGCATTTAATTCCGTATTGGTGAAGTTGATGGTGACGGTTGTGTAACCCTGATCTTTGAGAAGCTTCATACATTTATCATAGGCTTCGGGATAATGTCTATCACCGACTTTCAAAGGGGCAGGGTAAACAGAGCCGTCTTTGTAAACGACAGCCGCTTTTTGATTACTAAACCAACCTGAACCGGGATCGGGCTCTGGTCTATAAATACCATTCTGAAGTCTTTTAGGGCCAAGCGCTTTGATAATACCGCCGCTGGTATTTTCCTGGTCCTTATTATCTTCATCAATCTTATCAATTTGGCGCCAACCTCTGCCGGGGACGCCTTTGCTTAGGTTATAGGCAGTATTAGCTGTCATCATGTTAAGTTTGCCAAAAGTATTTTTATCTGGCTGATTGGGATCAGCTTTTTTTATTGGATCATCGCCAAGCACTTCATTTACCATGGCTTTACCCCCTCTCGTCGTTATTCATTAATTATAGCCTATCCCCCCGACTTCCTGCTCATGGATTGACTCACATAAATTTTTACATCATCAGGCCTGGGGGTGAAATTGATAACTTCCAATGGTTTGCCATATTGATCGCCCAAGTGCTGAACCTCTACCCAGGCAGCTCGTGTCATCTTGGCAACACCAGTGATTTCTACGGCCCAATTGCGTTTATAGACTTCACGCGCTACAGCACGCGCCGTTTGCAAGCTATCCTCAATCGTGCGTTCGTGTGAAAACAAGTCCTTAGGGCAGGCTACAATGGCACAGCCCCTGTCATAGATATCATAATGGGGGCTGGCACCTTCTAATACAAGGGGACGCTTTTCACTGAGGGGTTCTAAATTGAAGGCATCCCAGATGGCGAGAAAACCCCAGCGGTCTAGCAAATAAGCAATATCTTGCTGAGTAATGCTTTGTTCGTAGAGACTGGCAATGTCGGGAATGGGCAGGCGTTGTTCCAAAGCTTCCCAGACTTGCGCCTTTAATTTTGCAATATAATCGGCATCGTGATCGCTCACAGGAATGGGTTTGATCACAAAAATAAAAGTGGCTTCTATTTTCCCTGCGCTATTTTCGGCTGTTATTTTGACTTCATGATTACCCTGCGTTCCCTTGGCAGGAATGCCTGTTAAAATGCCATCAGCCGTACAAATGAGACCTTGTGGCAGGGCTTGTCCACTGCTTAATTCCGCATGAAAATGCAGGTTTTCACCGCTAAAAAAATCTTTTAAGGTAAAGGGGCCATAAGCGGCTTTTTCATTGATGACTTGAGCTGGAATTTCTTTAAGTAAACTAGGCGCTATGATGATAGGCTCATCTATTTTTTCTGCTTTCACTTCTTCTTTCTCTGCAGCAACAGGCGCTGCAATCACTAATTGAAAATTAGCTTGCACTGATCCACTCGCATTTTCAGCTGTTACGATAATGTTATATTGACCCTGGGTGGCATCACCTGGAAAGCCTGAAATACTGCCTTCCATGCTGCAAGTCATCCCTAGAGGCAGGGGTTCGCCATTATCTAGGCTTGCTTGAAAGCTCAATGCTTCATCCGATTGAAAATAAGCGGTCAAATCCAAGTCTTCAAAGGGGGTGTTTTCACTGGCTTGTTGTGCTGGAATGTCTGCCTTCACTATGGGTGCTGCCATCATCTTCCCTTATTTCGTGATCTTCATAATCCCTTAAGTATCTTCTCTTACAATGACAGGCACAATAGTGAAAACACATAAAACGAGGCGTGGTTGGTTGATAGGGTTTCTTCTAACAATTTCAATATCTTAGCTCGCGTGTTTTCTCAGCGCCTGCCTCCCCATGCTATACTGTCAGTATAAATAAGAATCATTCTTAATTCGCTAAGCTTGAGTTTCGACATTTAGCCCCTATGTGATTAGAAACAGCGGGTTAAATAAAATGACTTCTCTTAATCGTACTTTAACGAATTGAGACTATAATTATTCACATGTAGTAAAAAAATTAGTTAACTTGGAGTGAGTCCCATGCCTGATCGTATATCGCAACACGATGCCCTTGGAATTATGAATGATTTGATGGCTCCTGGTATCGATAAACTAAATATCCATGCGGATTCTCCTACCTTCTGTCGTTTTTTTGCTGATGCTGGGGCGCCGGTTGGTTATCTTGCCACAACAAACGACTTTCAAAATGCGATGATGAACCTAAGCCAGGAAGATGATCTCACTGTAGACAGAGTAGAGCATGTCTTGTATGGAATAATTGATCCGGTGGATCATGCAAGAGCCACTGCTCTGGTACCTGGCTTTCAACAGATTGCATCACAGATTTTTGCACGGATAAAGATGAGGCAAATGTTCAATGCTTATCCCGTGATGAGGGACTATATCAGCGCTGATGCTCACAGAAGTGTAGCTGCAAGCACGCGAGTAACACAAATAGGTAGACAGGTGCCAGCGACTGTAGAGCAGACGATGCGCCATAACATAAATAATCTTACTAATCCTGCTAGTACAAGAGAGATCATTACAACTGCAGCACGTAATCTTGGGTTAGGAACGGATCCTGGGATGGTTGACTATATTTTTACACAAAATCAACCCAACCCTTTGGTAGAAAATCAATTCCGACGCATTTATGACGAAAATCCCCGATTGCGAGATCATCTTGATGATGTAAACAGAGCAAGAATAGTAAGAGACACTCTTGCCCGTATTGGCGATCCAGCCGCAATAGATAACTTGCTTGCTTGGATCAATGATGTAGATAGTACTAGAGATCAAATCGGCGCAGCCATGACTCAGCTTGGTATGGATGGCGCTAATCCTTTTCTTGTTAATCCAATCATCGGCGACCATGAACATGCACGCTTACAAGTCGTTCACGCTGGCACTCTTCTTGCCGAGGCGATGAATGACCCTGCAGCAATTGATTATGTTAAAGCTACTCTAGGCAACGCACCCGATAGGAATCACATCAATAATGTGCTCATTCCTGCTGTTCTAGATCCAAATGCCGACAAGGATGTGCTTAACGCTCATGGCGGCCCGATGCAAGTGTTAGGACTCGCTCCAACATATGTGGATGCCTTCTTTGGTCAGAATCAACATGCGCGCTTACAAGCAAATCCTAATGCCCTATTCGTTGCAGCAATCAATGCTGATCCTGCCGCTGTTAAAGCAGCCTTGGGTACTGCCCCGAGTATGAATTCCATCGATCTCGCTGTTGCTAATGCTTTAGATCCAACTCATGACAAACCTGTTCTTGTTGCTGATCTAGCACTATTTGGAGTTGCTCCAGCGCAAGCAGACGCTATCTTCGGTGAACACCAATTCGCGCGTTTACAAGGACATGCTAATGCCCAATTCGTTGCAGCAATCAATGCTGATCCTGTTGCTGTTAAAGCAGCCTTGGGTGCTATGCGCGATATTGCTGCCATCAATTCCGCAGTTGATCATGATGCTTTAAATCCAGCTAACGACAAACCTGATCTTATTGCTTATCTGGCAGTGTTAGGCGTTGCTGCAGGACAAGCAGATGCTATTTTCGGCGAAAATCAATTCACGCGATTGCAAATTGCTCACGCTGGCACTGCACTTGCTGCTGCGATAAATACTGATGCTGCAACAATTGCCGCTGTTAAAGGCGTATTAGGTGCGGCAGCTGATATGGCTCACATCGATGATCCGCTTGTCACTAACGTCACTAATCAAGCCTCTAATAAGGCTGACCTTGCTCTAGCTGCATTAATGCTCGACGATAGACATAGAAATGCCATCTTCGGTGATAACCAATTCGCGCGATTGCAAGTCGCTCATGCTGGTACTAAACTCCTTGCTGCGATGAATACTGATGCTGCAACAATTGCTGCAGTTAAAGGGAAATTAGGTGATCAAGATACGGTTGCAAATATTAATGACGTGTTGATTGCCAATGTCACTAATCAAGCGACTAACAAAGCTGATCTTGATCTTCATCTGACTGCCTTAGGACTCGATCCTAATGTACACAGAAATGCCATCTTCGGTGAAAACCAATTTAATCGGATTGTTGCCTCACTGCCTGATTCTAGCTTGAAAACCATATTGAATGCGAATGCGGCCACCGTTAAAGCTGGTTTAGGTACACTTGCCACAACGCAAGCGGTTGATAATCTCCTTGCCGATATAAAAAACAACACTAATGTAAATGGCGTTGGAGCCGCACTTAGAACTCTTAACATTGATCACATTCCAGGCGTTGTTGATGAAATTTTCCTTGAAGCAGAACATTCACGCTTAGTGAATCGCTCTGATATTGCCAGCATGCCAGTCTTAAAAACACTGCTAGAAAATAACGCTGTCAAGAGAGAGTTAATGGATCGTTGGCTTGATGGTGGTGCAGTACAACCCACTCGTGACAATATTGAAGCCTTACGTAATGTGCTTGCTGATCCAGCCACTACTAATGCCGATATCCCCGCTAGGATTCGCGCAAATATTGCTGGATTACCTGTTGCAGAGACCGATGCGCTTACTGACGATCAACGCAACCAACTCCGCGGTGAAGCTTGCTATCAAAAACTATTAGCACTCAATGAGAGCATGGTGACTCTAGCACCTGATCTTAGTGCTGCTCTTGAAGCTGTGCGTAATCCATTAATTGCCCATTGGAGCAATCCTGCTAACAGGCCGCCTGCTGATCTCAATGCTATGCGCGATGAATTGGCATCTTTAGGAAATGATCGTACTGCAGTCAAAGTACGTGAAGTAATCAAAAAACACTTAGTTGGGCCTGGGGTTGATGTGCTCGATGCAGCTTTGACCACATCCATTTCAACTGATCCTATTGCAGCCCGACTCTGCCATGATGCTTTAAAGAATAAGCTTGCCGTGGATGCGGATGCAAGAGAAGCTTATTGCAAAGATAAACTCAAAGAGGTTGATGCGCTAGGTGTTTTGCTAAATACCAAATGGAGTCAGATCGACTTTACCAATGGCGGTGAAAACCCAGATCCCGATTTTCATGCCAGTACCATTCGTGCCAAAATCAGGGCATTTTTAGATAAAAAACCGCCCATGCTGCATGAAGATTCAGCGTTACGAACAAGATTGGAATTATTATGTGATTTAACAGAAGCATTAGAAAATAAAGCCACAGCTAATTATAATGCACATGGCCTCGATCCAGACGCAGCAAAACAATTCAAAAAAGCCCATGCCGATGAATATCAGGAATGGAGAAATGCCAATCATGCTGCTCATGAAGGCTATACTGAGTTAACAACTGGCGTCAATCAAATCACCAAAGATGCGCATTTTGTTGGTCAGCGAAATATCATTTTATCCTATAAGCACATGACACAAAAATATCGTGATGATGCTGCCTTGCATGCAGTGTCAGCTGCATCTGATAGATCACAGCAATTACTTGATATCGAAAGATCATGCAATCTTATGCAGGACAGACTTGATCTTGCGGAAGGTGCATTGCGTGCGGATTTAAGTGCTGCAACAGGTCAGTCTGCCAAGGATAAACTGACAGAAAAATTAGGAACCATTAGAGACTGTAGGCAATATATGGCAGAAACAACGCTCATTCTCCATAAGGCAAAAACGCCTAGGGCAGAAGAGATAGCTTGTTTTAGCTTTAAATCTGAAGTGGTGAAGAACACGCGTGAAGCTATTCAAGATGCCTGGACAAAACTGGGAGGTGGTGGCGGCGCGAGAAGTGCTGGAAGCATTAGTTCAAGTAATAAGTTAATTGAAACCAGTTCTCGTTTTGATGAAGGCAGTGTGAGGGTTACTCGTGATATCTTGACCACTAAAGTCGCTAATGTGGATACAAACTTTGATATCCAGGGTGTCCAGGGAACGATTGATGGTGTATACCAATTACAAATTAAATGCGATGATCCTGAAAATATTAAAAACATGGAGCTGAAACAGGTAGGGAAATTAGGAATGATTACGATAGAAAATTTTTATGCTGGATTACCGGATAAAAATTCACAGATGCAACTTATTAATATCGCACCCAATTTAGCTGATTTCATTGTTGCCTATTGTGCTCGAAAAGATTTGCCAAGACCGCAGCTCATTGGTATTAATCTGCCGGAAAAATCGCGATGGGAGCAATGGAAATATGACTCTGCAGTTGACAAACTGATCG